>Ga0307512_10003607_pt1 | contig 17722 bp, 18 predicted proteins | sample 14_EM_MG_FD_200267 | JGI IMG/M metagenome (GOLD analysis project Ga0307512, IMG submission 200267) | Populus trichocarpa ectomycorrhiza microbial communities from riparian zone in the Pacific Northwest, United States - 14_EM | ecosystem: Host-associated > Plants > Roots > Unclassified | place...
CCCCCCCCCTCCGCCGGCTTCCCCTGACCAAACTGAATGGCGGTGGTGGTGAGAAACGGATTTTCTCGCCACGATGGCCTCGAAGTGCATCTCTAAGTTCTCTCAATAGGGGTCAGCAAGTGCTCCTCTGATTACGCTCGAGTACCGTCTGCAGCCAGATTGACCGTATGTATATATATTGAGTGGCTTAGGTACATAATACATGCCATATTATGATGTAGCGAAGCTTGTGACTGTAACAAAGACGAATATGATAGACGAAACGCCTTGAGGTTATGGAACCCTAAGACCCACTGCTGTGAGAATACTGCACCAAGTATCCCGCAGACCTGCGCAGAGGTCTCAGCTGCTCCAATATTTGACTATCCTATAAGTCAAATGTCGGAGCACCTGAGAATGCTCTTGCAGAGTCTGAGAGCACTTTGCTTAGCTCCAGGGGGGCCTGGGAGCATCTGGAAGAATTTAGAAGCACTGGTGAGGGCTACCGGAGTGTCTGGGAGGTGTGCGTGTGGCTTCCGGACCGATTTACATTTTGCTGATGTAAAAGATTCAGCACAGGGAAGAGATGAATGTGAATACGCATATCCGGCTGGCAAAGTGATGATTTCGGGACTATCAGCGCCAGAAGTGTTACTGGTTGAGGCTGGTGGTGTTCCGGGTGTAGGTGGCGTCTGCTGTCTGCGTCAGTTGGGTGGAGGTGCGCCTGATACTTTGCATCTCCAGCGTGTCTGAGAATTGTCTGCGGTGCCATTTCGGCAAGGAAGGCATCCGGGCGTGTGGCTTTGAGGATGCATTGCCGGATGTCTTTCTATGGCAGCCTTCACATTTTTATACCCAGGAAACTCAACTCCCTGCATCTTCTCTTCTCGGACCTTGGCGCGAAGTTTCTTGATCGGGAATTGCGCTTCCTCCATCGCGGTGCACGAAAACCCATCATTGGCCATTTTGGCCATGTTCAAGGCCAGGCGCATGCCGGACAGTTGCAGCTGTACATGACCTCCCTGCCTTGCCATCGTAGCAGACATGTTGAAAACCTGCAAGGAATTTGTTGCTGCTTCAAACAATGAGATGAGGCTATTACTTCAACCATATATGCTCCTGTAGCCTCCTTTATGTTGATTAAAGCCTGTGTTGTCCACTCTCCGGGATGCTTCTCAGGAAACTCTTCTACGAAAATCCCATAGCTTACACCATCTTGATGTTTGATTTCTCAGACTGTGCAGACAAATGCCTTGATTGACAATGAAGTCTTCCTATAACAGGCAGTGATAAATTGGTCACATAGCTTTCGGCGTACACCCGCTCTGCAGTATACGGTCAAATGATGGTCATTGACCACGGTATGGAAATACTCATATTCAATTGCACACTGCATCGTATTCGTGCAGCTTCCAGTCTTACGGACGATTGTTAAATGCGCAACCTGGGTCATAGTTTTTGTGGCTTCATTGGCAGCATTGCGGAGAACTAACTGGTGTCTGCGGTCTCCTGTCTCCCAGTAAGTGACGTAGTAGACGAAGCGCCTGCCAATCTGCTGGATTTTGATCCGCTCAGACCTGGCTGAGGTGGTTGTGTATCCATGATTTCCTGGTGTGGAATTGGAGAGGAAGATGATTACAAAAAGAAGTGGCAAGTTCTGAGGATTATATAGTTAGCTTCATGTCAGAATGGAACAATTAGCTGCCAACATGCTCGTTATACTCAAGATGAATGCTGCTGCGTATAGCTGTAAGTTGCAGGCGATTGCTACAGCCCCGCAATGTGCAATATGTCGGTCCGTTGTTGTTTGTGTGTTGACAGGGACAAATTGCAGTTTACGACATCCGAAATCGCATGATTGTCAGATATAACTGGGACATTGTTCGAGGGAAAGGACATCTGCTGAGGATTGTCTCAAAGAATCCCCGGGATAATACATGAAACTGATGCTAACAATCAAGTCATGTTGTATGGGTATCCTAACTATTCCCGATTTATTGACAGTCAAAATGGAGATTGTTCGTTGTTCTAGATGGGGTAAATGTACTGACCTTGATATACAAGACGTGGCTTGCCTCCATATTGTCCATATCTTGCAACATCCAACATCTCGCCAAACAACAAAGTGAACGCAAACTACAATGGTCAATGTGCCGAAAAAGAACTTATCCCCACTTCCGATGGGCAGATACGGCAAATCAACAATGGTGTCCACTCTACGACGTTAGCAAGCGAATGAAGGCAAGAGCGGCTTGGAGGCGGATAGAGTCCGAGCCATTCCGACCTTGGGTAGCTTCAGATCCAATAAGAAGCCTGCAGCAGAGGAACGATGAGACACGCACTTCCTCAGCAATGAAGAGAAAGACAACTGGATCGAGGATTAGGTCAAGAGAGAAACCACTGGGGAAAGAATGCGAGTCAAAGACACAGAGGCAGCGAGTTAGTATAAGCAGGACGATATGAACCATGCTAAAATCGCAGGATTGACGAACAGCGAGTCCGAAAAGTCTGTTGAAGAGCTGATGATTGCTATTGGACACAATCTGAGTGATCTTGAAAGTTCCGAAGATGGGGAGGATGGGGAAGATGAGGATGATGCACAGACTGAGCAGGGCAGGCTGAGCGAAGATGACAAACCCAGCTGGGGGATGGGCACAACCCCCAAAACGGTAGAGCAGTGCATGGAGAGGTTTCGGCAGAAGCAAATGAAGCTTGATGAATTGACACAACCGGGATGGAAGGATGCAGCTGACTACTTCCATGAAAGAGATAGGAAGTACGGCACATTGGAATTGCAAGTTCTGGCCGTCGTTCAACCCCACACGGATGATGAAGCTGTGGCACCTGCACCGACAACATCTGGAGAGCTTTTGGAGAGTCATCAGATTGTCCCCGGAATATCCCAAATGCCGCAACGGACCTCTCGACCAAGAACTGGTCATATCAGGCTAGGTTCGATGAAGCAGCAGTCGAGCACGAGCATATGCGGTCTTGAATCAGCCACAGACTGTGATACGTCATCTTCATTGAAAGCGAAGCCTGTTGAACCAGTTAGCGTTTACCCTGGCATGTAGCCTCCAGCTGATCACCATATAGATTTCGGATTCGGACAAAGACATGGTGACAGATCCTGTGTCAGTGGAGGAATATACAGGCAATGTGTAATTTTTGACGTCATATCTTGGAGAAAACCAAGTTGTTTACCAATTTTGCTACGTGTCAGCTTGTTCTCGATTTCAGTGACTAAATTGTAATACATGATAATTTGTCTGTGCATGTGCATGGGTCGAACGCACCATGTGACAGTTCTACAATCCAAATCATGAGGAACAATGGCTAAAACATTCGATTTCTATCTGCAAGTGACTGTTATGCGACAAAGCAAAAGCTACATCAATGATGAAATATACTGACAAAATTTGTGGGAATGATGTAATACATATCATAGAAAGAGCGGTCAGTGCTCATGACAAATCTGTCAGAATGACGACCATCATGCTGCATTCATCCATGTGTCCAACTGTATACCTCCCCGCACAGACCCCTGCACATCGTTGAAATATTGGAAATTCTTCAGAATGGGTCATGGAAAGCGAGGAGAACATGCCAGATAAGGAAAGGTGAGGAACTCGAGCTCTATTTCCCAAAAATTAGTGAAATGATTTATGTGCCATAAATTGCCGGCCAAAAACGTGGGAATGTGATAGGGCCACGTCATCTCTCACTCAGATTGGGTGGATAGAGGTTGATCAGACATTGAGAACTAACAAAACTCCTGGATGCAAACGATAATACATACAAACGCAATATTGGATGTCAATAATGAGTATATTATGTGTTGCATACAATCATTGTGTGTACAAAGGCTGTTTCGATGTTATTGATGTGTGCGTCAACACAGTGTCAACAATTTGTAGTCGTACACATTCGGCAATCAATGGGCGGCATTGTCACATACTGCCACACTACATGTCTTGGTGGGCGATATAGCAGAAAAGGCAAATGACATGCTCATTGCCACATCCGAAAAGTGAGCATCAACAGAATGTCAACAGAGCTTCAACGATTTTTGGCATTGCATCATGGAACATCCAGAGGGCTGCGCGGTGACATTTACTCATAATCGCACTATTGGCCACCTATCTAGACAAACTTAGTTACGCAATCATCACTACTATGTCCTAAATATGAGATTCAATGGAGAGTCAACGAATTTTGGCATTGCATCATAGAAAATGCAAGGGCTGTGTGGCAATGTTAATCCATGATTGAACTATTGGCCGCATTTCTAGGCAACAATTATTACAACAAGATCGCTACTATGTGCTAAAGATGAACCTCAACAGAAAGTGAACGACGTTTGGCTATGCATCTGGGAAATTCCCATGGCTGAGCGGTGACATTAAGCCTTAATCATACTATCCGCTGTCTTTCTAGGCGAAAATTGTTCCGACGACATTGCTACTATGTCTTAACCATAAGCGACAACGGAGCATGAACGACTTTTGTTGTTGCATTATAGAGAATGCAAGGGCTGTGCGGCAACATTAATCAATAATCGAACTATCGTTCGCCTTTGTAGCCAACAACGGTTACATCATCACGACTATGTCCTAACAATGAGCGTCAATGGAACATCTAAGACTTTTAGCCATGCATCTGGGAAATTCCAATGGCTGAGAGGCGACATTAAGCCATAATCATTCTATCGGCCAACAATCTAGGCGACAATTGTTGCCACTATATCGCGAATATGTCCTATCAATGAGCGTCAATGGAGTGTCAATGATTTTTGGTTGTGCATCATGGAAAATGCAAGTGCTGTGTGGTGACATCAAGCCATAGTTAAACTATCTGCCGCCTTTCTAGGCGAAAATGTGTGCAACAACATCGTTACTATGTCCTAAAAATGAGCGTCAACAGAGCGTCAACAACTTCTGGCCTTGCATCTTGGAAAATGCATGAACTGTGCGGCAACATTGACCAATAATCGATCTATTGGCCGCCTTTCCAGGCAAAAATCATTTTGACGACTTTGTCACTATGCCATAATACTGTGCGTCAACAGAGTGTCAACACTGTTAGGCCTTGCATGTTGGGAAATCATGGGGCTATACAACAACATTGATCCATAATCAAACTATCGGCCCTCATTCTAGGCAAAAATGCTTAACACAGGACTGGTACCATGTCCAACAATCAGCCTCAACGAAGCGTCAACGGATCGTCAACCTAGCATCAAGGGTGTTTCAACAGAGCGTCAACGATCTTTCATCTTGCATCTTGGTTAACCTAATAGTAATGGGACGCAGATAACCCACAATGAACCTGTCGGCAGCCTCTATTGCCAAAAATGCTAGTGACGATTTCCTGTCAGCCTCCTACAATTGAGCGCCCACAGAGCGTCAACAGTTTTTGTGGAGGCTCAGAATGCTACACAGCAATGAACTGCATTTTGCTGTTCCTAAATCGAGTTTTACGCGGTCAGTCTTTGCAATCTGACCTTGTATCCAACTTCACAAATATGCATCCAATGTCTTACAGATCTGATTTTTTTACTTGTAGCGGTACAGCCAATATTCAAGATCCTGCAGTGTGCTTTACTGTATCGTTACTTTTGGCAGTCTTTCGAGTCGCATTACCCAGCTTTCTAATTTCTACCTCCATGACAGATTCAAAATCTTTGAACACCTCATGGCTCGAGGTTATGATCTCTTCCAAAAATGGATGTGTCTTTATTCATGATTTGAGCGACCTTTAATTACAAATCATCCTGGATGCCTGGTGGGCTCCAATGGATGTAGGCTCAAAGCGGCATATTGCCTCGAATGATTCTAGACATGTGCCTTCGTGGCAATTCTATTTACACTGCAGAATTGAAGAGCCCGGCAGCCCCGGCATCATATTTATCGTTCGTCAGAATGTTCTTCGCCATCCATCAGAACATGGGACCAGCTCAATGGGGAAACACTTGCGGGTAAAAGCTTACATCGCAAGGTTAAACGAATTAGGAGAGTTAGAGGTTACTGATTTGAATAGATCGATGGTCGATGAAACATCTTTGGCCATCCTGAACAGGCAAGGAAGTCGAGCAATAACAATAGTAAGTTTGCAGAGTCACATTATATTTGACATCCAGATTAGTCCATATTGTATGAAATGACAAACAAAACGTTCCAAAATGGCAGCAAAGAACATTGAAACTTCCGAATTTACCCAAGACATATGGAATCGCAATCTCATGTTAGAATTTTGTTCGGCCAATATTCCAGGGAACGCTATATTGAATCTGAAGCTACGACAGTCATATAGAGCATTACGCGATGACCTAGTGCTGCCGTCCACTGCAACCCGTAGCGACATCTGCTGAAGGGAATATGCACTTACCGTGGATGGAATTAAGAAGCAGGTGCCATCACTAATCAAAGTTAGTTTAGCTTTGAACGGATGGACATCAACGATCAAACCAGCCATAACATCGGTCAATGCTAACTCTATGGATTGAAATTAGGCATTGTGTGAAGATTAACTTGCCTTCGATGAGATTGATCACCTATTCTTATCTGCATTCGAAAGCTAATCAAGGATGATCCGTCACGAGCCAACATACTGGAACATGATTAGATGTACATTTGAAGGACATCCTTGATTGTTTTGAGCTAACCGACAGCTGGTTGTTGGGTATTACGACTGATAATGTTTCCTCAAATTAGTCGATGACACGTGAGCTGCAATTGACACTTGAGTCCTCTGGAATCCAGTGGCCTGTATTGAGGAACCATATACCATGCATGGCGCACGTCATACAGCTGGCTTTAAGTGCATTTATGAGCAGTCTCAGTGTAAATGGCCACACGAAGTCTTGAGAAGCCCATCAGTACGATCTGGAATTTGGAGAGAATGAAAGCATAGACTTTGGGAACAGTCCAATGCTTCGCAAAGAGGACAATGCTACAATCAATACGGTGTCGGCCATGAGACTAGGTTTAGCAAAGATCATTCAGAATGTACGTATTTCATGATATTTTGAAAGACCTTAACTGACCTTGATATAGCAGAGATTGCTCGCGGTATTGATTACGCTGACACCTGGTTGCTGAACCGAGTTCATTGACTGTCAACAGTGAAAGTCCGCGTTGCAGTACTTCCGATTATGGATGTGAAGACACGGTGTAACTCGACACTGGAGTTGCTCAAGCGTGCCTACCGATTATGGGAATTTACATGCAAGTGGCTCCACAATCCAAAATACACTGATTACCGGCCACTTTTCACAACTCAGGATGAATGGACCATTGTGAAGTAACTCATGGAGGTATTGAGGCCATTTCGATATTGGACCCTGGTGATATCGAAGAGGCATTCAGCCACATTGCATCACGTTATCACAGTGTACATTGACATGTTCTATTATATGGACAGTGTGATGCAAGCTTTGGCTAAGAAGACGACTCAATGGAAGGAAGACTTGTTCATCGCTGTGAAGTTAGCTTGACAGATGCTGTCAAAATACTACGCTAAAGTGACTCCAACGACGGGCATGCTTCACAGTTCTGCCCATATCCTCGATCATTTCCGGAAATTGCAATCATTTCGAAAGCGGGACAACGGAATGGATATTAATCCTGAGAATGAGACATCCTATACTACACAATACCAACAGGCCTTTCCGTAGTATGTGGAGAATGAATACTGTGCCAAACATCGATGTGTGCCAGTCAATAAACTCGAAAGCTTACCGAGCAGTAACCTCGTCCTCTCTGCAAAGGCTTTGGGATCCTGTCAATCATCCTGTAATCCATATGATTTGTTCCGCAATGATGAAGAATACTTAACGCCTAACAATGTGGCTGTGATGACAACCGGACGAAGCAATTGTGCAGCACGCATATTGACAGCTGCCAGGTTCTATTTCAATTACCCGCATGAAGCGCCAAAGGACTGGGGGCAAATTAATCCAAATCGCAATAATTACCACTTCGACCCAATGGAGATTACCGGTACTCAGTGGTTACCGGACATAACCGACTGGTGGCGCCAACAGGAGGAACTGCACCCCAAGTATGCCAATCTCTCCAATGTGGCACATGATATATTCTCTATGATACCCCATGGTGTTGGAGTGGATGCCAGTTTTTCCCTTGCGCGAGATGTTATTGGCTGGAGGCCATCAAAAACCACAGGCAAGACCATTCGGGAAAAAGTTGTTGTAAGGCAGTGTTCCAGAGGCAGTAACAGGATTCTGGCGAGCAATTGTCCAAAATCAGATCCGACGAACACAGAAAACGACTCGGAAATGAAGAAAGAGGCGATGCAAAGAAAATCCCACAGGATGGGCAAGGTTCACGACGTTATGGAGAGGTGACACAGCAGCCACAGCCAGTGTGCTACACAGAAGGAATCTCGTGCTCAAAACAAGCAGATGACAGCTGGTGGATACATTTCGGACATGGAAGAAATCGTCAAAGCTTCCTGTTGACTCTTTCAACATGATGGTGCGGCTGCATTTGAATTGTCAGAAAGATCAGCTTTGCCACCAGCTTTGTCTGCAAAGGACTTCCCTGGAGGACGAACTCAAGTCTTAATTGTCCACCAAATCCGGAGATTCAACTGTCATCTGGTCGAACATGACGAGGATAGCACTACTTGTTAGAATGAGTCTTTGTAGAGTACCTCATCACGTGGCTGTGGGTTAGGGCTGGCAGCCACTATATAGGCTACGTGTAATCTCAAACTTACACTCAATCAAATCAATCGTCTCGACAGGTTCGTCTTAACACTACTGAAAGCATTTCGGTCACCAATTATTGGCTAACCTGGAATGGTGACCTGAATACTCCAAGTGGCAGCGGAGATGATCGCACGGCAGACGATGGATCCGATATAGAGCACAACAATGGCATCGATGATCCGGAATGCCCAGCGCAGCAGGATGAGAGTGCCGCCTCAAATGTTCCCGGATTGGTTCTGCCAACACTGTAGTCAAAGAGACAGACTGAAAATGTGGCAGTGATTGTCAATGCAATAGAAATGAGGAGAAATGAAGAAGTGAAGAAAAAGTAGGACGGAATGCGTGAATGGTTCACCAGCTTCTCCATGTAGCGTGACCGAGAGTTTCTGTGAGAGATATACTAACGGCCACTGGTGAGCAGTAGCTTGGGAATATCGTTTGATAAACAGATGTATAGCAGCTGCAATAAATCTTTTGATGAGATACATCATGTTTAGTCGTGTGAGAGTGAACAGTGAATGAATATTACCCCGCTCGGCTTTGCTGCAGAGTGGAGTCTCAATTGGATAGAAAGACAACCAATGAGGTCAACTCATGATGAAAACAATTATTGGCGGCAGCAGGAGTTGAAGACACAATACATTAAAATGAGTGTCAATGGAGTGTCAACGATTTGTGGTCTTGTAAGTATGGTATTCCACCAGTGACTTGGTCGTTGTGATTCATAACGGACGTATTGGCAGCTTTTATAGGCGACAGAGACAGCAACACGGTCACCACCCCATTCTGACAATGAGCGTCAACCAAACGTCAACAATTTTTAGCATTGCATCATGGGTATTTTATGTTCCGATTGGTTGCAGGCATCCATTTATCAGATATTGGCAGCCTTTACTGGCAAAAACAACAGCGACATACTCCCTGCCGCATCCTGGAAATGAGCGTCAACAGGGCGTCAAGAGTGTTCGGTCTTGTATATTTCGTAATCGAGGCAGCGCGCAGATCTTCACGCGCATCACAGTATTGTTGACTGCCTTGATAGGCCAAAATATCATTTATCAGAGGTGAAACACAGATATCAAATTAATGGATATTGCAAACTGCACAACATGCAAAAGCACATTATTGGTTGCTGAAAACGCGATTTTGATAAGATACTATTAACAAACCTCAAATCCAACACCCTTATATGAATCTATAGCTCGACCTGCTGGGCAACCCGCTGACAACCCGCCCAAATGAGACAGGTTTGGAGTTTACCATCGAACTGTACCAGAGAGGATTGGTTGGGTTTCTTGACTACCCGGACTGCGAATTTGGCCATGGTTTGGTTTTGACCTGGACCAGGACCCAAAGTAACTGTCAGGAACCGTTGCTAACACTATCCGTACGTATAGAAGTGAATGGTATTGATGATCGAACTGACATCTCCATAGAACTAACTACTACGCGAGTTTCCCACAGAGCCGCACTAATGCCAGAGAGCCGCACCTCCTGCAACTGAGCCACATGTTAACATGACCAGAGTCATCCACCCACATCCCAGCCTTCTTCAATCATCCTTGAGAAACCTCTCGAAGAAACAAATCACCCTGATCAAAAAACTAACATGCCTCTCACACCTATTTTTGTGTCGCTTTTCCCTTCACCTGTGGCTGTCCGCCTATCCCTTTCCAATGTTGCTTCACCATCTTCTTTGCTTTTGCCATATTCTCCTCTGGCTCCCATGTATTATCATTCTCATCTCAACCTTCCCATTTCACTTCGCATTCCCAACTAGTTCCGTCAGAGCTTGGCCGGTGTTTTGCGATTGATTCGACAATGTACCTTGTGCCTGCGTGGCTGGTCCGTACTGGCGGAGGCGGCAGCCACCAGGCAACCCTAGAATCATCTGTGCGGTCAACTTTGAGCCTGCTGACGTTAACAGTGTCGTAGATTGTCATATTTTGTGGGAGATCTAGTTCGATGCCGTTTCCGCCTATTTGTACGATCTCACATGGGCCAATGTAACGGTGTACTAGGTTGCCTTGTGTGGGGTGGACATTGGCGTATGTGATTGGCAAATCCTTTGTATCTAAATATACTTTCGCTCCGGCAGTGATGGCAGGGTCAATTGGGTGTCGTGACTTAATAGCCTCAGCCATCTGCGAATCCTGAGCATTGTGCAGCTCATCCCTGGCAACTCCCAAAATGCGCTGCAATCGTTCAACAACTTCGCAACCTTGAAAGCTTTTCGCTGATTCATTGCCCTGCGCTAGTTGAAGGTCTGCAATTAAGTATAGCAGCAAAGGCGGCTAATAACCAAGATCAAGTTCAAAAGGTGTCTGCTTCGTCAAACGGTGTACTCAAGAATTCTAAGCATACTCCGCAAATGGCAGGGAGTCATCCCAATTGGCTTGATGGTGAGTTCCGAAGCCACACAAATAGCGTACAACCGTCTTGTTTGAGTTCCCAGAGAGACCATCCGTTTCTGGATGGAACGTCGTAGACATGAGTCGCTTCGTCTGCAGAATCCTTGCAACTTCTGTCTAATTGTCTTCTCTGAAATGTACATCGCAGTCCTATACAACCTCTTGGGGCACTCCATGTAGGCGGATGATGTCTTCGATGAATATGCACACGAAGGCCAGGGCATCGATGTCTATCTTGCAGGCTGGTCAATGTACTCCCTTCGTCAGGTGGTCGACAATCATTACAATGCAGTCGTGGCCATTTCCCGAGATCGGCAGGTCGGTTATGAAGTCAATGCCAAATCTTTGCCAATGGCCTTTGGCTATTGGTTGTGGGAGGCCCATGGGTTTCCCACTCTGGTGGTTAGTTCGATGGCACGGGTCCCAGCCTGCAATGTATCGCTGCGTATTGCCTCACATTTACATCAAGAAATACCGGTCTTTCATACGTAAGTACGTTCAGTCAGCACCGAAGTGTCCCGCTGCTGGAGTGTCGTAGGCTTCACGGACGATTCATCGCTGCATCATCCTTGGAATACCCAACCATCCTCTCACATCTGCCTTTCCGTCTTCCTCCTTCTCTTTTGCCCTTGCTGCTTCCTTGACCTGTGTTATTTCCAAATCTCCACGGAACCACAGTAGGCCATTCTCTTCCAAATAGAATCGTTGCGCTGCCACCCATACTTTGCATGCCTTTGTAGATGCAGTGGATGGCTGGGGGCGGGGACTTGGGTTGGCCAAGCAATATGCCATCGGCCTGAACCATTCATCATCAATTATGTTCGCCTTGATGTCATTAGCCCATTCTCCGACCGTGGTGACTGCTAGTCCCATTCAATTGCATCGCTCTCGTCGGAAATCCAGGGGGTGAGAAAATTTGTCCACAACCTCATTCTTCACACCTGGGATGTGCTTGACCTCCCAGTTGACATTCGGCAGAAATGTCAAGATATCCATCCGACGTACGGTGAGGTGTGATTGTGTGAGGATCCAATGCAAGGTTGCCTGGTCCGTTTGTCCCAAAAATGGCTGCTTGGCTCGGTGTAGGTTTAATTTCCACTATAATACTGCATCTCTGATGCCCCATAGTTCCCTGTCGTATGCAGTGTATCGTGTCTCCGCATCGTGTAACTTACGGCTGAAATAACCCAGTACCTTCTCTGTTTCATCTTGCACCTGGGCGAGCACCGCGCCCAATGCATGTTGGCCAGCATCGATGTGAGTGCAATGTTTGGCTTCGGGGTCCGGTAGAGCAACGACAAGTGCATTGCAGAGTGCGTTTTTGAGCCTGTCGAAAGCATGCTGGCATTCCCGATCCCAAGCTACTGGAGCGTGCCTGACTATCCTCGGTTCACGACGTCGCTGCCTGAAGTCCCCTATTCCTTTCGGAGGAGTGCCAATCGTGTACAACGGCATTGCAACTTCAGCATTGTGTTCAAAGAATTTTCTATAATACCCGGTAAGGCCAAGGAATCCTCTGACGTCTTTACTGTCCCCAGATTGAGACCAATCCATTACCGCACGAGTCTTATGCTCCTGGGCGTGGATGCCATCCTTGTCAATGTCAAAGCCACAAACATCAACTTTCTGACAAGCCCAGGCGCATTTTGCAAGTTTGGCTTTCTGACCATATTCTGGCAGCAAAGTAAGCACCTCTCAGACATTTACGATGCGTTCCGCCAGGGTAGCGCTGTGATTAATATTATCATCAACATATATGACGATGAATTTGCGTTTGATTTGTTCTAAGATGCCATTCATCATGCGCATGAACTGGCTGGGTGCAATTGCCAGGCCAAACGGCAGGACTCGCCAATCGTATAAACCAAATTCAGTGGAGAAGGCCGTCTTCTGCCTGTAGGCTGTGGCGATGCGAATTTGATGGTAACCAGCCGCCAAGTCCAATTTAGTGAACCAGCAGGAGCCATGCATGGAGTTGAGTAAATCCTCGACATCAGCAAAAGGGAAATCGATCCGGAGGCAACACGCAATCCTCCCAGACACTCCCGGTGACCTCCCCAGTGCTCATAAGCACTTCTTGATGCTCCCTGGCCCCCCTGGAGCTACGCAAAGTGCTCTCAGACTCTGCAAGAGCTATCTCAGGATGCTATGAGATTTCACTGATAGGATAGCCAAATTTTGGAGCTCCTGAGACCTCTGCGCAGATCTGCGGGAGACTTCGAGAGAAGCCGAGACCGCTACGTAGCTCTGGTTTGGGGGAGTCTCCCAGAGCAGCCGAGACCGCTGCGCAGCGCAGCGGGAGACTTGGTGCCGTATTCTCACAGCAGTGGTTCATACATCACCATGAGGCATTTCTTCTTTGTTACGGTCACAAGATTTGCTACATCATAACATGGCGTGCATTATTTGAGTCTTTCGATATATACACATACGGTCAATCTGGCTGCAAATGGTAGTCGAGCATCATCGGAGGAGCACCTGGACATGCCCATTGAGGGAGCTTGGAGATGCACCACTTGGAGGCCGTTGCGGGGAAACAATGGACCTAGAAAGCAGAGAGCCCACCATCGACGCTCCGCTGCACCTCTCGCGACATCCAAACGGAATTCATGAGACCGAGCACTTCTGGTTGGAGGGGCAAATGAATCGGGTGAGAAGATATGATACTACCCGGCGTTGAAGATCCACGCAATTGCGTCGATCCCCGAGATCTTGCACACAACAAGTGAGACCAAATATTGCGAACGATAGAGTGTGTCTTTTCATTGGATGATAAAATGAGATGGAAATGAGATGATGTCTATTGACTCCAGCGTCTGCCAACTATATACTCCCCGTCACTCTGTCCACCTCCATTACCCCAGTATTACCGCTCACCCGCTGTCGCTCCTTGAAGATGTACTTGGAGGCCAGGAGCAACCGAGTTTGGAGATGCACTCGGACGCCATGATTGTGCGAACTTGGAGTCCATAATCGTGCGAGTTAGGAGATGCACTTGCAGGCGGGAATCGAGCGTATTTGGAGATACACTTGGAGACCGAGATCGAGTGAACTCAGAGATGCGCTGGGAGGCCGGAATCGAGCGAGTTTGGAGATGCACCTGGAGGCCGAGATCGATTGAACTGAGCGATGCACTCGGAGGCCGTGATCGAGCAAGATTGGAGATGCACTGAGGGCGCGATCGAGTGAACTCAGAGATGCACTTGGAGGCCATGATCGATCAAGATTGGAGCTGATTGATCTGAAGGCGGTCAAGCTGGAGGCAGTGTATCTGGAGGAGGTAGGTCGGGAGGCATGTGCGATGGAAGCTTAGACTCTATTCAGTGGTCAACTCGTAATTGTTGGAATGTAGAGAATTGAGTACAACACGGTCCGCTGAGAGCTGAGAGACTTGCGGGGAGCCGGAGACAGTCGATCTTGGGATGATGCAGTACGTGGTGTATGCAGTCCGTGGTGTATACAGTACTCGGTGTATGCAGTACTCGGGGTATGCTGTACTCAGTGTATGCTGTACTCGCTGTTAACTCTTGATCATGGCATGGAGAGAGAGAGAGTGATGGTTTGAGTTTGTGTTCTGAGGTGACGGTAGAGTTGAGGACGAGAAGGAGAGAGATCAACAGAGATGGGGCAAATCATCATCAGAAACTGGGACTTAGAGAATGTTGTGTGCAAGTCAAATTACCATACCTGATACGGCACGTACGAGTCCCGATCCGGTGTGTAATCACACCGATACGAGGTCTTATCAACCCAAGCAGTCAAGTCGCAGCACTGATTTCTCATATTCGCTCGTATCCACCACATAGTTCTCATCTTCATCCCCCCATCTCTATCTTTCTCGTCCACTAGAATCATCGCAGAACACAAAGTTAAGTCATCCCTCTCAATGTCTCCATGCCATCATCAGCAAAAAACGTTTCTGTCCGGGCGGAATGGCTGCGTCAGAGTGGACGCGCTCCGTCAGAGCCGTCAGAGTCGCCCAGGTGGCGGATTACTCTGTACCCGGCGTCAATAGCACGCGTCGCATTGCATATCACCCTGCGATCGCCGTTTCACTGTTTCGTCTCCCTCTGTCAGTCTCCAATTTTGAACAAACACTCCCGCGTTGTGGCCAACTGTGACCATACGTCGGAAAGAGTTCATTGGGTACATGCTTGCATCGGGATTGCAATGCAATGGGTGACGATGCGAAAATCTCTCCTCGTGTTCCTTCTACATTGGGCTCGAGGAGCGTAGGAAGAAGGTGAGAAGATATGATACTACCCGGCCATGAGGATCCACGCAATTGTGTGGATCCACGAAATCTCGGAAAGATCGAGTGAGACCCAAAGTTGGGAAAGATAGAGTGTGTATTTTCGTTGAATGAGAAGAAGAGATGAAAATGAGATGCTGTCTGTCTACCCCGGGGTCTCCCGAATATATACTCCGCGTCACTCATTCCACCTCCGTTCACCCTATATCTCCGTCCACCCACTGTCGCGCCTCAACAATATAATTGGAGGCCGTGACCGAGTGAGTTTGGAGATCCACTGGGAGGCCGTGATCGAGCGAGTTTGGAGATGCACTTGGAGGCCGAGATGGAGTGGACTCAGAGATGCACTTGGATGCCATGATCGATTAACTACCCATCTACACACGGTATATCTGGGCTGGCTGCAGGCGGAACTTGAGAGCGATTTGAGGTGTGCCTGAGAATGACGATCGAGTGAACTGGGAGATATACTCCGATGCCGTGATCGAGCGACTGTGGAGATGCCCTGGGAGCCCGTGATCGAGCGAGTTTGGAGATGCACTTCGAGGCCGAGCTCGAGTGAACTCAGAAGATGCACTTGGAGTCCGTGATTGATCGAGTTTGGAGATGCATTCTGAGGCCGTGACCCAGCGAGTCTGGAGATGCACTTGCAGGCTCTGATCAATTGAGATTGGAGGAGTACTTGGAGGAGGTCTATTTGGAGGGAGGCGCGACGGCAGCTGAGACTCTATTCATCTGTTAGCTTGTAATTGTGGGAATGTAGAGAGGTGAGTACAACATCCGCCGAAAGATGAGAAATATGCTGTACTCGATGTTAACTCATGATTATGGCATGGAGAGATACTAAGGGATGACTTAACTTCATGTTCTTAGGTGATGGTAGGGTTGAGCACAAGAAACAGAGAGATCAGAGGAGATGGGGGAAAGCATGATGAGAAACTGGGACTTAAAGAATTTCAGGTATGAGTCAATTGACCATCCCCGATACGACAGGTATGAGTCCCGATCCGGTGGGTAATAACTCCGACACAAGGTCTGCTCATCGCACTCAGGCAAGTGGGACTGCCGATGTCTCATAGCCGCTCGTATCCTCCATATCGTTCTCATCCACATCCCTAGTGTTAGCCACGGTTCCGGACGGTCACTTCTGGTCCGGGTCCGGGTCCAAACCGAACCGTTGCCAAATTGGCGGTCCGGGTCGTCAATAAACCCGAACTGCCCACTCGGGTATGGTTCCATGGTAAACTCCCAACCCGTCTGAATTGGGCGGGTTGTCAGCGGGTCGCCCAGCGGGTCCATCTATAGATTCATATAAGGCTTGTGTATGTGCAGTGTGTTAATAGTATCTTATCAGAATCGCGTTTTCAACAACCAACAATGTGCTTTTGCTTGTTGAGGAGTGTGTGTTATCGACTATTTGGTATCTGTGTTTCACCTTCAATATATGTTATTTTTGCCTAGCAAGGCGGTCAATAATACAGTTACGCACGCAAAGATTTGCTCAATGCCTCGATTACGAAATATGCAAGTCCTAAAACTGTTGACGCTCGGTTGATGCTCATTTTCAGAATGCCGCAGGGAGCATCTCGCTGTTGTCTTTGCCTGTAAAGGCTGGCAATATACCATAAATGGATGTCTACAACTAATCGGAACATAATTTATCGAAGATGCAACGCTAAAAATGGTCGACGCTCCATTGACGCTCATTTTTAGGAGATAGTAGCGATGTCGTCGCTACTGTTTTTGCCTAGAAAGGCAGCCGATAATCTTATTATGGCCTATTGTCGCCGCACCACACTAGGATTTTCCATGATACAAGGCCCCAAGTCGTTGACGCACCGTTGACGCTCATTTTTAGGACATAGTAGAATTGTTGTTGCTAGAGGTTTTGCCTAGAAAGGCGGCCAATAGCACGATTATGGCGTAACCTCGCCGCACAGCCCGTGCAATTTCCAAGATGCAAGGCCAAAAGTCGTTGACGCTCTGTTGACGCACATTTTAATGCATTGTCCGTTCAACATCTGCTGCTGTCAACAATTGATTTCATCCAGATCTGACTTGATCGGCTGTCATTCTGCCTGATTGAGACTCAGCCCTGTGGCAAAGCCGAGCAGCGTAATAATCTTGCACTGTTCACTCTCACACGACTGAAAATGATGTATCATGCCCAAAGATTCATTGCACCTGATATACATCTATTCATGAACCAATATTCACGATCTACTTCTTACCATTCGCCAATAATACATTTCTAACTGAAACTCTCGGTCAAGCTACATAAAGCTGGTGAACCATTGACGCATTCTGTCCTACTTTTTCTTCCCTCCTTTGTTTCTCCGCGTTTCAACT
>Ga0307512_10003609_pt1 | contig 17706 bp, 16 predicted proteins | sample 14_EM_MG_FD_200267 | JGI IMG/M metagenome (GOLD analysis project Ga0307512, IMG submission 200267) | Populus trichocarpa ectomycorrhiza microbial communities from riparian zone in the Pacific Northwest, United States - 14_EM | ecosystem: Host-associated > Plants > Roots > Unclassified | place...
CATGGGGGGGGAGCGGCGGCTGTGGGCGTATACCTTCTTTTCTTTTCTTTTCCGTTCTGTTCGGGCTTGGGTTGGTCTATGGTTTAATCTTTTCATTTGTCAGCGGGGATGAAGGGTAGCGGGGGGGGAGCTCCGCCATCTAGCCGGCTCGCCCGGAGGCGGAGGGGATATTGGGTCCTGTCATACTCTAATTAGAGTGCATACAGTATGAATAAAACAAAACAAAAGGTCTAGCCCCGGAAGTGATGCCCGGCATCGGTCTCCGGATGTGATACTCGGCTTCGCCGAGTATGGTCTCTCCTTTCCTATATATTTGCCTGGCTTTCTCTCTCTCTTTGCTCTTTAGACAATCAATCACTTTTGTACGATAGTCAATTCAATATCTCTATTCGTACTCGATTGATCTCAACACTATCTATAAATGAGTCCGGGGTCAAATCAGGCCCTCGCCGACATGGTGCACGTCACTGCCTTAAATTATTACACATGATGTCGCCAAAGTTTTGTGTGACTGTTACTAAGCCACAAGGCGGTTGTACAACATCGGGGTCTATCACTGGTTATCACTCGACTATATAATACTCCGTGTACATTGCTGAATAACACTTGCTGTATTTGCTGGTTCGCAGTGTGGGTGGTTTTTCCTGTTCGCTCACGGAATTTGCCATTTGGCAACGATTCGTAAATAAGATCCATCATTTTCAGGCTGGGTTCGTTGGTGCAGAAATTTCTGTGTCTGAAGTAAAAGCAATGATCGGTAAATGCTGTAATGGCCAATATTTCTAGCACAAATAAACAAATGTCTAGATTGGCCAGTATCAGATAGGATGTTGCGTTTGTTCTATACCTCGTGTGAGGGCGAAAGGGAAGGTATGTACATATACTATGTAAATCCATTTTGTAATGTGAAAGATGGCTATCTAAAAATGACGTCACGATCATGGCGATAAGAAGCTTTTCTACGGAGTGTGGTACAACATTGATTCAATGCTTTAGAACACTGTGCGACAGGTCAATTTGCCCGCAGGTTCTTCCCAAGGTCCCGTCTTAGAAAGCTACAATCCGGTCAGGGTCCGGCCATTATCGAAGTGATGGAAGCCTTTTAGGGAAGTGTAGATACTAGCAAGAATTGAACTCAAAATCTGAACAAGATACCATCTTACAATGATGCGGGACTCAGTAGCGATAAATATCTGTTTCTCGGCCATTATCGATAGCTGGCATCCTAATTAGCCAATCAATGTTTCCTTTTGAGTATAGATCATCACTTCCTCTTGTAGCAACGATCTTACAAACAATAGCTGCGGTGATTTGTTCATCAATCATGTGCCCGTAATTATTAGCTTTGTCTCTTCCCTGATTGTTACATCTCAACTATTATCTTGGTAGTTGAACCACGGGTTGTCGTTGTTGTATGATGCATCGTGTACATGACCTTTGCAGTCAGGGTTGCGCTGTTTGCGTCTAATAAGGCGAAAGCTGTAAGGAGGTACTGTGGAAGGTGTGCAACGAAGACTCGGTCTGATCTTCCCAATAACGGTTTAAACCAATGTATTCTCTTACAAATAAGTCTGACAGATAGTGGAAACTTTTATATATACCGATCCCTTCATCTATATTTCGCAGCTGTCGGTTTCCATGTTCACACTCAATTATAACAAGATATGTTCTAGTCCAGTCACGGAGGATGTCCCTCCGCGGAGAGACCGGTCCATTCACGGAGTCCCACCCTCAGTGACTGGACTGGTTCATTCGCGGAGTATACCCCTGCACCCCACCTCCGTGGATGGACTGGTCCATTCACCGAGTGTACACTCGGTGAATGCTTTACATACATATGCCCACGCATGTATGCGCACTTAGCTGGCCATATCTGGCTGAATTTACTTAATGCAATTGCATTTAGCCTAGAGCAACTAGGTGCATTTAGCCCACATTGCGAAACTCGACCGTACTTTGAAAGTTCCTGCAAGTACCACATGCTTTCGGGCTTTTGGATGCTTTCCACACACTTTCGCTGCGAATGCTCTTTTAGACGAAGTTTATTCCCGCGACTAACTCCACGACCAACTCTGGCACCCACACCTGTAGTCTCAGTCTGAGAATCTCACGATATCCAATGGCCATGGTGTTGAGAATTTAAGTCGATGGTACTGTGTTAATGGCGATACTTGGACTCATGTGGAGAGAAGATCTCCAAATCAGATTTGCCGGTGGAATCGGCAGCTTGATTTTCATGGTAATTGGGCCGGTGTGAGTGCGAGCGGGAGTGCGAGCGGGAGTGCAAGTGTTGAGTGTGAACATGAACACATATTAATCGACAGTCTACAAGATCTTCATAAACATGGTGGTGACACTGATGGCCCTACGATAGTTAGTAACAGTGTTCCTAAGCGGCGCAGCCGGCCGCCCGGCTTTTTAGCGGCCTGCAGGCCCGGCCCGGCCCGGCCTCCATTCTGAAAGCCTGCGCCAAGGGCGGCCCGGCCCGGCCTGGGTCAGAAGCCGGCCTGCACGTGATTTAAACCGCCTGCATCGGCCTGCATAAGCCTTGGTCTGGTTGATGGATGGAATGCGGCAATGGCAGGGCTACGATGATTGAGTTGGATATGGTTTATGTTTCGTACTTTGGAGACTTTCTTAGTAAAGGCAGCAGAGAATCTTTCGAACCCAATATTCTGTTTAGGCTTAATCCGCCAAGAAAAGCCGCCAGGCCCGGCCCGGCCCTCATTTGAAAGCCGCCGCTAAGCCTGGCCAGCCTGGCCGCTTAGGAACACTGGTTAGTAATACCACTGCACAAGGACTCTAAGTTGAACTCAGACATTGAGTTAAGTCCGCATGTTAGGAGGCTGGCTAGTCTGCTGGCTAGAACTGTCGATGCTTGCTAGAGCTTTCACATTGGCCAGTGCTACAGCATCATCTGCAAGAAAGCATGAAAGTGTATCTGCGCGAAAGGAAATATGCAGCGAAAGCCGGTGGAAAGCCTGAAAGTTTGCCATACTTTCAAAGTTAGCTCCAGTCTGAGTCCCGACACCTTCTGGATTTGCTTTTGCGCCAGTGAAAGCCTGAAAGAACCTGAAAGCGACTCGTATGGTTTTGCGATGGCGCAGAGGAAAATGACGAAAGTCATTTGACAGAACTGGATATTGAGGAAGGAGAGGATCTCCAGGAGTACCAGGATGTGGGCAAGGAGGAGGAGGAAGAGGACGATGTAGAGGAAAAAGGCATTGAGGAAGAAGAGCTGGTTTCAGCCAGAATATGGAGCATAGTGTAATTGTAGTTGCACCACGGCGTTGAGTGTAATAAGCACTTTGTATGTATGCTCTGCGAAAGAACCAGTCCAGTCACGGAGGTGTGGTGCAGGGGTACACTCCGCGAATGAACCAGTACAGTCACTGAGGGTGGGACTCCGTGAATGGACCGGTCTCTCCGCGGAGGGACATCCTCCGTGACTGGACTAGAACAAGATATAAATGTAGCAAAAAATCAAACAAAAATAATCACCTGAACATAAATTCCTCGATATCTAATCGTATGAAAGCACGGACTCCGTGCTACGGAGTGTTGTAATTCGATGTTCTATTGACCGCAGAAGAACATGAAGAAACAAAGCGGCATCTTGTCTTTCATGATCAGAATATTTTGGGGGACTTAGATAGGGCGTGCGGGCTGTTGTACATGTTGGGTAAGCACACTGGCTTGTAGGAATATGTCAATCAAGGCAGAGTGTGGACCTCTCGGAATGAAATACCATCCTGTAGTCGCCGGGATGCATCGGTGATGATAAACTCGATGCATTCAGACCGAAACTCAAACATAATTGGCTGACGTCACCCTGAGCAACTATGCTACCCATACGTTTTCATTCCACTTACCAAACCTCCCAACGATGGTGTCGCGGGGTATCCATATTGCTTTTCCCAGCACCAATGCATGCTGTCTGGTATTGCATCATTGGCGGCAGTGCTAAGTGCAAGGTTGCGTCATAGATACTCTGCCCTGTCAGTCTCATACGAATGTTTAAAAGCTGATGCCTAGAGTACAAGAGACTATTTTGTTTGGGGGGTGATCTCAGATTCTACAGACGAGGCTGTGAACATTCTGCATGAAATATGCACCATAAGATGCCGTTATAACCGAAACAATAGCCTAGCCAATCAGTCGACCCCTACAACATTCCTGGGCTGCAGAGTGACAAACGAGTAAGGAATAATTTGCGTTACAAATGAATGGTTGTAAATTTGTGATAAGGAAAAAAACCGTACTCCGCTTTACTCATTACGACGATACATAGAATTATTTACCTTGCAAATTCGCTAAGCTGTCAATTATATCTCGTTGCCTAGAAAGGTGACTGCAGTCACCGCCAAAATCAAGGTAGGAGACGGCTTCGTCCGATTCAACAAAGAAGCGACACGGTGGCTGGGAGGCTGGATGGACGCCCACCTAACGTTCAAAGAGCATCACAACCGGTGCATGAAGAAGGCCAGGGCAGCAGAAGCCCGACTGCGCGCACTCACGAGGATGCACGGCATCATCCCAGAGCGGGTAAGAGCCATCCAATTCGCCTGCATCCAAGCCGTCGCACTTTATGGAAGCGAGCTCTGGTGGGACCAGAAAGAAACCGGCAGACGAGAAGATCTCCAACTCCTTCTTGATCGGCAGGCCAGGTCAACCCTGAGTGCCCTGCCCACGACGCCTCTGGGGGCACTGATGAGAGATTCAGGACTCACACCTGCGCCAGTTGTCCTTGACTCCAGGCAGCATCAATTCACAGGGAGACTCGCAAATGCATGCGAAGGCTCAAAACTGAAGAGGACCTACAACCACCCCACGTCGGACGCGGCGATATGCAGAGTCATTAAGAAAGAGCATGAACGAAGTCGAGAGGCAGAGACCATGTGCTGGCCCAACCTGGACGAAGAACCGGCGATCAAGACGGTTGTACTGAGCGATGACACCGCCGCAAAAAGAGAGGCGGTACGTTGGGCGCGAGAAAGAGAAGCAAAAGTAGGCGCGGGGGTCTGGATGTGGACCGTGGTGGACAGACGGATCGCGATCCGATGACGGCAGAGTGGGAGCTGCGGCAGTATGCAAGCACAGAGACGGCTGGAGAGCATTCCGCAGCCACCTCAGCACCAGACGAATGCAGGTCTTCGATGCAGATCTATGGGCAATCGGACTCGCACTCCGGGAGTCAGTAAAAAAAAAGTACATACTGCAGACACACGGAGTGACGAAAGTAGCTGTCTTCAGCGACTCGCAAGCAGCCATTCGACAAATGGAGCACCTGGAACCAGGGCCAGGGCAGCATCTAGCCAGGTGGATTGACCAGTGTGCAAGGACTCTTCACGAAGCCAGCATAGAGACAGAAATCCACTAGGTCCCAGGACACACTGCCATCCCCGAAAATGAGGAAGCAGATCGCCAAGCGAATCTAGCGAGAGAGGGCCGCAGATCAGCCACAGTGAGAGAGCGAGTATACAGCTTGGCGGCGAACAGGACAAGACGAATCTTAGAAGGAAAGACGGCGGCGAAGGCTCAGTGGGAGGCCGACAAATGCAGTAACCATCACGGCTACAGGCTGAAAGGCAAAGCTGGAAGCAAGAGACCCATCCCAATGAACAGTGTGAAGCCTCTGGCAGCGAGGTTCTACCGACTAAAGTCCGGACACGCGCCAGTGGGAACGTACCTAAAACGGTTCGGACACTGAGATGACGACAAGTGCTGGTGGTGCGGCGGCGGAGGCAGGATGGTAGCCCAGACGCGGGAGCATCTCTTCCGCCACTGCAGCCGATGGAGAGACCAGCAGAACACGCTCTGGAAAGAAGTGGGGAAAGCAACGGGATGGAGAGTGGGCAGATGCCGACACGTGCAGGTCTCTGAGCCGCTCTCTATGGAGAAGTGCAATAAGGCGGTGATGGACTTCCTGTTAGATACCAATATTGGGAAGTTCCCGCCCAAACGTACGGAGGAGGAGGAGGAGTAGGAGTAAGAGCCGGCGGGCTCTCCCTGATTTCATCACATTTCCTTTGTAGTTTATATAGATTACCTTCAGATGCTTGCTTTGTTTTCTTTTCTTTTGTCAGAAGGGGACGACGGGTAGTAGGAGCGGAGCTCCGCCATCTAGCCGGCTAGCCCGGAGGCGGAGGGGAGTAAGGGGCTGTCATACTCTAAATAGAGTGAAATCAGTATGATTAAAACAAAACAAAAAGGTGACTGCAGCTAGTCAGTTTTCGGATTTCCGTTACAAGCTTTGATAGGAGCCGCCAGATCTCTAGACTAACTCAGGCAAAATGCGCCCGGAACAAAGAGGTGCGGGGGTAAAATTGTTTTATCTGGGAACCCCAAGTGAGGTCTTCTCCAAGTAAGGTCTTCTGACGGAACTAGTTCGGAAATCGAGGGTTAGGAGTCGATGTACTGATCCAGCAACACTGTAGGGAGGAATTTTATCCGTACCAATATGTGCCAAGGAGCTCTTCTATACTTTGATATTGACACAACCCCGCATAACACTGCGATATCAGTTCTTAATTGTATTTTACAATTCCCATTACCCAGTCATCACGTTGTATGTCACTGCATAATATGCCTCTACACGAATATTATCTGGCCAGCTGGCAGGCTTCTATATACTGTGCATATGCATAGTATTTGATTACCGAGCTATCGAATTTGAAATATTTGAGTGATTTTCGGAACCACGACCAAATACTTGTTCGAACGCTGTGTCCACCGTAGGAAGTCATCGTCCATCATCACTCTCCATAGAGACTAACCAATATTTCATTTATGCGTTGTCGTACTAGCCCGTGGCTTTGCTGACTCGACGTATTATTTGCAGCGTGCCAATTCCGCGGATCTTGAATAGCTTTAGTACTCATTGATACTTCTTAGTTATTCTATCATGATCTGAATTAATTAGTTAAGTTGATTATGGATTGTTCTGAGCTATAAAGTCTTCCGCTGACTTAGTGATCGATAGTTTATGCGCAATGGAATCCACGAACCAGTTAATGTTGTTGTTGTTTATTCATACTGTATGCACTCCTACTAGAGTATGACAGGACCTAATACCCCCTTACGAACCAGTTAATTGTAGCTAGCGATACTTGTAGTTTGTGCGCACGCCGTCATCACTGAAACGATTGGATTATTGTTTAGTTTCGTTTCCTTCTGCTTCAAGTGTAATCAGTCGTTTGCCATTGTTTTATTTGTTGAAAGGGGAAAGGAGAGGAGGAGAAGAGAAGGAAAAAAGGGTAGAAGGGAGGTAGCTCCCCCACCTAGCCGGCTATCCGGGGGGAGGGGAATTAGATACTGCCATACTCTAGTCAGAGTGCATGCAGAATGATTAAAACAAACAACGATTGGATTATTTTAATTTTTGTAGCCGAAAGAGTAGAGAAATGCGAAAACAAATGCTGACATCACGGGTGTTGCTCGATTGCAGTGATCCAGATATTTCAACCAGTATATATCAGCGCACTCCATAGAATCAATCACAGTCCTCATGGATTTAAGCGAATGCACAGCAGTCGCCGTCAGGGCCACCAAATCACCTCACTTCCGGTGGTGATACAATACAAATGCTTAATGCGCTCCCAACCCTAGTTCCAATTTCACTCCTCACAGAAAACTTTGTCTTCTGCCTCACACAACTCAAGGAACAAGAGGGCGAAGCGCCGGTAATGGATACCCGTGCCTTATGGAAACGATGGAACAGCCGGGTATTCTGGACATATCTACCTTTAAACAAACGCATATATCTGGGATTTTTTCTTCAATAACGAACGCTGTATTATTTTCTGCACAACTAGTGAATGTCCAACATTAGCATAGAACTAAGTTAGTTCCCGATTAATGCGGTTGTCACGGCTGTGATTAGGCGGACAATTTCTCCAATGCATAAGTATGCAAATAATATACTTTCATCGTATAATATATAGATTTAATTATTAATTGACTGATGACTAACAGCTTGTTCCTTCATTGTGTAGGGGAGAGCTTATTTCGTAGTGATTGAATTGGCTGAAGTCGAATCTTGCGCAATTCTATATTCTACATTAGGAAATATGTACAGCCCATGGGATCGCTTTAGTTCAGAGACCAAGCATTCATTATCCCTACCAGAGTGTGTTCATGACAGCTCTTATATATCATGCGGTTGGATTGAACTTTCCTTCAGCTTTTGTCGTGAAAATCATTCCATTTCATATTCAAAATATTCAAAGTTCAGATTTCATAACCAATTCACTTGAGAAAACAAAAATACGAAGTACGAAACCTCTTCGACACAGCTCCCATGTATGTCGAAACTTCTTTTCCGAGAACAATATCCCTCGCAAATTCACCGAACAGACTGCACTTGAACAGTTTCCTGCACAAAAAAAACAGTAACCCCCTACTACATGCAAATTCATCCAACAGACTGCATGAAAACAATTCACCCAAAGTCAGAACCAACATATCTCTCCTACGGCCCGCAAGGATCAGTTCCACCACTAGTTTCACAACTTGTCCGATACCCATAAGCGCAGCACCCACCACTGGGGCTGCACTCATATACCCAATATGTGTAATCTCCCGTCCACACGGTAGTATCACCAGCGTCCGTAACGCTATCACAACCATTACAATATTGGCCTTGAGCGGTACCATCCGCGCACGTGCATCCATTGTATTTGCAATCGCGTTTCTGAAGGGTTTCTCGATCGATGAGGTCGCGACGAGCGGGTGAAACTTCCGAAGGAGCCGCAGAGACGTGAACGATGGCGAGCAGCAGTGCCAGAACAGCTACAACGAATAGTTTGATAGGAGCACGCATGACTGCTGATTTAATGCGGCTAGTTGGAGGAAAGCGTGTGATTGGGAACCGGAAATAGATGTTATGATAGATTTTGGATAATGTATAGCCAGAGAAGTTCTGCAACTAGAGAAAGCAGTGATGCGATGCGAGGTTCGGGGTCTCCTCCGAGGTATTTATACGGTTTTGGCTTGGTATAGTAAGTTTGCTGAGTATGTGGTCATTGTACGGATGAAGAAACCTTCAGATTAGGAAGATACGCGCGCATGCGCAGACCCATGCTCTGAAACGCACAAGTTCTCAAACAAGGCTCCCCGGAATCCATTCCCGACAAATAAGAGAATTTACAACCTACAGCGCATATATGACGGTAGATTCCGCTAATCGAGAATGATCCATCCTCTTGCCTAATCACCTTGGTGATGTCACTCAGCCCCCAGCTGTGGTGGCGTGTTTTGAGAAATAGTAGCATAGTCTATTTCTAATGCAAGTCCGACGAACAATCCTTGTAAAATAGAAAATATAACGCGATAAAAACACTCGTCGGATGTAATATCATGTTTCATTATAAGGGGGAAGCGAAGTCATAAATCTCGTTCGAGGTAAAAAGAGATGCAGAATGTAGCAGGCGTGAGTTTAGGCTCCCAGCCCTCCTTGCCGCGGTACGCGTCTACAATATTACAATATTGGGAATTAATAATAAAGTATTTCGCACGACAGATATCTCTAGGCTTTCGACAAAGACAATGGGGATCTGTATTGAGAGATTTTCCCTCCACCTGGCAATATCTGCTCTATATGAACTTTGTTTGGAAATTAAGTTCCGTTGTCTGATTCTTTTCAGTCATTCTCAGTTCTCTGTTGTCCGCCTAGATGGATCGCCACTGTAAATACAGAGTTTAGAGATAGCGTAATAATCGGGGTGTTGAAATATGGAAGGGGAGAACCGTGTGAATAGACTTAAGGTACAGAGACTGGAGAGCAGGAGAAAGTCTCAAGATATATACAAGGTAGATGGGTGCCTTATGCCCTACCGGCTGTGTGCCTTGACATCAGCTCAGCTGAAGCTCAGCTCGGTCAGGTTCATGCAACACGGGGTTTATGTGTTGTCCGATGAGCCATAAGTAGCAGTTCTTTCCATATCGAGTGAATCTTATGGTTTGGTAAAATTTCAGATGAAGAAGTACCGGTAAGGGCTAGACTGTTGGCTGCAGTTTCCCCCGGGGGCTTCCTTGGCTTCCGGAGCTGGTGGACAAGAACAAAAGCCTCTCGGGCATGAGACTGGAGGCTTACAGCCCCCATCGACCGAAGGTTTGAGGGAATGAAGCTGATGGCTTACAACCCCCATCGGCCGCCATTGGCCCGCATGCCGAGGAGAAGGCTTACCTTCGGGAGTGATACTCAGCATCGGGCTCAGGTTGTGATACTCGGCTTCCCCAAGTTTGCTCTTTTCTTTCTATGTAAGCCTGCCGATTTCTCTATATGTATCGGTAGACAATTTAGCTTCTTTTCCCGTTTTTAATGTTCTCAACACAGGCGTGTTTATATTTGATCGAAGATGGACGTGTATGTATGAATGCAAAAAATGTTTGTGTAACAAGATATCGATAGACCTGATACCTGATCTATACTAGACCCTATATCATTTGCAATTACTTTCTACATTCGGTATCGTTCTTGGCAAGTCACCACCAAAGTTTTTACTCATATCTAGTTTTTTCCAGTAACCACACACAAACACACATTTTGAAAGTTATGGTAGTAGCGCTGACTCGATATTTAGTCCAACTGGAGGATATTTCTCCCATCATCTCAATTTCAGCAATTATAAACCTAACCCTAAATATAGTCTAGGACATATAGACTGGTTTGATGAAGGTTGTACAAGTCCGATTCCAGTCTAAAGAATCTTTAGACTGCACTGGATTAGGCCAGGATGTTTCTAGTCCGGACTATTCCACCTCTAGATCGATGAGAATATTGCCAATAGTCTGCCCCGTCCGTGCCCAGCACCAGATGACAGTTTTCGGGGCTCAAAGTTTTAGGACTAGACTGGCCAAAGTACTCCATCATCATAAGGACTCAAGAGTAGGGCCCCTTCAAACCATTAATTAGCCCCACAGATATCTTAGATGATGATTTATTCTGTGATTGAGTGACTGTACCCTTGCGGGGTAGAATTTGTTTGCCCCGAAACCTCCGGAGCCGGATATACTATATTAGAGTGAACCACGGGACGGGATTTGGGATACCCAAAATGCGAAATCCCGGGCGGTATGTAGCGGGTTTTTTTCTAAGCCGTGATTCTTATCAACGCTCCTGAACGGCTGCTCTAATTGGAGATCGTAGTACACGCTTTTGTAGAGTTGCTTCTGAGCTTTAATTCAAGCCCTTATTTGACCCTAATCGCCCAGAAATTGACTGATTTAGAGGGGTGGTATCATACTAGGTTTTTGGAAGTATGCTGCTTACCCCACCCCCTAGTGGAGCCCCCCACTGGCTCTCAACCACTCCCAGAACGTGGCCAACGACAACGAAGAATCTATTTACATATAGTAGACCTACTTTGTACCAAAGGCATCCAATCTGACCAAGGTAGTCAGATGAGATGTCAATCTCCGGCGGTGGCGATTGATGCTGTGCCTTTGCGAACTCTGTTTCGTGCTTCCTTCGTTCGTTTGTAGTGAATGCAGTCGGCTCTGACGTGGCGCGGAGCCCGCATTGGTACCATGCTTTCTCGTCGTTTCCTCCGAAATTGTCGTTTTCTCCGCTTGCCGCATGCTTCGGCGGTGTGATTGTCCATCTTACAGTAGGTGCACCGGTGCTTCTTTTGTCGTCCAAATCTCCCACTACGCCCGTGTCCACGATAACTTCCGCGATGTGAATACAGGGTTGCGCTGGTCGATGCATCTGCGATCTCGGTCACGAAAGCTGCCTTCTCTTCGTCTAATCGAATGGCATCTATGATGTGCTGTGATGTGGGAGGCGGGGCTTGTCGTTCGAAGATGTTGATCGGTGTCGCAAATTCCTTTGGTATATGTGTAAAGAGGTGAGTGTTGAGAGCAAAAGAGAAAGTACGAAGAAGCTCAATTGTCAGTCGATCCAAAGAGAGGGAAAACTATGGACTTATGTACGAAAGAGAGAGAAGGAAAACTCCATGCCGACTGCCCAAGCCGGAGCTCAAAGGCGAGTACCAGTGCCGAGCCCTCCTCCACAGCATGGGGGCAAGCGAGGCAGATGGGGGCAAGCGAGGCCGATGGGGGCAGGCGAGGCCGATGGGGGCGGCAAGCCACCGGCCTCATGCCCGAGTTCACCAGCATCGAAGACTAAGGAAGCCACCGGGCCAAATCCCTAGTCAACAGTGAGTAACGAAGGTGTCTTCGGTAATCTCTTGGGTAGAGCTGCACAGATTGTTTGTTTTGTTTTAATCATACTGTATTCACTCTACTTAGAGTATGACAGTCCCTTGATCCCCTCAGAGCTGCACAGTTGGTTGCAGTAGTCGATTAGGCGTGTGAAGTAGGTATTCATCTTCTCGTCTTTTGCTGGGCGGCAGGCATGGAGCTTGCAGCGGATTTACCTACGACCGAGTTTCGAGAGCGTATTACCGAATCAATCGTTGAGAGTATCCCACATCTCTGCAGGATCGGTAGTGTTTTTGATGTGCGGGAGGATCTTGTCGGAGCATCCCATGTAGATGATCGCTTGGGCGTCGTTTCGTCGTTTCGTCGTTTACGCCAGTTCCTTTGCTCGGTACGGCAGTCCCGGATGTTGCCTACTGGTTCAGGCTCTGTTCTAGTAACAGTCTCGCAAGTATCTGCTCCCATGATTACTCGCCGCAATTTCTTTCTCCACATGGAGTAGTTGTTGTTGTTTATTCATACTGTATGCACTCTAATTAGAGTATGACAGGACCTAAGACCCCTTCCGCCTCCGGGCGAGCCGGCTAGATGGTGGAGCTCCCCCCCTGCTACCCTTTCTTCACCGCTGATATATATATATGAACAATTGAGAGATCGAACAAGAGCAAAGATGAACTGAACACAAAGAGAGAAAAGGAAAGAAAGAAAAAGGAACAGATATATACCCCCATCGCGGCAGCCCCCCGCACTTGACTCAGCCTCTGCGTCTCCTGCATACCATCATTCATTTGAGCGGAAACTTCCTGACTGCAGTAGCTGCCAGGAAGTCCATCACTGCATGTTAACATTCTTCCACGGCAAACAGCTCAGAGATCTGGACGTGTCTGCATCTGCCCGCTTTCCAGCCCGTTGCCTTTTCCCTGTTGACACGAGAAGATGATGGAGAAGAAGATGAATTGTCTTTGGACCTTGCTCGATCATCATGGCTATGCTGACATTGGCTGCAGTTCTTCCACTCCTTCTAGGCTTTGGAGGCGGTATCTCTGGAGGTGGTGTCTCTGGAGGGGGTGTGAGATCATCATCTGAGTCGTCAATTGGATTGATCGCACGAGGCAATGCGGTTGCTTTCGGAGGCTGTACTTTGGCTTTCGGGGACTGTATCATAGCTTTGGGCGGCTTGGGAGGCTCGTCCTCAATTTCCGAATCCTTATCCTGTTCGGCTGGTTCGAAGGCGAACTTTGTAGACTTAGTCTTTAGTAGCTGGTGATACAGGGTAGACAATTCATCTTCTTCTCCATCATCTTCTCGTGTCAACATTCCCCCCCCTTCCACAGTATCCTTTGCTGGTCTCTCCACCGGCTGCAGAGGTGGAAGAGGTGTTCCTGCTTCTGGGCCGCCGTCCAGCCTCCGCCGCCGCACCACCAACCTTTGTCGTCCTCTCAGTGCCCAAACTGTTTTAGGTAGACTCAAGTGGGTGCATGCCCGCACTTTAGCCCGGAGAACCTGCTGGCCAGCGACTTCATGCTCGTCATTGGAACAGGTCTCTTGGTCCCCGTCTTGCCGTTTATCCTGTAGCTGAAGTGCTTGCTGCACTTTTCCACCTCCCACTTTGCCCTGGCTGCTGACCTTCCCTCAAGGATTCGTCTAGCTCGATTCAAGGCTGAGGTGTGTGGCCGCTCTATAAAGGTATCTCCTGTGGCATCTCGGGCCAGGTTCGCCTGGCAGTCTGCATCTTTGTTTCTAGGGATGCCGGAGTGTCCCGGGACCCAGTGAATCTCAGTTGTGATGCCGTGGGCGAACAGAGCCTGCGATCTCCGATTAATCGTCATTGCTAATTGTCGTCTGGCACCTGGCTCTGGGGGTTCCGTTTGTCGCATTGCGGCGTGTGAGTTGCCAAAGACTGCCACCATTTTCACTCCATGCTCTTGCAGTCTTTCTCTTGTTTTGACCGTCTCCACTAGCGCAAGTCCAATCCCCTACAGCTCGGCATCGAAGACCTCCATACGTCCGGTGCCCAGATAACTGCGATGGATCCTCCATGTTTTACCATGCTTGCACACTGCTGCTGCTCCCACTTGGCTGTCGTCTGAACGTGACCATTCTTTCCACCACATCCAGACTCCTGGCCTGACTTTCGCTTCCTTCCCTATTGCCCAGCATTTTGCGGTGCTCTTGGCAATGCTTTTGTCGTTCAGTATAATGGTCTTAACCACTGGCTCTTTGCCCGGGGCAGCCCAGCTCATGCCTTTGGTTGTCCGGCCGTGCCTGTGGTGTGTCTCGACTACTGCGCATATCAGTGTGCTGGATGAAGGGTCCTCGTGCAGCTCCTTCAGTTTGCTGCTGCATGCGTATCAAGCCTCGCTGCGAATTGTCGTTGTCCAGAGACTAAGATTCCAGGCGCGGGCGTGAGCCCGCACCCCCTCATCAATGCTCCTCTTGGAGTGGTGAGCAGCATGCCCAGGACGGGCCATGCGTGTTGATTCAGAAGAAGCTCGAGGTCATCTCGCCTGCCTACATCTTTGGGATGCCACCAGGGCTCGCTCCCACACAGTTCAACCGCATTGACACAGGCTACTTGGAAAGCCCTTATGCTCTCTGGTACTATGCCGTATGTCTTTGTAAGGGTGCAGAGTCTCGCTTCGGCTGCCCTGGCTTTCGTCATGCATCGATTCCGGTGCTCCTTGAACGTCAAGTGGGCGTCCGTCCAGATGCCCAGGCAGCGCGACGCCTGTTTGTTGAACGGTATGAACTTGTTCCCGACCTTTATCTTCGCTGTCAGCTTTGGCCAGAGGTCATTCTTGTGTCCTTGTCTGCACGTAAACAGCACCGCTTCCGTCTTCGCAGTATTCATCTGTAGCCCTTGTCTATTTGCCCAGTCAATGCTCTTCGCTGCGCATCTCTCGAGTGTTGTGACGACCTGATTGACATCGCTTCCAGTTGCCACCCAGCCGAGATCGTCGATGAAAGACAGCTCTTCGGCTGAGACGTACTCTTTGACCTGTTTGATCATGCCTTAGGTGTAGATCGCAAAGAGAATTGGTTACACAGGTGAGCCCTGCGGGACCACTGCTTCCACTGGGTGTCTCTCCATGGCGTTGCCCTCGATTATCATCTCCACTATGCTTTCTGAGAGAAAGCTCTCAGTCCATCGTATATGGTCTCCATCCATTTGTCTGATCTTCATTCAGTTGACTAGCCTTCCTTATGCTATGCTTGGAAAGGCTGCCTAAATGTCCATGAAAAGCACGCTGCTTATGTGGCCGTGTGTCCAGGCTGCATGAGCTCTGTCAACCATGATGGCCGCTACCTCAATGGCTGGGGGCCCCTTTATGCTCCCGAATTGTCCGTCACTCAGTAGCCCTCTTCTTTCGGCCTCTTCTGACCATAGCTCAGTGACCACTTTCTCGACCAATTTTCCCACACAGGTCAGCAGAGATATCATGCCATACGCCGTCAGCTGCGTATAGTCGTCTTTGCCAGGCTTGCGAATCACCGCCCCGCTAGCCCGGATCTGTACCGCTGGGTGTCTTCCTGTGCGAATCGCTGCCTTCGTCGGCCCTACGATTCTCTTTCTATCCCACTTCCAGAGTAGCTGTATGGCGCTGAATGACTGCGTGTCTAGGCCCGGGGCTTTTTTCACGAGTGTAGTTTATAGAGCTCGCTTGACTGCTTGCTTGGTGAAGGGTGTGTGTGCTCTTGCAGCTGGGGGTAGCTTGAATTGCTGGTCGTCATCATTCGGGCGGAAAGCTGTGCGCCTCAGCATATCCTCCTTCTCTGTGGCTGTGTTTGCTTGCTTGCTTTCCCTGTCGGTTGAGGCTTCAATGCTCATTGCTGTGCAAGGGTTGATTGATTGTACTGCTCTCCACACCTCGGCTGCCCTGAGGTTCTGCAAGTAATCACTCTACATTCAGTGTTCTCAACCGTCCCGTCCGTCCGAAATTACTCAAGACGGGACGGGACGGCCAAACGCCGTCCGTCCGAGGGTAGGACGGAAACGGCGCCGTCATTTTGAGGCGGGACGGCGACGGACGGGTAGGACGGTCGGGGACGGAGCGGGGCCGTCCCCGGTCGTCATCTATCGGCATCCATGGATATTTCTCAATATACATAATCATTTTATAAAACTCATTAGATTTGTTCTGACCTTGAAGCAAGATCATTTAGCATCTGTTCCATCCGTACAATTTTATACGAACTCTGTATAGATACATCTATTTATATCTTTTACCATGCACTCTTAGTACTCAATTAGGTTTAATCTAAGTATAAACGGTAACCGCCCGATGACGGCCGGGGACTGTGGATGACGGCCGGGGACGGTCAAAGTACCGTCCCCTGCAGACATCGGCCGTCCTTCCGTCATTCTTATGCTTGGACGGGACGGACGGTTGTGGAGGCGTCCCGTCCGTCCTGGCAAGTTTTCGGACGGCATGCCGTCCCCGGCCGTCGGACGGGACGGTTGAGAACACTGTCTACATTTGGCTCTTGGACCGCCAAATTGACTGCGAGAGATCATTCTTCGCCTGGGCAGTCTCCTCCGAATGCTGTCTTCTTCGGTTGTCTCTTCCGACTTCTTTTCATCTTGCCTTGATCTTGATGTTGCACCAAATATTCGATTTGGCGCAGATTCTTTTCTTCTCTGCTGTGGCGTTGAGGACGCTGCTCATTGCTTTCTGACCCCATGCAGCCTCCTGTTCCACCTCGTCTTCTGCGCATTCTGCATCCAGGTGAGCTCTCTCCTTTGCTCGTTCTGCTTATAGCTTCTCTGCTGCCTGCTCATTATCCTCTCTCATCGCAGCTAAGTTCCACCCTACTACCTTCTCATATTCCCCCTCCTCTTGCAGATCTGATTCTACCTCCTACTCAATGACCTCGTGGTTGGATCCGGTGGCGTTGTCATCAGCCAGTATAAACCATGTCCTTATCAGTCGATTCGCTAACGTCAAGTTAATGATGGACTCATCTTTGTGGTCCTCTCTTGTTCAGTAGTGAGTGTGCTGGCCATCATTTCCAACTTCCAGTCCATTTTTGTTAATCACTTCTTCGCAGTAGGTGGTGTTCAGCTGCACGCGTCACCTCGGGTCCCACCGACCGCTGTGTGCATTGATATCTCCGGCAAGGACAGTTCTGCCCTGCGGAATGACTCTCGGCCACTTTAACTTTCGTGCCTGTCTCTCTCCTGACTGGGTGTATGTTCAATCGTAAATATTGACAATTGTTATTATCTTCTCCCCTCTTCTCCTCCTTACATCAGTTACAGTGACATCGGGATTAGCTCCCTTACTCAAATCCGTCCACTCATCGACCACCAGCCCACTCCCCTTTCGTATCGCCATCCAAACTCTTTTTCTCTTTCTCATTTCGTATGCTGAGTTGCTGATCCCTACACCTCCCCAGGATTCTCTCGGTGGTTCCTGCATGCACACTATGTCTGCCATACGTTCCACCCCCATCTTTAGCGTGGCCATGGTGTTGGCACGGGATTTGGCCCGATGGCTTTTGTGGCGTATGGGGGCTTACAGCCCCCCACGGCCCCCAGTGGCC
>Ga0307512_10003610_pt1 | contig 17690 bp, 17 predicted proteins | sample 14_EM_MG_FD_200267 | JGI IMG/M metagenome (GOLD analysis project Ga0307512, IMG submission 200267) | Populus trichocarpa ectomycorrhiza microbial communities from riparian zone in the Pacific Northwest, United States - 14_EM | ecosystem: Host-associated > Plants > Roots > Unclassified | place...
TTATCACCACGGGAATCGTCAAAGCTCGAACTAAACACATCGACGTTTGCTATCACAACAGTCGAGATCTGCATAGACGACGAATAGTCAACTACTCCTACGTAAACACAAACGAAAATGTGGCAGATATACTCACGAAAGCACTTACAAAAGATAAGCATACGAAGTTCACAAAAGCAATGGGTTTATGGTAACAAGGAGGTCGATTTAAGGTTGGATTTAAGGTTGTTTCACTTTTCTTTTGGGCACGCGGATTTCCTTGTCTCTCTATGGATGGCCATCCTCAGGCTACGGTAGTACTCTTTCCCTGCTCACTTGCCACGCAGGGTTTTAAGGAGGCTACTATGGGAATTACAGTTTGTTTGCTTCTTTGTTTGTTTTCTTGCTCCACGGAGCGTAGCAAGAGGGGGGAGTGTTGCATATATGGTTTATCTCCCTGGCGTATGGCTTCAGTTGTATGATGCATAATCTCTCTAAAAATGATAGTCATTCCAGACTCAGCTGGAGATGCCAGACTCAGCTAGAGATGCCAGCTGAGTGCGCATGCATGCGTACAAGACATACAAGACATACTCCGAATACCGCGTATATAAGTTCATGAACGTACCTGTACTTTAGAATATACAAGCTTCTAGCAATAAGTATTTTCAACAAAAAGTGTTGCATGTGTACTTGGATCGTGAGTCTCAGCACCGTCTGATGTCTTGTATGAGAATAAAGACTTGTATGAAGATGGTGGCTGTATGAGGATATGCATCAGGACCAGGGTAATGCGTCCATGTCAGATAGAGCATACGCGTACGCATATGGGAGATTGTACATATACGGCCTTTGGCTCTCGAGATAGAATCAACAAGTCAAAGAAGCATCCAAAGTAACAAAAAGGAAATACGACTCAAAATTGGATCGGTACGAACAAATGATTGGGTGTCAACACCGTATTTAGCCTTTAGAGCAGAGGCCTTAGAAGTTCGGATTGGGATATAGATTAGGCTTCCGAGTGACCAGATATGATTGATACCAAAACTAGAATCCCCCCGTATGTTCTCCCTACGAACCTGTTGTTGATATAGGCGCATGAATCCTCTATCGGTATATTTTATCCTTCGCTGCTGCGACACCCTTCTCCACCGTGACATAAGACCGGGCGCGAATTTCGGTCTTGTATCACCCACCAATCCCGGAATTTTCCGCAGCGCACCACATGTCTCATAATCTTCTGTACTGCCAAACCTCTTATTCTTTTCCACCATTTGTCCAAAGTCTGCACCGAATCGGAACATCGAATACCCGTCCAGAGTGGCGGCCCACCTTCTTCGGAATCTATACATAATGGAAAATATCATTGAAGAGATTGCCCAGATACCGAGCAGCATTGCGGGAACGACGGTAGGTATCACTCCTCGATTCAAAACCTTGTTTGAATGAGAGCTGGTGAGGTTTGTGTTAAGGTTAGAGTCCGAGTTAGGGTCACTGGCTAGCTCTTACGCGGCGTTGGCAAATAGCCGTAGCAACCCTTCCTGGAGATAGAAAGAAGGGAGACATTGTGAGGCCTGGTTTTGGGCAGGATTATTTAAGCCGTATGATGTAAAGATGTTTGCCACGTTGCTTTGGCTATCAAAGAGTATGGGAGCGAAAGATATTAAGTATCCATCCATTTAGATCTCTTTAGAGGAGCGGAAGTTGGAGAAGGTGGCTGAGTGGCCGTCAATGTCGGTAGTGCCTATAGCGGAAGATAAAGTACAGCGCACTCCGGCAGCTTGCATTGGTTCTGAATTTCTCCACTTGATGGTTTTGTAGAAACTTCCAAGCTCAGAGATGTTACTCAAAGCCGAACACTGTACCGCAGATCCGCAGCGCTAGTCCATGCCTTCGTACAAAGCGTACTCGAGTACATATTTGTGTCCGATGCCTCCATGTCGGTAACTAGATGTGGAGTTGTTGATGATATCGTAGTAGCCGTAAACCCTGTTCGTGCCCGAGATGCCGACTTCACTCAATGCTTCGATCGACCCAGTGGCCTCTCTATGTAAGAATACGGTATCGTTGCCGATTGTCGTACTCTTGTAATCACTATCGTGAAGGTTAGGAACGAGCCCTGTCGAGTTGTCACCGCGCTGAGAGAATTGATTTAGGATAGTAAAATCTGAAAGTTTCCAAATATTTAAGCAATTGTACCTTATCATGAGTCCCTGGGTATTTCCGAATACGGGTTCCAAATTTTGCGCCGGCACGAAAAGGTCTTGTCCCTCGGAGTATTGGCTCAAATCATGCGGTAAGGTTCGATCGAATGTCAGGTAAGCGTCATTTCGATTGATCAAGTTTTCAGAAAACACTGGACAAAGGAGGCGTTTATATAGACGACTCCAGCGGGTAGGAGATTCGGGGGTATATTGCGTCGCCAGTTTGACCGTGCGTTGTCCATCATTGCCGTAAAGTTGCGTTCAAAAAATGAAGTTTAATTAAAGCCAATAAATGAGTCCTCGCTAGTTCGGGCAAATCCATCGCCAAGTTCCATATACAATCCAGAGATGGGGAGCGCAATAAACGCCGATAGGCTGGTCAGTTCCAACCAAAACCATAGTTTTGATGGCAATTGAACTGTAGTAGTGCTTTTATTGCGCCAGAGAAATAAAAGCTTTCGTCCGATATTCAGCCATCCTCCGGAACTGCTCCATGTCCGGTCAGAGTGCATCAAAAGCTGCATCGCGTTGCTGGCACCGCAATGTGGTTCCATTAACATCGAAGCTTCAACTCCGGCTAAGCCGTACACCGAGATGTTGAGGCCAATGGTGCTGATAACAAACCACAAGTAGAACATGGTCAATGCCCCAGGAGGTCCAACCTGTGCTGGGTAGGTGGGGTCCGCCGGGACGAGGTACAGACTCCAAATGACGATATAGAGTGCTGTAACCATGAGAGGGATGAAGATGCCAATAACTCCACGAAGTGGGAAACGGCGGAGCTTGTAGCCAGCACCAGGCTCATCCACACCTAGATCTGCGCCTTGGAGTAACGAATACACTGAATCTCTTGGCGTACTTGAGCAGAAACACTCCGAAGAGGATGGCCCCTGAATAGAGAGTCAGTGTTAGTCACACCATCAGAGAGTGCTTACTCATAAATAATTTCTGGGCTGTCATCCGTACTGCTAGCCTTTGGAAACCGGAACACATTGTGAATATAAGACATTGTATGTAACTGCTGATGATGTTGTAATGCAACTGTAGGATTGTCGATGATACTAGATACTATGATGTAATAAAGGTTGGAGTTGGGGGAAATCTCAGGCAATCGTTTGAATGTATTTCCAAGGAGTTTGGCGGTAGTGTGAGCGGGGAAACGTATAACGCTGCGACATATCAAACTTATGTATGTCCATCGGTCAGACTGCTAGATCCGCTAACTCACCTATCGGCTGGGTGGTTGGTTGGAGTTGGTTGGAAAACTTGTTTTTGGTTGATATAGTCCCAGCGTTTGTGTGGTTTGGTTTTAGCAGCAGAGTTATTTATCAAGTTAATGGTATCGGGTGAAAACCATTTGTCTTGATCCATATACTGCATTGCATACGAATGGTTCGCAGTGTTGTGCTTCTACGATGCGGTGTGCCAGTAGTTATACAACAATTCAAGATCGGTATCTGATTGGGACGAAAAGTCCAGCTACAGCAACCTCTTACAGATGCATACGGTTGCATGTGCCAATCCTAACATCAACCTAATACCCCCTCTAAATCTTATCCTTATCTCTATCATCACACTCTCATTTTCAAAAGTGATACATAGCCTACGAGAGCGAACAATACCGGGGTTGTACCAGCGGCCTAGGCCAGATAACAACTTCGATGTGCATATCGTGTCGATGATTTGCTCCCGCTGCATCCGCAAACTCACTGACAATGTCATAGAGTTGCTCGAGGCTGCTTCGTTGTCATGGTGTGTGGGTAAACGTCATACACAGATGAAACAGGATGGATGAAAAACGTCGATCACACATCGCTAGATATCATTGCTGTCTGACCTTTTTATTCGGAACAACTGCCGACTGCGGAGAATGGTGTGCGACAGGATTCAAGAGGTTCCCCGGGAAGCCAGCAGATTTATGCTTAAGCTCGAGCGATCTCCTCTTTACAGAGATTGCTTTTGGTAAACCCGTAATGTATCAGAGACGGATTTATAATGCGCCAATGATATCTTATCGCTTAAAAAGTCATAGTAGTGAGAAATACATAAGATGAATGTATAAAATACGCACTTTTGCAAAATATTTACCTCTTACTAGTAGATTAAAAACTACGTCAAAATGAAAGTGTGTAAATTAAAGATATGGCCATAACTAAAAGTGAAGGAAAACTTTTTTTCATGCATGATAAAATCGTGTAACTGACTCATCTAGTAAATTAAAGAAATTTTGATGAATTTTCTACAGCGAATGGGCTCTGTATGTTTGAATAGAGAATTGATTGGCTTAGAGCGTTGCAATCGTTCCTATGTGAAGCAGTCAGTCAGTGTAACATGCCAGCATTCGAGAGTTATGTGACCCTAGGTTAGCTCACATTTGATCCAGATTAGTCCGGGCTTGATAAGTCTGATTTATGTATGTATGTACAACGTGTCCGATCTGGGGAAGAAGAGTAGAAGGAGTGGATCTCCACCACCTAGCCGGCTATCTGAAGGGGGAGTGGAATTGGGCACTGCCATACTCTAATTAGAGTGAATGTACAATGATTAAAACATTACAAAACGTGTCCGATCTATCGATCTAGTGTATGTTAGCCCAAATCTAAAAACTGTCACTTACAGCTATGTGACAAATACGAGAACTTACCATAAGCGACTCATTAAGCAGTGATCTTCGATACAACGAAACAAATTAGCCGCCATAACTCTTAGTTAGTCGAGTCAATAATTTTTTGATGTGTCGCCGACCTCGACTCATTAGAGTCAATTTAAGCCGCTCACAGCACGTTCGCGTGTTATTTGTCGCATGAGTGTACGTATTGGTGCACATTTACGCATTCATTTACACATTGAATGTGCATTTATTTATGCATTAATATTTTGACCCTGCTCAGCACGTCAACCAAGCATTCTTTATACCGTTTGCAAAAATCGAAGCGCTCAAAACAAGAAAATCACGAAGAGATACGGCAAAGAGAAAGCTAGCACACCGGAATAGTAAACGTGGTTTCTATATCAGGTATAATAGTACACATATGCTCGGTGAAACGCAGTCTTCTTGATCTTATTTCTCGGCGAGCACAAAGTAGCCATCGCACCTGAGATTCTAAACTCAGGTTCGGCTTACCTCTTTTGATAAAAGGTAAGACTACCAATCGGCTTTCTTCCATTGTCTAGCGCAGTTGACAGTTGACAGGGATAATGCGTGTTACCTTACATCTTATTCTGTCACTCGCACAAGGAAATGGCGAGTGACAGGATATGGAGGGACTCCACGATACTCTATGTGGTATTGAATTGACGAGCAATTGCGAAGCACACAAACAGAAACAAAGTAGGATATTCAAGTTTCATCGTGATATTGAGGATCAGGAATCATGAATGCAACGAACCATTACCAGAGTTATTACACGCATTAGAATTTCCCGAGGCTTCTTGACCGTGAAGTATTCTGCCAAAATTATAGACTCAGCTAACATTAGTAGCAAAATTTTCCAATATTGAGCACATCTCGAAGGAAGGACTGCGATTGCGGAAATGGTGTCACAGAAGAAGGACATGAGCAGGGTCGAAGACAGATATATATCATGATTTATGATTAACGCCTGTTGACCCCCGCCGAGCACTAAGTCCACTCACAAACACACCACGCAAAATATCAATCATTTAAGGGGAGGAATGGTAAAGGAAAGATAGAGGAAGGGGATCTTCCCCACCTAGCCGGTAATCTGGAGAGGGAGGGGTTTAATGCGCGCTGTCATACTCTAGATAGTGAACACAGTAGGATTAAACCAAACAGAATATCAATCATAAAGAACGTCCTCCGCCAATAATAATTTGTAAGACAATATAGCTGCGCAGAAAATGATTAGAATGAGTATTCATAACACTTATAATAGGCGGGTTCATTGGTGGTAAGAATCTCTTTAAATCCATTCATCACTTCGGTATAATTTCATGTGATTGTAAAATTATCAATTATACCGGAACTCGCATGAAATCTCTGAACGAAGAAGGAAACGTGTAATTCTCCTCCAGTAGTTGAAACCCCAGCTATTAGCTATGTAATGATTGAAGTCCTGGGAAAACGGCTAGTTAGCTATCATAGTTGTGCAAAATATAGACACTTACCGACCAATACCCTCCCCTATTAACGGCGATAATTGTCTGTGAAGAGCTCCTATTGTTGGCTTCATACGCCATCTGAGATATCTGGAGAGACTGCTTGTCGATGACGTAGGTTTTGACCGCCCACACAATTGCTCCTGTTTCCAGACCGACCATGGCAATGTTGTTCGCAAGCTTCAGGGCAGCTGCAAGCATACGCTTTAATTGTATAATCAGTGGTAGTAGACAACAGTCAGTTTGTGTATATGTACCGCCTCGCGCCGAGTACCAATAGCCAAGAGGTGTTTCTGGACTAGGTTTGAACCTCTTTTGGCATCCTAGGCTAGCGTGCAACTCATCCATATCTTCGATAGTGTTGCATCCTGCATCTTCACCGCGATCCACAATCGTAATTGCTACGTCACTTGCGTGCAAGGACAATATCTGACCAGAGTGGGGTTCTGCATCATGTTTGGAGGGTTTGGGGTCTTGAGGCAGTGGTGAATGGCTCTCGGTTGCAACAGAGTGTGGGAAACAGTTGGTGTTTACCGGCAACGATGAAGTAATCTCTGGAGCTACCATGCGCAGCTCAATCTGACCGTACAGAGGTGTCGACTATAAGCTGCTTCTGTTAGCCATGAGAGGTGTAAACTTGAATATTTGGCTTAGTATCACCATGTTAACTATGTTCTATTTCTTTTTTGAGTTAGGAATCTGGAATAAGAACTATCCATTCGAAATTTTGTGCAACCACACTTAGAAGGCGTAATTGGAACGTGAGCGTTCAATTTTCATGGCAGACCTTAAACAAGTGTGGGAGTAGACGGGGTTTAAAAACTCACCAACTACGCGGGTGAAACCATTCCCCTGCACTGTGCACTTGCAAATAACATCTTTGCAAGGCGCAGTAAGGCATAGACTATGTAGAGAGTATGTAGCAAGTATTGGAATGTATATGATACGCGAATGCCAAACCGGATTAATTTTCGTTTTAATTTTTAACGCAATACCACAATGCTCTAATACGGTGAGGACCAAGGAGTTAGCTACACTCTGTTTCGAAAAGTATGCAAAATGGTCAATATATCAAGGACTTATTGTAGTTTGAAGTCTCTAAACAGATTTCATGGGGTGCGGTTTTTAGCTTGTGTGCACGTACGTATAATCGCACTGTATTAGCTCTACCTAGAGTATGACAGTAACAATCGTCCCCTCCACCTCCGGATGGCCCGGCTAGGTGGCATAATCCCCTTCCTCTACCTTCTTCCCGTTTGGTTTTTGGCTTAGCATCTAGCTTGGCATTTGTGTAGCATACATAAGTATATACTTGTATACTTTTGAATAAGGTACTCTACGTAGTTCTCTCTAGTAGAGTACAGTTTAGAAATTAGTAGGAATTGCAATGTTGCCTCTCGAGGGTGGGAATTTCTCGGATGCTCAGGAGATACCCGAACCCTAGGGTTTGGAAGTCGATACGTGCGTCTAGAAATACCACCATAGCCCGGTCATAAATGTATAGTGTAAATCAAGTGGTTTTTGTAAACATGTCAAAAAACACGTGAATAAACATGTAAAATCTTGGTGATGGAGAAACATGTAAAAAACAAGTGAATAAACATGTCAACCGCCATATAAAAAAGCATGTGAATAAATATGTGAATAAACATGTGAATCGCCATGTAAAATAGGTGTGATTTCAGTGCAAGAAAACATGCAAATCACCGGTTTCAATTCATGTAAATGATAGTTGAATACAGTATCACCAGTTGCGGCTTTTGATTGGTATCGATATCATTGATGTACAAGACCCAAACCCTTGGTAACTCCCCAACCTTGCGTACCATGAACATTGCATATGCATCTTTAGATCCATCCTATCTAAATGCGCTGTACCGGAATTCAAGCCCTCTAGAAAAGAACGCCAGCACAAACTGCAAGAATAAAGTTGAAACAAACAGAAAGGACTACTGAGTATACATGTGTGAGAATGAGCATGCTGAATATGAAATTGGTGATGACGAAGGTGTGCAGTTGTGTTGATTGTAGGTACAAGTCTACCTAAAGGTCAGAGAAGCGTGAAGAAGAAGGGAGTGCAGAGTGAAAAAGAAGGGATAGCATAGTATGAAGTCTAATAGGCCAGTCATGGTGTAAAATCTACTGAAGGGAAAGTCACAACCGTGAACCTTAGGGCTTCTAGCAACACTCCCCCCTCTGGCTAGGCACGGGTTTATCAAACATGTCAAAATTTCGCAACTTGTCATTCACGCTATTTTAACAAGTGATTCACACGTTACTTGTATGATAGGGTAGTTACTTAGCAGGTTAGGTACAAAAATTCTACAATGTCTCACGACTCGCTGAAGTTTGCTTTTTGTATCCTGTCTGTGTTAAGTAAGGGAATGGGTTGGAAAATATTCTGCTACTCAGGGCGTTTCTACGTTTATACGACCAACAAAACATAGCCCATCCGGAATATCAGCCGATTTCCGGGGATTGTATGAAGTAATCGATTCGCACAGAAGATCCTCAAAAATGTGTTTATATCTCTCCATCATCCTCACCTCTTCATATCCAAGTTCCCAACATGACATTGCAACAGATACCCCAACTTATCATCCGACTCACTTTTCGCCTGTGTCATTCGTCCGCAACGCCGCCTGCTGAGATCCCGGAACGGTTGGAATCCCTTGCACATACAAAGGAAGATAATAGCCAAGTTTTATTATTATATAGATAGTTGTGAGCATTCTCAGGGCACTTTTCAGCGACTAGGTTCTCGCAGGTATCAGTGGATTTTACATTCTTCTGCTCGCTGATTCAAATCTCCTCAGTGTGCAACGTGTGTTTTGGGTTGTCTTGCTGGGTTTAAATCCGTAACTGGTTCAACGCAACGCAATATGGTTTCAGGAAGCGGAATAACTCCGCCAGTTCGGCCAATGGACGTGCCAGTATGGTTTAGAATGTGCTACAGTACGCTAGGGATATTTCTATACCAAGCCTGGGGTAAGCAGTAATGAATGTGAGGATGTCCAACACTGAATTAATAAGAGGTGAGAAGAATTTGGCAGAACGGCGATGTCGGTGTAATGAATTCAGATAGCTGTCTTTAGCGCCAACGGGAATGAAATGCTGACTACACATCTAATTGTCCTAAGCATGATCAGACAAGATTAAGCCTAACGCAATAAATGATAGTCGATAGCAATAGCGTCTACTGTTCATAATAGATATCTGTCCAGGGCCCTAACGATTGATTATCTCTCGTTGTTAAGTCATTCCTAATCACTCGCAATAACCTTTTCTGTCCATGTTGCGAAATGGAGAGGAGAACGTGTGCATACACTGAAGTACGGAGAGAAGAGAGATGCAGAGAATCCTCGGATATATCCTCGGCTATGCCAGTGCAATCATTTGCCACCACTGCCACTTGCCGCCGGATATTCAACAGTCTGCCTAGTTCGCCGTGTCAATAATGTTGATTGTCTTTGCTTGATGGTTATATTTGGTTGGTATTCGTGTCTGTTTTCAATGGGTGGTTCAACTGAAATATGGCGCAAGTGGGGTAATGGAATAATTGGGGCAAGCAATTGAGACCACAAGTTTAGACTTCTAGCTATATTAGAGATATCTGTGTTGGCATGGGATTTGGCCCGGTGGCTTATAGCCCCCATGCCGAGGAGTAGGCCTAGCCTCGGGAGCGATGCTCGGCATCGGGCTGCGGCTGTGATACTCGGCTTCGCCGAGTATGGTCTTTTCTCTCTATATAGTCCTGCCGCTTTCTCTCTCTTTGTTTCGCAGACAATACAGCTTCTTCTTTCTTTCTCTATTGCCCTCAACAATCTAAACACCCTTCAAACGCAGACTTCGCATAGGAATAAGTCCAGGAGTACCGGAAGACAAACTCCCTCACATTAAGTGGTGCGTAGGTCCTACCACAGAAAAAGACTAACTCAATGAACACTTATGGAATTTAAACAAATGAGATGTAAAGTAGACTTTAAGTAAAAGAGGAGATATTGATAATAATGGTTATTTGGTATATCTTTACATTGTCGCTAGCGCAATTCCACCCGCTTGCGTCCTCGGCGAGGTGCTATCTCTACCGAGATAAGCTAGAGCGTGCACTGCGACAATCATCGATCCAAGAACCAGACTAGATATGAGCACAATACCACCCAACGAAGAAGCACGTAGCAACTCCCTCTGCACCCCATCTTGTACCAGTGGTGGTGTGCCGCTAGGATTATCTCTGGCTGGATTGAGAGCCTCCACAATACTCGGAAGCAGCTCCCAACTTAAAACAATTTTGCACGCATCTGGGGCATATGTCTGTGTTTGAGGGTAGTTAGCAATCATGCTCATTGAATGCAGACACATATAACAAGATACATACTGGATGGTCTAAGCAAAGTGCAACCACCGACATCCGCGCTTCCATCCGAGCAAGATTATACCCCCAGTAGGTCCCGTTATTTGCTATCTCATTTGATAACCGTGATATCCGAATGGACTGCTCGTCAAGGGCATATGTTTTGACTGCCCACCCTATTGCTGCCGCGGCTAGACCGATGAGGATAATGTTGTTGAGTACGTGCAAGGCCGTTACCAAAGCATCGTGATGTTTCTTTGCGAAAAGCTTAAGGCGTGCTTGAATAGGAGAGGTTACCTAGAAGTCCCAATGATTAGTATTGATTGTAGGGGACTTGTGATTATCATAAGATTACCATATCGGCGGTCTTCGGTCGGTATTTTGGAATTGTGAGTTGGTGTGGAAGATGGGTAATGGGTCAATAGAGAATTTAATTGCACGGTGTGTCGGTCGTTAACGGTCAGAGGGAGATGATAGGGGTTTATAAGCACCATATGCCTCGAAGTGAATAAAGATGGTGGGGAAATAAGAATCTCCTACGCGGCGGTGCAGATTTTTCTCACGGCAAGCAGACAGAACTGGTTTTGAGTGGAGTGTAAGGAACAGCAAGGCATAGAAGTACCCACATTAACGAATGGAAGGCACATTTGGGTGGGCGAATAGTAAGGCAGATAAGTACCTGCATTTCCAAGATTTAGGCAGAATCGGAAACCAGAGTCGCCGCGATGAGTTATGCCAATGCCGAATGATCACATCGCGATACCGTGGCACGTAGTCGCTGTAAGAACTTTTAATGCCCAGAACGTCTCAAGAAGTTCTTAAATACCATAGTCTGCGGATAAGCAATCTGAATATGTGTTAAACATATTGCCTCTATACGGTAAGGATTATTCGAGGGTAATGATTAATACATCCAAAGATATCCACCATTGAATTCATTAGCTCCGCGACCGCCGCTGCGTACGCTCTTGCGGGCTATACATCGGCACTGATCTTGGAAACGATTCCACCAAACAATTGAATGACCTCGATTGTGTCTTCAGGTATCGGTTCTAGAAGATTCTCGTTTTCAATCGTGGATGAGTAGGCTCGGAGCCGAGAGTTTGACGCCGACGGGCCGACGGGCAGAGATATCTTGAGTCACTGCTACTTACTCGAGCACATCAGGTTAGCGAAATGGATACTGAATCGACTAAATGAACCTGGAACCATTGTATGCTTGGCATCAGATGGTTTAAAATCTCTCAATACGTACAAACATGTTCATATGGTTCTGGCATGCGCAATACAAGGCAGAATCAAGTATTCATCCAAACTCGAAATGCTGACGATTCCGTCGTTTCTTAAACTATACGCCACCACAAAGTGCAGCGCATGGCTAACGGTGAGGCACATTCGTGCGTACATGATAAATAGTAGTTGAGCTATTAGTTTGTTGTGGTGAAGTCTAGAATGCCACCATCCTCATGATGGGTACCTTGCATATTCTTGGCAATTGGTCTTGTGCCTGGAATAAGCAAATATTAGTTGTACCTAATCCTCTATAGGGCTGGGGTAAGTGTCTAGTGCAATCCATACGGGATTTGCCGGAGCTGTCGTTAGAGCCCAATTCTCCGAACTAGGCAGATAAGAGAGAAGCGTTGCAGGATTGTATCGCAGCCGAAGACATGCCAGTAGCGGAGGTCTTCACAGCCACACGAATGCTGTGTTTCGCAATCACGAGACATTCTGTCTGATTTTCCGGTTCTGGCCTCGCCATCCAGACTGGGGAAGATCTGCCCACTCTTAGAGTTTATTCGGGAGTTACCGCGCGTACGTGTGACGATCGTCGAGCCAGCAAACCTCACGCGCAACCAGATGGTGCCTAGCGAGATCTTCTCAAGACCATGCCTCCCATTCCTCTCCTCCTCACACAAAGTTTCTAACAAAATTAGAAGCATTGAACGTTCCATAAGGAAGTGTAGGCTCCGGCTACTCTATTTCTCAGCTGTCTCTCCTCATTGGACTCTCTGGCATCCCGGGTCATCTCTGCCAACTCTTGCTCAATCTGCTGTAAAGTCTGGTCGGTTGTTGGGTGTTGTCAGATGGTATCAAGTTTTGCCTTTAGATTGTGGATTTCCAGTTCCATCGACACATGTTCACATGTCGGAGGCAGAAAGTATTTTGCCTGAAGGTCACTGATTTACTTCTGTAACCGGACAATCTGTTCTGGGCGGTCGCAGGGCTCTATCAGTATGCTGGCTTCTGGTTCTGAGTATCGTCCTATCCCGAGGAGGACTTCCTGCATCTCTGCTAACTAGTATTGTAGTTTCTCGGTTCTGATTCGGTCTTTCTATATCGTTACCAGTCTCTGGATTTTTTCTTGATCATCAAATGATACGAGGTACACCTGTGCCCATGCGTCTGTCTCTGATGATGACATTGCAGTTGATTAGACACATCTACCAGTGCCAGTCAAATTTAGTGATTTTGCAGGGCGTCAGTGTAGGAGGTGTAACTACAATTAAAGGAACTCCAACTGTTGCTATTGTTGTTGCTGCTGCTGGTGCTGTTCCAATCGTTGTTGCGGCTCCTCCGGACTGATGTCCTTCACAGACACAAAGTCTCTTCTGGATCACAATTAGTAAACCACCCAAAATGCAATCCCAAATACTTGGTCCAATGTTCTCCAAATACAGGATCGTTCACACTAATTCCTCTACCATCCATTGTGGCTTCGATTGAAAACAAATTCGAGAGAGAAGGATCATCTGACTGTTCCCAACATTCTGTTTCAAGAGGTTCAATAGGTTCTTGAAGAATGGTATCAATACTATTCAACGCATTCAAAGGCTCGGGTTCGGACAGTAGATAATGAGTTCCAGCGAGATCAAATTAGTTAATGCGACTATTGCAATTCTAGATGTAACTAGGCAGGATATGGAGGATTCCATGATGGGTGGTATTAGATTGAAGAGCAATCGCGAAGCATACATTCCGACACCAGGTAAGATATTCTAGCTTCATAGTGATATTGGGGTCTGAAATCATGAATGTAACGCGAATCATAACCATGTAATATGCCGGCGTCATTCATGTTGACGTGCATAAAGTGCAGTATTTCAGTCCAGCATACATGCGCTTGACTCCATACTCATTCTCGACAGTATACTCCTAGATGTGCTCGACTCTACACCGCTAGGAACACTCGACTCCATCCACTAAGGTCCGCTTGATACCACGGTCCTAGGTACGTTCGACTCCATACTGTCCAGCAGCAATAGACTACATGCTCACGACCCCGACTGACGCCTAGGAGCGATCAACTCTTAGCGGGGATCACCTCCCAGTGGCAACTGACCCCCGGCGGCAATCGATTCCATGCTTCCTTCCAGCTTCTGGGAATTAGTTTTGCGTTTTTGAAGAGGGAAAAGCGAAGTCCAACACTTCAGGGAGCATTCAGTTGTGTGCTTGGAGTTTGGCCCGGTGGCTTCCTTGGCTTCCAGAGCTAGTGACTTCTAGCCTCTATCGTGGCCTCCAGCCCCCATCATCTGCCACCACCCCCATGCCGAGGAGAAGGCCTACCCTCAGGAGTGATGCTCAGCATCGGGCTCCGGATATGATACTTGGCTTCGCCGAGTATGATCTTTTCTTTGTATATAAGCCTACCGTTTTCTCTCTTTGTATCGACAGACAATTCAGCTTCTTCTTTCTTCTTTATTGAGTCAACTATAGCATAGATTGATCGTTAGTTAAGAGTTGATCTCCGCTAGGGAGTCAATTGCCACTGGGAGTCGGAGCATGTAGTCAAGCACACCGAGGTGGATGGAGTCGAGCGTGGCAGCATGGAGTCGAGCGAGCCTGGGAGTATAGAACACTTTGAGATCGGAGTGAAACTTGTGGACTTAATTGGACAGGCGATATTGAGATTGATTTCATGTATTATTTGCCACAACTAGCCACGGTATGTAGGTACGTACCGCTCGTCAACCAATGAGAATGCTTCGAGCTGACAACCTTGTGTATAACTATTAGATACGCGGCGTTTGATCCTGATTGAATAGAGTATTGAGGGGGAATGCTGGTGCGTTTTATTTTCTTAAAATATATATCCCGCCAAGCGCCAGGTCTATGCACAAGGAAACCATGTACTAGGGTACAAGGGTATATGGGGCGCGGTGACACAGGGCAAAGAGCGCCCGACTTTTTTCCCCCATACAACGAGAAATGCCAAGATCCTCATCATTCACTACACAGCAATTATTTTACTGAGAAAACCTCATAGAAGCATCTCTGGTGGAGTATTCTCACTCCCTACTCTTTCATAATTCTCTCTATTGTTGTGGTGGAGGTTTCGAATTTCCACATTCTGTGGGAGCGCCCGACTTTTGGTACCCTCCAAGTACAATATCAACCACACCTCCGACAACACACCACACCACCTTTTAGTTTTGCCAAGACCGATTTTATCCAATCAAGTTTGACATCGCGAGAAAATTTTTGCTTCGGTTTTCAGTTGAACGAACTTCAACCACCTAGAAGCTAAGCACGATGAGTCTCTTTGGAGCAACTACCACCTTTAAGAAAGCAGTGGCGAGAGCGAGAGCAGAGGAAAAGAAGAAGTCTATTCCTGGCAGCGTTTCAAGCGGTATGACGAATATCGCAAGCGAAGAGAGCAGCCACATCAGTGGCCTACTCGACGAGATTACCGGGCCACTTACCCTGGACGAACCGGCGACAGAGAGGAGCGACCTCGAAAAAACGGAAAGAGAGCTTCATGGAGACTCTGAGTACGAAAGACTTAGGGATGAAGAGAAGCAAGCAGAGTTCGAAGCGGGTTTGCGTTATGCCCGGGTCGAAGACGATTTGAGGAGGAGAGAGGACTCTCAAGCTACCTCACGAGTGGAAACCGGACAGCTTCCTAGCGATCTGGGCGAAATCTGACAGTATTCAGACCTCACCGGTGTAACCGGGGTGACTGGAATTACACGATATGTTGATGACGGGTCAGAGTTGTCATCACCACCAGCTATGAATTATGGGGGAAGCAAAATTTCCTTCCCATCGCAAACACCTAGGGAGAGGGTTTTTTCCCCCCTGCCGTCTACGAATTATCAGGGAAGCCTTATGGGGCTACCTCTAAGTGCTCTAAACAAACTTACGGAGGATCCTTTTTCGACTCCTAGGGCGAGCACTGGAATTATTGCGCATAGGTATATTCAGTCGGAGGAAAATGCCACACAATACGCTGAAGAGGAGGGGGGAATGGAAGAGACCCAGAAAGTCCACACTCCCATTCCGAGAAAATTCGTGGTCAGCGATAGTAGCGACAACGAAGATGATACAATGACAGTGGTGGAGTGGAGGGATGAGGAGCCTTACATGACGCCAACCAAGAAGGAAAAAAAGCGCAATAAGGGGAAGGGAGTTAGGAGGCCAGTAACGCCCGAACGACCAATCCCGAATATGCCGCAGACGCCAAGCAGGAAAAAGTTGGAGGCTGATTGGGCCAAGCCTGCAGAGTCGCTAACGAATGAAAATGGGCCGGTTAATCTGGAAGCCTTTATTGGTGAGTATCTTCGGAACACTAATGGGTTGAGGGATTATATGGCCACGAGTCAGTTGCATGACGAGCGATATGATGAGTGGTGCCTAAAGCAGGCAGAGTTTATGGCGGCAAGACAGAATCATACGGATGCGGGAGTTACTTCCGTCCGTAGGACATTGGAAAAGATTTTGGCCGAGGTTGAGTTGAGTAGGGAGTATGATGAGAAAAAGGCGGAAAAACTCGACCAGAGGTTGGGGAAGATTGAGAAAAAGATGGCCAAGTTAGCCCCGGTTAATATGGCCAAGACGATTGAAAATGCAATGAGTGCTTGCATGGAAAAGATGATTGACCAACTGACCGATAGGGTGGTTAGGAGGTTTGAGAAGGCGGCAGAAGAAGACTGGAAGAAAGAAGAAATCTGAAGGGGGAAACAGGTAGAAGCCACCCCTGAGGAGGAAGAGATGAGCGACATTGAATTTGAGCCAGGAGCGACTTTTTCCAGGGAGGAAAATGAGAAGGTGGAAAAAGTTATCCGAGCTGAGATGGAGGTGGATGAGCAGGAATTGGAGGCGTCTAAGCATGCACCAGTTATTCCGCCAGGAGAGAAAAGGCAGGAGTTTCCAAGGTTCACTCCGAGTGGACAGGTTACAATAGCAAAGAGGCCGGTAGTACCAGCAGTACCGGAACAAAAGAAGAAAGAGGTGAAAAAACCGGAGGTGAAGGAGACACCAAAGGGACCAAGGGCAGGAGAGAAAAAGAAGCCGGAGGTTAAGAAGCCAGAAATTAAGAAACCGGAAACTAAAAAACCGGAAGAAAAGAAGAAGGAAACATGGGCGCAGAGGGCGGCCGCGCCTCCACCACCAAAGAAGCAACCCGAACAGCGACAACAACAACAACAATCGGGACAGCAACAAAAGAAGAAGGGGGATGGCTTTGTCAAAGTGAAGAGACAACAAAAGAAAGAGGAGATGAAGCCGGTCCCCCCAGGACAAAATTCGATGGAGAAAAGGAGGGTTACCTTTAAGAGGGATAACGGCCTCCCCCTTTCTCAGAAGAAGGATTTGGATATTTCGTCGGAAGTGAATAGGGCACTTTTTGAGGCGAAGGTTCCACACTTTGTTCGCATTCAGGGAGTCACGAAGAACACCCGAGGATGCTTGTCTACGATCACAACCCCTGCAGCAACGGCCGAAATGTTGATTCGGTAAAGGGAGATAGTGATTAAAGCAGCTAGGAAGGTGGACGCAGGAATTGTGGACATCGAGACGAATGAACTCTGGGAGAGAGTGAAAATGCAAGGCGTCAATTTCGATAGGTACTTGGGGAAGAAGACGGGAGGAGGACTTGAGAAATTGAGGCAAGAATTAAAGGCTGAGAACGAGGGGGTGGTGTTGCCCCTCGCCATCAACTGGATTGGAGGACCGAAAGATGTGCAGAAGAAGAAGGCGGAAGGAAAGAAAGCATCTTCGGTTGTGTTTGCGGTCAAGGGAAGTAAAATGGCCGAAAA
>Ga0307512_10003611_pt1 | contig 17688 bp, 18 predicted proteins | sample 14_EM_MG_FD_200267 | JGI IMG/M metagenome (GOLD analysis project Ga0307512, IMG submission 200267) | Populus trichocarpa ectomycorrhiza microbial communities from riparian zone in the Pacific Northwest, United States - 14_EM | ecosystem: Host-associated > Plants > Roots > Unclassified | place...
TGGGTTCTGGGGGTGGAGGGGAGAAGAAGAGAGACATACTAGGGGTGGGGGTGGGGTGGGGGTGGGGGGAAGAGGTCGGGGTGAATTGGCTGTCCATTGTTGTGGTTGCGGATGAGTTGGGATGGAAGACGGGCGGCGAAGAGACGGATATATACACCTCCCCTTCAATCACTAGACGGGCTGGATCCTCTCCTGGTGATGGAAAGATGGAAGAGCCCTGGACACGCGGATGGGGGAACTTCCTAGCCTTCGCGAAGGGCAACCATTCCCTCGCTGGAAGTTGATGGGATAGAAAGTTCTAAAAAGAAAAAACGGAGACTACGAGATGCTACTTTTACTGAGCCTGTGGTTTTGCTGGCTCTGTTGTATAGTATGGTACAAGACCCTTCTCGCAATGATGCATAAAATCAAGACCCAACGTACATCGCTCTTTGTCCCACATATCCTCTAGTTTAGAAGGCAGCCAGCCAGGAACGAGTGAGGTAGGGGCCGATCTAGAACTAGGTGGATGGCTAGGAACTGGAAAGAGAGGAAGGGAGCTCCCTAGTCTTCGTGGAGAAAGTGCAATTGTTCCCCTTCCACTTGAAGCCAGCCGCCAAAAGAAAGCGACGAACAAGAGATGTTATTTCCACCCACCACCTGTATTTTCCTTGATGATGGTCCTCCTCGACAGTGATTAAAGACTGCCAGTTTTGTCCCTCAAACAGGGCCTTCATAAAAACAAACCATTCGCTCAAGAAATCTAAATCCCCCCAAAGGCATTATCCACTTCACACCCCATTTCAAAGGCGGTCAGCCTACCTAGAACCATGTGGATGGCTCTCGACATTGGAACCGGAAAAGAGACACCTCCTAGCTCCGTAGAGAACACAACAACCCCTCCCCCTAGGACGATCCAAGTACTCGCCTACAACTTTCTAGAGCAAAGCTAGAAGCAGGCTGGTCTTTTATAGCTTTCCATTCTAACTGGAAACGAGCGAGGTAGGAGCTGACTAAGCAGATGGGACGGGTCTAGGTACTCGGGTCAGGCAGTAACGGACAGGATGCTCCTCTTCCGGTATTGAATACTGCTGTAGGAACCGAGGCCTGACCGGGGAGGGAGTTGAGGTTTTAACTTTTGCTGATATCCAGATGACGTATTACCCGGAGCCGCGCGAGGGGTTTCGAAGCGTTGCGAGATTTCTTGCCAGAAAGTGAGTGTATGATCCGACCCGGAGAGAAGAACTCCCGGACGATCATTCCCACCTGAGGTGCAAGAAAGCACCACGGCCTGAGATGCTTTGATCTTCTGCAGTGCCAATACCCCCAACTGTCAAACCTGCACCGCGTACAAGTTCAGCTCAGTTTGATTGCTACTATATGTAGGAGGAGCCTACCTAGTCCCAGTTCGACACCCAAGGAGCGACGGTGGCCCGAAGGATCTGCAATACTGTTTGCCGCCTGTGCATGCGGCTACCGCCAGTCAGGCACACGGATCGCTCGGCTTCGAGCATTACGTAGTCGCTGCCTGAGGATCAAGCACCAACAGCGGGAGCTGTTTCTGGCCCCATGTCTCAGCACCCCAGTAGACTTGTGTTACACCGACGTCCAATTTATTTCCCACCATCCATACCTAATTCCTTAAATCTTACAACCCAATGGGGGGACTCCAAAATAACCATAGCGCATTAACACCAGAATCAATCAAACAAAAAAAAACTAGACAAACAAACCAGCCACCAACGCCGCAGCTGCCGCCACGCCCCATCCAGCCGCCTTCTCTACGCTTGCGCCGCTGGACGGTTTTGCGCTCGCTGCGGTGCCGGATGCGGTGCTGGAGGCGCCGCTACTACCACCACTAGTACCACTGCTACTACCTGAAGGAGACGTCCCAGTGCTCTGGCTCGACGTGCCCAACACACCGCCAAATATCTTCGACGGGCTGACGTTATTCGCCGCGTTTTTGGCGGCGGACTTGTAGGATGCCAGCGACCTGCTGCCGGCGTTAATCACAGCCACCATGCCCTCCTGACAGTGATCTGCCTGCGAACAGTAGAGCCAGATGGTATTGGTGTTGTTGACGCGGATGGTGTATGTTGGGAGCTACCCCCTACTGTTAGCACATCTCCCACAACGCATTGCATCGCATCACGTAGGTGTACTCACATCGGCCGTGCCCGCGGCAACTGCATGGAATCCGGAATATATGGTGCTAGAGCCGGTCAGAGGCTCGCATGGTTTCGAGAAGGAAGACTCCGCGACGGAGTGGTTTCGAGGCGAGAACTGGAACTCAATGAGGGCGCCCACGTCCGCCACGATGCTATCGGGAGTGAAGACGAGACCGCTGGCGCCGACTTTTACGATTTGCGTCTTGCCGGATGCTACTGGGGCTGAGGCGGAGACTGTCGCCGATGCGGATGATTGTGCGGAAACGAGGGAGGCGGTGGCGGCGAGAAGGAGGAGGAGGGGGTTGGACGACAACATGTTGATGTGGGAGGTAGGCACTGACTAGACTAGGTAGGCCTGGAGGTTGTAGGTAGGAAATATGTAGGATGTAACTAGGAAGTAACGATTGTTTTTGCGAGTGAGTGAAAGATATTCGAAAGAACTCTGCAGGAATACTAGACGGGCAAGTAGGACTTTATAGGCCATTCCCCGGGCGCATTTCGGTGTCTAGGTCCAGGGAGTTTTAAGATATTAGATATATGGGGGTCGTCGGAATCCTCCCCGGATCACTGGAAGGTCCCTCCAATTATCCCTTCCTAAGCGCCCACGATTGGCCTGACCAGGCCTCGTCACCTCATCCTCGGTTTGACCGTTCCCGGCAGAAAGTATTGGAACAAGAACAGCACAACAGGTATGTAGTATGGGGCCAATCGTACCATGCCGCCTCAAATGCAAGCCTCCAACTCACCCGCGCATATGTAGAGCATCGCAGGACAGGAGCACAAAAAAACCTTTCTTCTTTTTTTGCACAGCCTACCCAACCATATGCAAACTGTTAGATAGGCAGGTATGTGACGGGCACAGAATTTGTTTCGAAACCGCGGCGTCATCCCCCTATGCAAGCTAAGTAGTGCCCCAATGCGACGGCTCTTGCAGTGCGAGGCGCCCTGTAAGGTCGTTTCAAGGCCATTACGTCCCGCCGGTTGGACGTACGACGACGCGTGCATGAAAACGGGCAACGTTTTGATGCGGAACTTGATACAGCACTAGCGCGAGGGCTGACACGCCTGTTGGTGCATATCCCCACAAAGCTTGGTGTTGCTTGGTGTTGCTTGGTTGCTCTTATCCCTGCAGGCGATTGTTTGCTTCTGGTGCCTGAAGTGCTTTTTTTGGGGAGAGTACGCAAGCAAAGGGCATAGCCACAATATGGGATGTGGAATGAAAACGAGAATAGAAGATGACAAATGTTGAGCATATCGAGATCGAGGTAATCGAGAGTTTGCTTCTGCGGTAGGGTGGGTGAATTGTGACCGATTACGTTGCTTTCATTTGTCTCTGCTGGTTTTTTGCCGGATTGCCGTTAGGAGGGAGGTAGGAGGGTGGAGTTCGGGGGTGGTACGACAATGCAGCTGCATGGACGAGTTACCTATGAAAGGTCTACCTGTGCAGCACCTGGATCCAATTGCAACCGTCGGTAACCTTTGTATCGAATGCGAAGGGTCTCAATCACAACGCATCACAATATACCTTTTTTTACCTCCACCAGGATAGCAGTCGTCAATGTTCTACTCACATCCATGAACCCTTTCACGTCCAATATAAGTTCCCGTCACTGTGCTCCCACACCACCTGTAAATCCGACGATTTACCCCTGGTAATAGTCAGACGAGCACTCTAATCTTCCAGAACCTAACGGCCGAAGCATTCCCTTGTTCCAACGCAAACGGATCTAGATCTTGTTGGAAGTCGATGATCGTCACTTGGTGCTTGGCGCGTGGGCATTACGAATAGCCTCCCTGCATGTGGTGATTCTGTAGATTCCGAAGGAAATATATTTCAATAGTAACTGCCAAGGAAGGTACATATATAATATATGTTGCTTTAAACTTGCTCTCTCCGTACTCCCAGTCATGCCAGTACCGCCTGAGAATATTTCAGAGTGTGGCTGGGGCTTCCCGTGGTTCGCAGGTATATATACCCTCCCACTCTACTCTATTCATCCATACACTCGGTAGCTAAGCTGACTGTTGCCAGAATTCCAGTTGGGGGGACTTCAAGGCCAGGACAACGTTTCCAACCGGCAGGACAGTGTCACGGCCGAACTTGAGGAATACGAATCTCTCCTCGGTGCAAGGTACGTAACCTCTTTCTTCGGTAATCATTTTTTTTCTTACGGTGTTACTAGTGCCTATACCCGCTTCAACCGAAGAATCCTGACCAACAATGCCCCGAACAAGGCCAAAGAACCGGGAGTGGCTAATTTTCGTTCGTAGAAGTGCCGATATCCCGAAAATACTCACCAATGCAGAACCTCTCGATCAGCAGCAAGTAGTCAGGCCTGGGATTCTAGGAACAACCTACGTCGTCCCAATTGATAGCTTTACGTACCACTAGGATGGCTTCACTCTTGCCTCTTGATGTGCGGTTATTGAATTATGTTTGGAAGGAGACTTATCTTGGTGGCTATGTCTTCCCCTACCAGGCGGCGTGGAATAAGGTGTACACGATATGGGTCTTATTTGGAAGACCAGGGATATCGACAATTGGGACAGCGAGGGGACGAAGTCGAAGACGCTATATCTTCGGACAGTCAATTCTCACAGTCAACTCGCGCCAGTAACTTTTCAAGTAGGTGCAAAAACAAAGGAGAAAATACAAACATAGACCGGAGTCAAGATAATGTCATCAAAAGTCCCACACTATATCCGTCAGGCTTTGAGTGTCAATTGATCATATGCCATTGTGGGAAGCCTGAGCGTCAACGAAGCGTCAACGATTTTTGCTCTTGCATCTTGGGTAATATAAGTGTCGCTTTGTGGCAATAATTCATATACGAAGTAATGGTGGCCTTATCAGGCAAAACACTGCATGACATCTATGTTACCCCATCATGAAAATGAGCGTCAACGGAGCGTCAATAATTTGTGGTCTTGCATATTGGGTAATCAAGGCATCATGCGAATACTTCAGCTCATAACAGAACTATTAACTGCCTTTATAGGCAAAAATACAAATATAAAAGGAAAAACACAGATTCCAAAATAATCGATATTGTTACGCCTTTGGTGTTACAGTTATATTTCCGGGATCATATAGAATCACTCAACGTTCCACATATAGATACTTGATCCGGAAACACGAATTATCACTCGGATTTCCACATTTGATCTACCTTCCAGATATGTTCACCTATTAGTCATATCTCCATTACCTGACCTTCATATCAACAGATCCATGACAACAGTCGAGCCAAGCACGAACAAGATGTGTATCATCTTTGGATCAAGTAATGGTCACAACTTCTCCATTCTCAATGGTCACTCCTTATTGGCAGGAAACCTTATTCCCAGTTGCCGACCGAACATCTATTCACTCATGCTCTAATGGTTCATTCCTGATGAGATGATGTGTCTTCTATATCAAACCACCATGGCATCTCGAGATATGCAGAGTCATATAAGAGCTAGGTTAGTAACCAATAATCGATATACCAGAGCCCTGTCAACCGAATGGACTTATACGAATCAACCCTTATTTTGATCGCACATTCTTGGTGTGGGCAAATAACGCCTTGGATTCATATGTCATGAGTGGTGCGGGATACTCTCCGTTCAATATATGGCAAAACGGCTCAATAGCAGATAGTGTTAGCAATGGGTCTGGGTAACCTGCCAGCAGTGCGGGTTTGAATTGGGAAAACGATTTGGTTTGGTTCCAGACTCATCCATAAACCCAACACACCACTTCTTGGTGAGACAAACCCATACCTGTACCCATCAACCAGTGGGTTTTGCTGGGTTTTGCTAGACCGGTCAGTTCCCATCAGCAAAAAACATTTCCGTCCGGGCGGAATGGCCATCAGCGAAATGTAAATCGATCCAGAAGCAACACGCAATCCTCCCAGACACTCCTAGCGACCTCACCAGTGCTTCTAAGTACTTCTAGATGCTCCCAGACCCCCCTGGAGCTAAGCAAAGTGCTCTCAGACTCTACAAGAGCATTCTCAGGTGCTCCAAGATTTGAATTATAGCATAGTCAAATCTTGGAGCTCCTGAGACCTCTGCGCAGATCTGCAGGAGACTTCGAGAAATGCTGAGACCGCTGCACAGCTCTGCGGGATACTTCAAGAGCAGCCGGGATCGCTGCGCAGCTTCTGTGGAAGACTTGGTGCCGTATTCTCACAGCAGTGGTTCATTCATAACCACAAGGAATTTCATCTTATCATATTCGTCTTTGTTACAGTCACAAGATTCACTACATCATAATATGGCATGCATTATTTAAGTCTCTCTATATATATACATACGGTCAATCTGGCTGCAGATGGTACTCGAGCATAAGTGGAGAAGCACCTGGACACGCCCATTGAGCATCCAAACGGAATTTCTGAGACAGAGCGGTTCTGGTTCAAGGAGCGTAGGAATCAGGTGAGAAGAGATGATACTACACGGCGTTGAGGATCCATTCAATTGTGTGGATCCATGTAATCCCGGAAAGAGCAAGTGAGACTAAAAGTTGGGAAAGATAGAGTGTGTATTTTTATTGTATGATAAGATGAGATGGAAATGAGATGATGTCTATGTACTCCGAGGTCTGCCGAATATATACTCCCCGTCACTCTGTCCACCTCCGTCACCCCTGTATCTCCGTACACCCACCGTCGGTCCTTGAAGATGTAGTTGGAGGCGGTGATCGAGTGAGTTTGGAGATATGCTCTTGGAGGCCACAATTGAGCGAGTTTGGAGGCCGTAATCGAGGGAGTTTGGAGATGCACTTAGAGGCGGAGATTGAGTGAAGCCATAATTGAGTGTGTTGGGAGATACACTTGGAGGCCATGATCGAACAAGATTGGAGGAGTACTTGGAAGTGGTAGACCTGGAAGCGATTGATCTGAATGCGGTCAATCTGGATGCAGTCAATCTGGAGGCATGTGCGATGGAAGCTGACAGTCTATTCATTGGTTAACTCGTAATTGTGGGTATGTAGAGAATTGAGTTCAACATGGTCTGCTGAGAGACTGGCTGGGAGCGGGAGACAGTCGATCTTGGGATGATGCAGTACGCGGTGTATGCAGTACTCAGTGTGTGCTGTACTCGGTGTATGCTGTATTCGGTGTATGCTGTATTCGGTGTATGCTGTATTCGGTGTATGCTGTATTCGGTGTATGCTGTATTCGGTGTATGCTGTATTCGGTGTATGCTGTATTCGGTGTATGCTGTATTCGGTGTTAACTCTTGATTCATGGCTTGGAGAGATGGAGAGGGATGACTTAACTTCATGTTCTTAGGTGATGGTAGAGTTGAGGACGAGAAGGAGAGAGATGAGAAGAGATGGGGCAAATCATCATGAGAAACTGGGATTTAAGAGAATTTGGTGTGCGAGTCAATTTACCATCCCCAATGTGGCGGGTACGACTCCCGATCTGGCGTGTAATCACACCGATACGAGGTCTTCCCAACCCGATGAGACAAGTTGTACCCCTGATTTCTCATATCCGCTCATATCCTCCACATCGTTCTTATGTTGATCGCCCATCTCTCTCTTTTTCGTCCATAACTCTGCCATCATCGCATAACACGAAGTTAAGTCATCCCTCTCTATTTCCCCATATCATGATCATGAGTTGACATTGAGTACAGCATACACTGAGTACAGCATACACCGAGTACAGCATACACCGAGTACAGCATACACCGAGTATAGCATCTACCCAAGATAGTTTATCTTCCCTTTACTCTCATGATTACAAGTTGACCCCTGAATGTAGCTTCAGCTTCTGGCGTGCCTCCATACATGATCGACCGCCATCAAACCAGCTCCCCATGAGAGCTCAAAGGTAAAGTCACCTTGTCACAGTCCCACAGTTGCAAGTTAACTACTGATGAAAAGAGTCTCAGCACCTGGCGTGCATTCGATTGACTGCCTCCAAGTAATCATCCAAACTCGCTTGATTACGGCCTCCAAGTTTACATGATCATGGCCTCCAAGTACATCTCCAAACTCGCTCAATCGCGGCCTCCAAGTGTATCTCCAAACTTGCTTGATTACGGCCTCCAAGTGTATCTCCAAACTGGCTCAATCACGGCTTCCAAGTGCATCTCCAAACTCGCTCGATTACAGCCTCCAAGTGCATCTACAAACTCGCTCGATCACGATCTCGGAGTGCATCTCTAAGTTCACTCGATCACGGCCTCCAAGAGTATCTCTGAATACGCTCAATTACCGCCTCCAAGTGCATCTCGAAACTCGCTCGATCACAGCCTCGGATTGTATCTCTCAGTTAACTCGATCGTCATTTTCAGGCGCACCTCAAATTGCTCTCAAGCACCGCCTGCAGCCACAGTCCAGATATACCATGTGTAGATGGGTAGCTATATAGATACATAGATACATAGATGAGAATACAAACTGAATACATGAGTTCTAAAAATCGTTGAATGATAAGTAGTACATCAGCAAAATGTAAAATGGTTTGGCAGTCATAACCGAACAACTCAGCAACTCTGAACAGCCACACTGATCCTTCCAGATGCTCCCAGATGCTCCCAGATAAGCTGAATGCAAAGCGATGTGCTCTCAGGTGCTCCAAGTCTACTTGACCGATCCTCCTGAATACTCCGGAAGTTGTGGAACAGAATCCAAGAATATCCTGAAGAGTGTATAGTTGTCTTCAAAATGCTTCCAAATCAAACTATAAGGATGTGCAAATTTCAGAGCTATTGGGAGTATTGGCCGCGTCTCCGAGAGTATTCCGGTGCACCTTAAACCTGGAGGCATACTCTCCGGGAGTGATTATTATAATGTTTATATCAAATAGTACAATTCAATTAACTATCTTCTGCACACCTTGATTCAGGCATTGTAACTTCAATACACAGTCCAGTAGGTATCTAAATCCACATGATTATTTACAAGCCATATGCTATCGAGTCTATCTGATGCAGCATTATTCTCTCGCACCAAATGTGCAGGTCCAACAATTGCTCCGACAGGTACAATATGCATCTTATCAGTCTGTTTGACAACCTGGATGAACCAGTCAACACAATCAGCCCAACCATGCGGATCTTTGTACTTTGTTGGAATCACCACTGCATATTCTTGAGGTTGAGGACATAATATCCATTGTTGGGTCTTCTTGCACCTCTTAGAGAAGGTGGATATTGATTTTCCGGCAGGCAGGCGCTCCTGAAATTGGAGGATCTGATTCGGTGGAGTCCAGCTGAAGTATAATGCAGGAAAAGAAGGAACTTGGCATTGGAAGGTGTTATCGAGGTCACTGTCTGTATATTGGACCCAGATGTTATGAGATTCAGGCATGATCCCTTGGTTGGCATCCGTATATTCTACCTTGCAATCAAGTCCCAGATGCTCAACAGATGTAGGGCAGTGAAATGGTTGACAGTAGTACAACAGCCCATTCTGAAGTTTAATAAATACACTGTCTATGAGTACATTCTGATCATATCCGAGCACCAGTCCACTAACTTCATGTCCCCAGTTGTCATCAGTTGGTGTACGGAATAGCTGTCCCAAGTTGGGAATTCCGATATCTACTGATGCAACTCTGAGTGAGGTCAATTTGATACTTCTGGACACGCCGCGGACGAGAGTTTCTCTGAAATGATGTACCTGTTGTGATACGGGGCAGAGAAATGGCTCTTTCTGACAATTGTGGAGGCGTAAAAGATAGGCTCGGTGCATATTTCGCCGTTTATCGGCAGCTGATAGTAGGTTGAAAACTTTCGCAAAGTCAATGTTGTACCAGCCTTGAAAGGCAAGATATGACAGTGTCTCCTCCATATAGTCAAGACCGGTACACAGGTCATTGTGCTTCAGCATCTGTTGAATGTAATTGACTTTGCTGGTAGATCGATATGCCTCTTTCACATTGCCGATATGTAGCCGTTTAGAAATATCAGTGGCGAAATTGTCGCCGGAACCCATTCACCAAATTGACTCTGATATATGGCTTACAAGGTGCATCATTGCATATACGAAATGGATTACACGCTGTTCGATAGTTTTCTGGAGCTCCTGAACACCCATTGCCTGCCACCAAGCATCAAACTCGACCAAGCCGATGGGGAATTCCTTCTTGAACCACATCTGGGCTTTCGAAGTGATACCATGAATCACACTCTCGAGCGGATTCACAACGCGGTCCGTATCAGTGATACTCCCGGTGGTGGCTTCAATTTCAGCATCGGACAGACAGACCTGAAATTCCACACGCTTGTCGGCGGTCATGTTTACCGCCCCGTAAGCCTCTTCTTCTGCAGCAGTCTTCATTTGAGCAAGTTTTTTGGTGAATATCATTCTGGGACCAGTTGCCTTAGTCCCGACTTCCTGCAATAGTTGTCACTCATGATGTTGGAATAATTCATCAAACAGCTTGCGTTTAGCAGGTGTCACCTGATGGGTTTCGCGCTCCAATCACTCGATTGCCCTCTGCCGATCAGCATCTGACCATATGGTTGCCGCTTGTTGGGCTGTATTCAGGCGCACCTGAAATTGCCTTCATTTTGATATAGTAACCATTTCAGCCCCATACAGCTGAACCTCCATTGCAGCATGGATTTTATGAATCTTTTGTTCTCGTATATGATGGGATTCTCTTGCCAATAGTTCATCCACTTTGGCCTTCGCAGACTTCGACATTTTCTGATCTTGAAAGGCACCCTTCTTCTTGTAAAATCGCTTCAGTGCATCATCTAGTGCTGCGAGGGATAGATCAGAGTGATTGTGTTGGCTGACAAGTAGAGAGGATTCACATAATGCCCGCACTGCTCCCATTACCATTTCATCAGAGGCTGTTTCCGCCGCAGTGTTCCTGGCATCCTGGGAGCAGTCAAGAATTGGAGCAGAATTCACTGTCAGTGTTTTGATCATGCCCCGGATTTCTTTTCCCTGCCAGGAGCCGCTTCTCATCGAATCGAATGGTTTAGAGAAGCACTGGAGGCCTGGATATCGTGGTACTAATGTGAATCAATTGTCAAATTGATTCTTGACATTTCTAGCTTTCAGGTATTTGAGCAGCCAGTGCAATAAGTCTTTAACTGAACCCAGGAGCAGCTGATGCAATTCATCAGGCTGCCAAAGGCGATAGACATTGCAGAGAGGGTATTGCCAGAACTGGTTGCAGATTGGATGAACACCAAGAGTGTGCAGAACATCGATAATAGTTTCGTCCCCAAGCTCCAAGTGAAAATGCTGTTCCTGTAGGTTATCAAGTGGTCAAAAAGTTGAATGCCCCATCGGTGCACCTTTAGGAATTTCACAAATCAGGCATGAGCCATATGAGACTTGAGCAACCATGACTTGTTCTGGATAATCCCCGACCCAGGCAGCCAAAAGAGAATAACATTGTCTCTGGAATCCATCAGCACAATTCCATTTCAAGCCAGGGCCAGTGATGTCAAGGTTCTGGAGTGGGGACAGCACAGTTCCAACCACGGAATGCCATGCCTCGTCAGTATTTTTGGCACCTTTCGGAGGACAGAGGATCAGCCCAACAAGAATCCAGGCATGCTTCTTAGGTGTACGGCGGATATCTTTTGCAATATTACTGATCGTAAGATACAGCGGCCAGGCATGCTGGTCGCCCGAATAATTGGTCAAGTGGGTCTTGTTGGATGCAAAAATGACTGGCACAATTGTCCCTCCAGCAGGAAGCTAATCTTGCGTATCCCACCACCAATCGCATGCGTTCATCTCGCTGTATATTCTGCGCCTTTCCGAGTCTGCAAGGCCCACCAGTTCAAAATCGAGGTGCTCCTGAAATGGGAGATGTGCCAAATGGAACTGTATACATTTGGAAATATCCCTGTAGTATAATGTTCCGAAGATGTGTGAATGATCTTCAATCCAATTATCATTGCCGAGCCCAAAATTGAGTCTAGAGAGGAGGTTTCATAGAGCATCTGCTGATTGAAATGATTCGATGTTGAAGTTGTCCAGTCCACGTGTCAGATGTTGATCTATCCACGTTTTTGTTTGCTGGCTAAATGATTGAGCCTGTTGAAAGTCATGTGCTGACTGAAAAGGATGCCATGGATTCCATTGTTCTGAGTACTTGCGATGCTTGTTGTACAATCCAGTTGCTTTGCCATATGCTTTCCCCCCTGCGTTCTCCACTCCAACTACCTGCCTATGAGCCCTCGTCTTTGTTGGATCAGGGGTTCAAGTCCGATCAGGCTTCTGGGGGTCTATCATTTCTTTGTCGGGAGTATCTTCAAGGGGTGGTGCACCAGGTACATTGTCTATGGGTAGATGAATTAGTTGACTAAGCTCATCGATGGCCATTCAGGTGCACTGACTGAAGTCGAAACATGATGGCTCAGGTCGATCCCAGCCTGCAGGTGGTAAAATCCCATCAGGTAGTAGCCCTTGATTCATCGATATTGGGTGATATTGTTGATAGTGAGCCTCGAGTCAGTTCTCGTCGAATAATTTCCTTTTGCAGATAAGCACTTGACCTGTTTCCGGCGAGTGTTGACCATATTTGAGAAATGGTCACTGAACACGTATTTGGATGAGTCTCGATGATGATTCAGGGGGAGATATAGAGCCTCAGTGATATTTGTTTGAAAGCGAGCTAACTCAGGTTAGCGTAACACATTCACAGCCGCATCGCACCCCGCCAAATGCAGGGGGGAGGTTTGTTTTGTCATCACTGCAATCACCACAATGGGGCCTTATACTACGTCATTGTGAGTTATGCCTACGCTAGAGCCTCTGAGCAGCTGATAATGAAGGTAGATCATCATAATACAATGAATAGGTGCGTTTCCTAGCTAGCTGGATGTCCGGGCATTGATCATCGAGAACTGATACGGCTGGTAGGATGTTAGCTTCAGTAACGATCCTTGACTGGAGCGTGGATCATGTGGAGAACTAAGATGTATAGGGAAGGAGCTCAATAGGAAGCAATCACTGTTGCTGCTTGACTCACAGGCCTCGTATTGAATGAGGTTGCAAGGTCATACACACACGACTTATGTGTAATATACCTAGTCGTGTTAACCTTCATACTCGATATAGTTCTTGTTGGGTTCCTGGAGATATCATATCATATCCCTTCTATGACCTGTAAAGTCATCCGATGCGTACGAAGGTGAGCACCTATCCAATTCCATCGTATATGAGTTCGAGTATATAATAAAGACAGGCGGGATGTGTGTGATTAAGATTTCTTTTTCTCAAGGCCCGGGTTAGTTTCCTGAATCAAAGGTGTAGTGAAACACCACAGATGGTGATGACAGGATAGGATATAAGAAGCCCTTCATTCCGCCGAAGGTCACTGCTACCTGCAATATACTCAACCATACTCCGATCGATTCTATATCTCATCTCACATCTATAGTAGTTTACCACTATCTTTGTTTAACAGAGCATGTGGACGAAAAGATCTCCACCGAAGACAGTGAATATGGCTCCACCTGGTGGCCTATTTGGCTCGCAACAACACGGTGACAACAATTCAGAATCACCGGATAAAAGTTCACGACATGCCACTCGCAAAGACAGTCAATTTGGGAAACACACAAATCAATATCATCCGCCGCAAGAGTACCGTTTCCCTCCTTCACAGCAGCCATTTCCAGGTGCTCCGCAGCTTTATCACCAGTCTCCATTCAACATGATACACAGTTCGCAACCTACCAGCAGCGCAAGCCAACAATATCCAAGTTAAGGGCCACCGTGGGAAGGATATGACCTGCACCAAGGTGGTTATGGCAAGTCTCAAATGTTCCCCCCTCCACAGTTCCCAGGACAAGGGCCGTCATCTCCAGGTGCATTGAGAGTGCCTCCAGGACTGCCGGGAAATCATCCACTCAATCAGCCAACATCTTCCAGCTCGACTCCTCCACCTCAACCTCCTTCCGGCGCATCTGGGAGACACCCCATAGGCCTCCCGACAAAAAGATTCTAGCCGCCAGCGGAACAGCGGAAAACAGATGTCGCAGGGATTGCTGACTTGTGCCCATTGCCGGAGATGTCCTACGGCGAATATGATGCAGCTGATGAGAGCGACAATTTTTCGGACTTGGGCGGTGCAGAAGGCAAACCCCCAATTAGCCTGAAGCAAATGGAGTTCTCCTCGAAGCAATTTGCCAAAAGGATGGGGCAGGCCAACTACAGTGCATTCAACAAGTGGAAGAAAGTATGGGTGGCAGGGTTTCTCAAGAAGAAGCATCGGTCCATTATTCAGGGGCAGAACTGATTGAAACAAGGTGGAGATGGACCCCTGCAATGGGAGACGGCAGTCACAGATTTTTTGGCGACATTTGAGAACTGGCTGCCGTTAGTCAATTTCGATAATGCTGAATGGATTCGCCGGCAGTGGGTGGAGATGTTTTTAAAGAAATGTGCAAGCGAAAGTTGAGAGGCAAAGAAAAAGGGAGGGCAAGGCAACAAGCGACCGGCGATGGATTTGGGAGAGCGCCCGGGCGAAAAGGTGAGAAGTAACCTCCCAGAGTTGCCAAATACAACGTTCACGGTTATGATTCACTGGGTGTTGAATGGCAATGATATGGTTCTAGCCCCCAAACAACTCCAAGCCTCGTATACAGATGTGAGGCACTGGGAGGAGTTGGTTTATTTCATCGACAGAAACGGCAGCCTGAAAGAGCCATACATTTTCATATCAATGTTCAAGTGCATCTTGGAGCAGGACGAATTGGAAGAAGAGTATATGGGAATATACAAACAAGGGCAAATGATCAATGACCCCATATATGGCCAGATTTCATACAACTGTTGCCTTTCAAATGCTTTCAAGTTGAAACTTGGACATAATGTGAAGATATTTGTGATAGAAATGATAAGAGCGACAGGGAAGGAGATTGCCAAGCACATAATTAGGCCGACATAGGTAATCCGTGCTAGCTGTGTAAAGGCTAGACGTGAGCAACTGCTAATCATTATACATAGACATTGGAAGGTTCTGAAGAGGGTGGAAGAGAGGGAGAAGAGAAGGGAGAGGAGGATGGTGGGCATGAGAATGATACTAGTATTAATGTAAGTTCTGATTGAAAGAATAGACTTGATTATATTCCATCCACATGTATGCGTTCAAATGGTTACTTCTCTGTGAAATACCTTACATTGAGATGAATTTCAGGAGCACCAGAATATGAGCTTATCTTCCCAGCTTACATCCGAGCAACTGAAAGAGCTCATTGAGGACGAAAAGAACATGGACAAAAGTGCAAGGGAGGTTCAGGAGCAAGTGGAGGATGGTGAGGAGGTCCTCAATCCAGAAAATACAAGCTCAGTACTGAATACGGTTCTCAATACAATCAACAACGAATTTGAACACGAGTGTCTTGATGAAGCAGTCAGGGTGCTGAATGCGCATCCTATTTGCCAATCAACGGATGACAGTGTTCCAGGCCACAAGTATTCAATTCCAGGCCTGCCCGGAACAAATTTTTTGGTGCACCAGGTTTGGGCCATCTGGTTCATCGTGAGGAGATGGGTTTGGGATGCTGATATGCCAGGAGCACTGGTGGAGGATGAAATGGGACTTGGAAAGACTTTCACCTCGGTTGCAGCGGCAATGTTTTGCAAATTGGTGACTGAGAAAGTCGTAATGGGGTTGCCACTGTCCATTTTATGGGGGAATACCCTTGAAGAGTGGGTGATATTGGCGCACAACAACTTTCCTGGCATTGTCAGTGAAGAGCGGGAGTGGTATCCGCTCCAGAGATTGAATTCTGCACCCCGCCGCCTGTTGGAGATCCAGTCAACACCACCCCACGGGGATCCAGCACTGATCTCAGCCCTTGAACCAATCCTGGTGGTAACAATGCCCAGAGTGGCTGAGACCTTCAAAAGTGTGATCAACGAGATGACACATGGAATCAATTTCAAACTTGCCAACTTATTGCACACCAAGAATGCAAATCTCACCCAGGAGGATCTGAACACCAGTATTGATGAGCCAGAACACCGATGGAATATCCACCTCATGTCGTATGATACCTTAACATCCAGAGCAAAACCATCAAGTAACGGCCAACTCTCCTACTGTGCATGGAGTTTTGGAATTTTTGATGAGTCCCATCAGTATAAGATGCAAAACAGTATGGGCTGGCAAATTGCAATGAATGTGAAAATTGGATTCAAACTTCAAGTCACAGCTACACCGGAATTCCATTCACTCTATGACTGGTGTTTTCAGACGATGTGGCTGTTTTCAGGTCCGCCTGAAGATCCAGAGGATGATACTGTGATGGAAAAGCATGGTGCTGAGGCATTGTATTCCACTGTGAAGAGTTTGATGCATGCTATCCGGACTAAAGACGAAGAAGCTCAACAAGATGCGGCGCACTGGATGATTCAGATTGCGAAGCCATGGACAATCAGGAGGTGGTCAGAATCGAAACTCGCCAATGGAAAACCACTACTCCGGATACCAAAGGAGAAAGCACATCTCATTGATCTCGAGTGGACTGAGGAAGAGCAAGCACATCTGATGACCCTGGTGGAGAGGTAGACTTTGCTGGGTGCTTCTGGAGCACGGAGGGTTCATGCATAGCGGCTAGCATGTTTCTCATTAGTGTTGGGAGACACCGAGGATCGCAATGATGTTTCTGGACAATGGCACTATGAATAGCCACTCAATACCTGGGTGGAATCTCCAATTTTCCGATGGCTGAGAGAGACATTTTTGCCAATGCTTGTCATGGAACCTGCAGAGTATCCCGAATCTGACCAAGATGACGCATCAAGAGAGACGCTGCTTCCAGAAGAGAGAAATGAAAATGCACTGCCCAGTGCACCTCCTCCACAAAAGGCAGTGCCATTTTGTCCTCTTTCTGGCCAAGTTTGTCATTTGAAGTGGTGGCTAACAAAGTTTTTTGCAGATAATGTGGTTATATTCCCCATGTATGCTGAAATGGGCAATGATGAACGCACAGAAATGCAGCTCAAATTCCAGGATACACGAAATCCCTCTGTATTCATACCCACACCCAAAGTGGGCGGGACAGGCCTAAATCATACAGCTGCAAATCATGCAGTAATAACTCAGACATTTTGGGTATTGAATGAACAGCGGCAGGCATTTGCATGAGTTGTACGGCTAGGGCAAAATGGAGTACCACACACATGGTTACTGAATACAGGTCCTGGTGGCTACAATAACCGCACGAGTGATCTCCACCAACAATCCGGAGTTGCCCAAATGAAAGTCCTGCATGGCTTGATGAGTCGACCTGACATCATGACGTCAATGATATACCGGATTCTGGAGGCTCGTGAGGATCATACGAAGCGGCTGACAGAGAAAGGAGACAGGTTGCAGTCTGATGAACCATTAATCTTAGAGTGTTAGACACTTCAACAAGGTATGCCTCTTTAGACATTCAAGCAACACATAATCATCTTAACTGATACAAATAGTCAAACAGGTTGTTTGTAAGGGACACTATACTGGAGAGATGAATCTTTCTCTCTTCAATGTTGAAGTGAATCAAAGTTCTGATGTTGGAATTGTTGTATCTTGAATTAGAAATGGCTAGAGTGGGATTTCAT
>Ga0307512_10003612_pt1 | contig 17686 bp, 12 predicted proteins | sample 14_EM_MG_FD_200267 | JGI IMG/M metagenome (GOLD analysis project Ga0307512, IMG submission 200267) | Populus trichocarpa ectomycorrhiza microbial communities from riparian zone in the Pacific Northwest, United States - 14_EM | ecosystem: Host-associated > Plants > Roots > Unclassified | place...
GCCCTGTTCATTCAACAACTTTTGCACCTCCTGAGCTCGATTTTCTTGTCCATGCCACCACAATTCAGACCCATACAACGCCACTGCCTGAACTGCCGCAACTTGAATTCGTTTGCATCCTTCCGAGCTTAATCCTTTCTTCATCATCAAGGATCTCACCCTATTTTGCGCTCTCTCTGGTTTCGCTAAGGTCTTTTTCGTATGATCATTCAGGGTAAGCATATCATCCAGCCATACCCCCAACCATTTTGTCGCTTCTTTATTATACGGAACCTCATGATCTCCTACCCTTACTCGGGCAATCATCTTTGGTTCCTTATTCTTTCTTCGTCGAGTAAACAACATCGCCTCCATTTTTTCGATGTCGAACCGACAGGCATTCTTTTTTGCCCAAATTGTTGTTTCCGCAGCGCATCGAGCACTCACTGTGCGCGATACAGATACAGAACGCGCACTACAGGTTTGCTACGCAGAGAGAAAAGAGGCAGCGAGTAAGCTGGGGTGGCATGGTGTGACGTTTCAACGTGTTGATAGGTCTTGGGTCTGGTTGGATCTGTGCACCGCTTGAGGGTGGCAAGATATATCGCCTCGGTAGTCTAATGACAATAAATCCTACATCGTGATAATCATCAACCACAGTGCACATACACACCCTCCCCTATTCATAGCTTCCTCTCCCACTTTTTCATTCAACAAGATTTCCTCTTCCCCAAGTTTAACCAACCTCCGAGCCATCCAGATAACCATTCATGATGAAGTATATCTAAGCAAATATCTAGAAGTAATCCTTTGCCGAAGAAGTATCTCGAGTAGTAATGAAAGTCGTGTAATAACCTTGCGACCAGCTGGACGAGAAGAAGTAGTATTAATATGAAAGTTCAAAGAGTGGGTAGTGACCAAGCTGTTGGAACAGTATCTAACTGACGAAAAGGGTTAGGGGTGCAATACGTGGTATAAAACATGAATCCTCTCTACAAAGAAAGGGGTACTATCAGAAGTAACCTCTCCAAACAAAGCGTTCATCCAGTCTACATAAATTTAGAGCTCAATTGCTTCTTATTTCAAACTAGAAGCAACTTGTCGTGACGTAAAAAACACTTTTAAATACCCGGAATACTCTAGTCTGCTTAGAATATCCCCCTCCATGAATTGAATACCGCAATCCCCAACCTCGCCTCCCACGCAAAAACATCAGCCTCTGAAATTTTAGCCTTTAGTGTTAAAGCAAGGTCGTGATTCAATCATTTCGGAATTGAGACGAGCAATCTCCAACCTATTCTCATTACCCCACAACCATCGACGTGCAACCTGGCCTTTTAACCTTCCCGAACGTACAGACAAGTCCTAGTCCGCAATCCCCGTGCCCACTGTTTTCATCTCCTCTACTCGGTAAACGGAAAAATTCGGCGTCAACGCACGAGGTCAAGTTCTCTAACCGTACGCTTAATTTCGACGGAGTGTGCGCATGGTCTACAGAAGCGTACCCGCCACATAATACTTCAGGCCTTCTTCTGTGACGATGTGATAGGTAATGGTATGAAATGTAAATGCCGTACCCAACATCTACGCCATTATCTTGGTTAGGACTAGGGTACCGTGGAAGTAGATAGGCACTTACACCATGACCCCGCTCCAGTAGAGGAGTCTTATTTCAGATATAAGACCCGGTGCCATAGGCATATCTGGGTTCGGCCAATGTAGGGAAACTATGCATTCCGAGTTGTGAACAAACTTGCTTTGCAGATTTAGCAATACACCTATCCCTATCTTTCGAAGAACTGCCTAATATCGGACCAAAGCTTTCTTCATCGTAGTCCTGATATACCTGGCGCCTGGCATCGAGAAAACCATCAAATTCATCATCACTAGAGCTAGCATGTGATCGATCATCGCCCGGAACTCTGCTTTTATTGCGTTCTATAAGGTACCCCAACTGTAGTTTATAGACGCAATGTGCCCATTCTGGAGGAATCACGAGGCCAGCGCTGCCTTCGGTGAGGGCAACCCACGGATTATGCATGTCCGGTCCTATTGTCTCAAAAATGTTCCTTGGTAGGCTATATTCTGAATCTTCCAAAATGCGAGCGTGTTGACCCATTCATTATAAACCCCATAGCAGATCTTCCCTTTTGGGACAGCTAGAGTATCCATATCATCCTACCACCAACTGGGAATGTGGGTGGTAAACCACAGTCGACGTGAGTATTAACAAAGCAATATTTTGGTGGTTCCAAGTTAAATCTGCTTTTCTCTAGAGACCCACCGGGTGTGTGTGTATTGAAGTCGGCATCATCTGGTCCCAAGCATGATTGCACCATCGATTTCGGGCTTGGAGATAATATTTATGGCAGCGTTTTTGCACCAAGTTGCAAATACAAAGTTCTTGCCCACACTTTACCAAAGACAAAGAAGCATAAGTCTGCTAAAGAGATAGCTAGTTTATTTACCCAATCTAAGTAAGGCTCAACCAAACAGGCTAGCCCAGCAGATTACAATCAACTAGTCTCTGTGTAAATACACAAATCAAAGTTTTTTTCCGGCGTCTACTAAAAACACAGCTTAAAATTCGCTACTTGGACTACTTACTGGTGTAGCAAAATTTGCCTAGCGTAATGGTTCCGAGACTAGTATGGTTTAAGGGTGAGTGAAATAAGTGGTCAATTGTAGCCGGCTATAGTTCTTTTCATGAATCCTTGCACTGCAATACGCTGCCGTAATTCCAAGAGGTGCTTCTCGATTGCACTCTTCCCACCGCAATTAGCAGGCAACATCCACAACCGTACACCCAATTCTGGTAACAGAGATAGAAAGAAACATTATCGCTTCTAAAGTTCGTTCACAGTGCCCACTACCCATTTCCAACATAGAGCGTGGTGGAGGATTCTCGGGGCAAGCATCGGCAGTGGAGACTAGGGGTATTTTCACTGACCCTGTTAGTGATGATTTCGGCGGAGATTTTGACAGGAAACGCGTCTTGTTATTGCTCTGTTAGCTTTATTGTTGGAATAGTCTCGGGAACCCTCTATATACGCAAGTAGCACTGATCCGTGCACGCAGACTCAACATGTCAGCCCTCAGCTACCTCTAATGGCTCCCCTGTGTACTGCTCTACCCAGTCCTGCTCTGCTATCCCCAGTATCCGAGTCCGACTCTGACATTCCTCCGATGACTTTCACGATGGCGATGACGTCATTTCCCGTCTTGAAGACTCCCTCATGAACTCATCAGCCCTACTACCTCGTCTATCCGCCGTCGGGTTTTCATCTATAGTTCCTTGGGGCCGCCGAGCATCCGCCTGGTCAACTTTACTGAGTCCTTCTGCGTGCTGTTCGCTCCGGACAGCCAGCGGTTTCCCGGCACGCCGCGGAATGTCGTTGCGCCGGAGCTCCCCCTGGAACTGTCATTAGATGTCACTATAGCAATCGGCTCCCTTCTAGACCATCCCTTCCACCATCTGCCTTAGCGGTTTGCCGTGATAGCGTACATTTGTTGAGATCTGTGGGTTAGTAGATGTCTCGCTCAATAGACGCAATTTCTGTGCTTGATAGATTCTCGCGCTGCCTTTCCTTCATTTCTAACAGAGTTACTTGAATTCGCATTCACACCATCAAGCAAATAACTGCGGATCCACCCAATACCTGTATATCACCTTGTATACTTGGAACGGCTTCGCTGCGCCAGCCTGATTCTACTACAACAAAAGTTTTGATTCAGGAGGTAATCAAGGCATTGGTTGCTTTAGATTTACCAGCTGGCCGAGAACGACTTACAGACCCGGAAGTGCATTCATGCGTGTACAGCAGTACGCTTTTTACTATGGTTTACGGTGATGTCATTCATATATAGATACGACATGTGTCTTTTTCGATTCTTATTGGTCAGAATTCTCTGGCTGAGTGGCTGATAGTGGCAAGTATCAACCACATGAACTCATATAACTATACCCTCTTTCACATCCCAGTTTCAGATTTATGATATCTCTAATATTGGTGTTGTGACCCATTCGTGGTAGCCGACCATCCATGGACAGGGCAGTTCCATGAATGGGACAGGTGAAAATAAGGTATGCAAATTAAAAAATAGCTTCGCTTATAAAATAAGTTTTACTGGATATTTCTTTTGCAAATCCATTTGCTTCGCTTCGCTGCCATATATTTCATTTATAAGTTTACTGGCTTCGCTGCACTGCTATATATTTCTTTTGCAAGTCCATTGGCTTCGCTTTGCTGACATATATTTCTTTTAGTTATCTTTGCTTCACATTGTTTCTATATATCTTGTTTTACAAGTCAGTTGGCTTCACTTCGCTATTTTACTGACTTTATCTGTACTTATTTTACTCAGCTAACTTTACCAGCAATTAAATTGCTGGCTCTCAATAGTGCTATTAGTGGCGTGAATTTAATTTACATAACTTATTTTTATTTGTCTCATTCATGGGTCAGAACATTGGGTGAGTGGTTGTGGATTAACACCATGAGCAATTGTCATGGCATGATGGGTTGGACACACAGGCCACGGTTCTTTATAGTATTGAAATTTATTACTATTTTATTCACTATGTGCGCCATCGTGCTTCACCGCAGCAAATCGCTGAGGGGAGGGATAGTGGAAGGAATATTTGGAGGGTGCCGATGGCAATCGACGTGTGGGCGCTGGGGTGCACTATCTACCAGCTACTTGGTGCGGGCGGTCTATTCGTCGGGGTATCCGGGACTTTTGCAAACTATATATTGGATATTATATCATAGTGCTTCTGGGAGGGGAAAAGAATGTTCTGCAGAGGTTCTAGAACGCTTTTAGAAGTGAGGGAGGCGAAATTAGGACGAGAGGATTGCGTAGATGTGCGAAGACCCAAGGTATGTTCCGTGGTGCCGTTAGGGAAGCAGTAGGAGGCGGTTGTGAGAAAAGACATCACTACGGCATTTGTCATTGAACCGGCGGCAATCTTCGCATATCGTAGCTAGGGTGGGAAACCAGCTTCTCTCATGTGTAATTTGCAACTTCGCTATCCCTGCACCCTTTTTGGCGCCCGTCAGGGTGTCTGGGGGATCGTCGCTCCAAGAAGAACTAATCCTGCACCTTCTTCCTCATGTTCTCCATCAGACCTAACGCAGCTATAACAAGAGGACCTCCCTATAGCTACTTCATCCGGATACCGCGTGGGTGGACCGTTCATGCAAGCAAGCACTTTGAATATAAATAGGATTGGAAACCATTCGACAAAGACACCCAAAATTTCATGATACGCTACGAGTTTTTTGATGCAAAGACAAGCCAACGATGAAGTCGCGCATGACCGACTTATAAAATAATCTTGCATGCAAGTCACGGACCAGCACGACGATAACAAGAGGATCAATCAGGTTTCTAGAGACAAAACAATCGTATACTTATACCCACTCCGAAAAAGCAATAATTAATATATTGTGTAGAGCAAGTTGTACTCAGAACATACGGGCAGGCGGGGTCTCCGTATTTTATTGTGAGCTTGTGTGAATCTCATTCGAAGGTTGCCAATATGTAGCCGCAACAGCCGGCCGAGTCGGCATCGAGATTTTGAGATCGTGAATTTATTACATGCATTATATTTTACAACTTAGTACGAGAAATGCGATCTTCCCGATTTCGGTATTTATGGCTGTCGACCTTCCGGTTTTCGCTCTGGCGAACTCTAGCGCCGAATCGGCAGCATTAATACCATGTCACTTGGCTGCTGGGCCAAAGCTTGTGATCGAACTTTGTTATGGCGGCGTTTGCACAATGCGATATATATCGTACCTGACCCACCCGTACTAGAATGCATGAATTCCCTATTCTCCTCTATTTCGCCTTCTTGTTCCATACCAACCGTCAGCCCTTTTTGCTCAACTCGTATCTTTACAAATTCAAACTAATCCCGCTTAAGCCGTCCTTTAACCTTAGGTGGGAACCGGATGGGCGTGGGTGCGAGGGCAGATTTCCATACAGTGCGATAATAAGTTCATTAGGCAAGGATGAATCCTGTTTTCTTCGCCGGTGCTTCCTTCTTGCTAACCCACCATTCTGTCAACCCTAGCCCACTTCTCACTTCAAGACATCATTTATCTAACGTTATCCTCGACCACCAATCGACAACCTCAAACTTGGGCAAAATCCTAATACCGATTGCCCTAACATCTTTCTGCGCGCGCCAATCACTCCATTCCTCATATCTACCACCAGCTGTCCGCACTACTGTACACACCCCTGTCACTCACACATGAATCCCAGCACCCCGCAGCCTATCTTGACCACTCCGCAAAAACCGATCGAGCGATACGCATCCACGTATGCCTAAACTGAATAACCGGCTTGTGTGACTTTTGGGCGCACTCTCTAGCATACTGTATAGGCGGGCAAAGAGGCGGGCGTGTCGACGAGTGCGCAGATGCCTTAATTGTGCGCAGATGCCTTGTGAATGCGGGAATGCATGTTATGTGGGCGCACACCCCCACTCATACGTCAACATCCCGCGTATGAAATCAGTATAAAGCTACTGTGAAACGATAGGATATCTGGGCAATGTTCAGCATCGTGAACAACTACATCTATCTCTCACAGTACGAAACAACTATCGTCTCAGCAAGCAGTCGAGAGACTAAAATCTCTAAGCAGCGAAGAAATATTTCCCCGGAGAGATCAGATGGAGGGTGGGTTGTGCGGGTTGTTCGAGAATGCCACCATGCTGACATGATAAGGCTCGGGAGTGGTCAGATCCAGAGGCTCGCATACCCTCTTAGAAGTCAGATCGAGAGCACCCCACAACTTGGAGTCCCTCAATTCGCGTCCAGCCCGTATCCCTGCAGATCGCCCACGATGGAGCCCGCAACATGAGGAGTTTGAACAAGAAAACAGTGCTAAAGCCAACGTCGGCGAACTAGGACGAAGACTGAAGGAGTTCAACCTAACTTCAACTTTCAAGTTTGGAGGCAAGTTCCTTTGAAATCATTTCCTGGAGTTGAAAATTGACTGAAACGCTATTGGGCACGTAGGCGAACCGGATTGTACCCTCCCTCCGAAAGCCCTGTCTAATGTAAAAAGATACTCGCGTTCAAAGTTTTACTGCGCCTGGGACTCGGAGGAGGATACCGAAACAAATAACTTGGAAGAATACACAACACGATCGGACACTGGACCATACGGGATTTGGGACTTTGACGCTGCGCATATTGGCAGGCAATACGCAGGTGGGACGAATTCAAAAAGGCGAAAAATAAATGCTGGACGTACCTCGGGAGGCACTGGTACCGACGACGAACTACCGGACGGCGATGACGAGAGTAACCCAGATGAATCGCCATCTCGCCGGGGTGGAGGTGGAAAGCGGCCCGCTCAGAAAGCCCCTCCCGCCCAGGACAAGACCTTATTAAAACATTATGCGTGCCCATACTTTAAGAAAGACCCTACCAGCCACCACGGATGTAGATCTTGGGGGGCAGCAGAATTACACCGAGTCAAGTGCGATCCCTAGATCTGTTCCGTATGCCGTACTAATTTGAGACTGTAGATTTCACGTTCTTCGGACGCATTTAAAACATATACAGTGCCCTCGGTGCGGACATCGAACCGGCGAGTATCATGAACTCTTTAAACATCAGAGGAATAGTGACTGTCCTAAGTCCGAGCTGATCCCCCTAGAGGAGGACACCAAACAAAAGGCGCAAAAGCTTAATTGCAAGGGTCTCTCCTGGAAACAGATATACGCACGCCTTTTTGGATGCCCTAGTGAAGATGCTCCAGATCCATGTGAGTAAATATCCCGGGCTTTGGAATTTTCACAACTGAAAAGCCCTTAAAGATGTCGAGACACCTGCTAGTCAACCAGAATGCTGTTCAAATACATATATAGACTCTACCGAGAACCTTTCCGACAACACTCCGAATCGTCAAGTACCAGATTTTGGGACATTTGTTGGAGACAGGCTTGTCCCAGAACTGCAGAATCTGATTAGGCTACATTTGCCGAAATTACTTGCGGAGTATCAAGCTATCAGTGAAGGTGATTTTAACGTGATAAGTACTATTAATGAATCCTGCTAATTTTGCGAATACAGGCTCGAGCGCACCACAATACATGAATCGGCCATCTGATAGTATGAGTAGTAAGTTCTTTCTTGTTGCGATGTAATAATATGAGAGGGCTATAGTGTTGACATTTGGGTTACTCTCCAGGTAGTACAACCAATACATCTTCAAGTTCAAATACGTTCCCGATGAGCCCATGGCGCAATAGCACAGCAAACGATCAGCCAGACCCAAACCTAGGTCAATCGTTTCAGCACTTAAGCTCACCGTTGTCTGGATATGAATTCGGTGCCCCTACTCCGTGCGACCAGGTGCAATATGCCAACGGTTCCCACACAAACACCGACTTAGCAGTGACTGCTGGCCTGGGCTTTGATGGCGGGGATTTTGATTGCAGGAGTTTGTGGATGGAGAATTGTAATTACCTGGAGTAGGACGGATTCATTTTTGGTGCGGTCTTGCGTGCGATATCTATATTCATAATTATCTTCAAATTCTTTGCTTTATCGTTCTTGTGTATCTCTTACGTTAACGCATCGCAAAGAGATACACAAGGATACCTCTTTGGTCTTTTTTTCTTCTCTTTGGATCAGTTAGTCAACTCAGGATATGATCATGATTGTACGAATTCAAAGCCTCTACCAAAATTTGTTTAATTTATTAATTGGTCTGTGACTGTATTTGAATCAAACTGTCCGTAGAACCTATTCCGCGTCCAGATGCAGCTAGATCAGCTAGATAGTCTCGTCTCCTAATAAGTCTTGACATCTCGCCCTCAGACGAAAACCTTTGAGGGCTCTCTATCAATCCATGCAATTTGATACGAATTATTGTGGGCAAGACCTGTTTGGTTAGCGAATGGCAGCCGTTCGGAGGTCCTCTTGCGAATATACATAGTCGGTCAAGCCTTTTCTCCCACAGCTAAAAATAGGCAATGTCTTTAAAATTTTCCAGATTTAGTGGAACTGTTTTATATACCTCCCTTCAACCCCCAGGATTTTTTCGAGATTTGAAACTAAGTTCCCTTGTGCGCGGTGATGAGTGAATCTACTAGCCAAATCTGGAAACATGAGAAGGCACACATGGAATTTCCCAACGTACATTAGCTAAACAAGCACTAGCTATAAAAACAAATTATTCATCCACAACAACCCTTATAAGTACTTGCCAGTATTAAGGGCATGAGGCAGCTTGGGCACATGTAACCACACTGAGCTTGTCTTACACACTCAAGATGGGTCGAAAATTGGAGTTAGACGCCCTCGCACCTCCGGAAACAGGTAGAAACCGCAAGCGATCAAAACGAACCCGGATATGGATGCCCCAACAGTTATATGGCCGGTGAAACTGCGCCAATCAGCTTGAGCAGCTTCTGTTAGGACTCCGGAACTTGGCCGGCGAAACTATTTTCATCCTCACTCGATTGAGTCAAACCCTACCTCTCGACAGCTTTCGATTTTACGCCACAACAAGCGCCATTGAAAGTACTCTCCTACTCATCGGCCCCAAAATCCGAGGGTGTCATTTTACATAACTGTTCATCGAAAATTTCACGAAGGTTTCTTCACTTTATACCAGATAATATTATTCACGTTGATATGCAATAATTTAGATTTGGTTCTGCCGAGTGGTTTGAGTTATTAAAGTCGCTAAATTGACACTCCGGATTGGACTCCTTACTTAAGTACATATTGATATCATAGCCTCACTTAAAGTTACACAAGAAGCACAGCATCAGAAACAGGAAGTCGGCATCGAAATGGGAACGGGACGATCCAGTGCAGTTGCGACAGCGGAATGGGATCTGGAAGAATCTAGGTCAAGAAACTTACCACGCTCCGGACATGTCGAAACAGCATTACTTGAGAACCCAAAGTACAAAACTGCGGCAAACACAATCGCTCACTCATTATGCAATTAAGTTCTTTGTTGCATATATGGACTGCCTCCCTGACGTACGGCTTATGGGCTTTAGCTGAGCTGATGGGGATCATGATCTCACGATGATGATGGTCGTTCCAGACTCAGCTGGAGATGCCAGCTGGGTGCGCATGCATGCGTACAAGGCATACTCTGAATGCCGTATATAAGATCACACGATTGTTCCTGTAGTTTAGAAAAAAAAGCTTCTAGCAATCAGTATATTCAACATTCTTCACAAGGTAAGCATGCTGCGAAGAGTGAGGAATTTCATGCACCATGTGAATTGCGGCGTAATGAATAAGTTTATCCATCTTAGAAACTTTCGTACACCTTATGAACAAGCTTAAGGGGGAGGTTGGAGACGTAAGGGGAAATCTAATGTCCCATATCCGAAGCTGTATTTTAGCTCGAGCCCCGTCCTATGCTAGCGGGATTCGTGTTATTTTACGACGATCCTTAATACATTATTAAGTCGCTCTGTTCAAATTGAGCTGTACGTGTCATTATTGGTTCCGGCCTCTCGACTACGCATCTTTCCGGCTTACAGTATCACCAAAACTTTAGTTGTAAGGCTAGTCTCCCTTCATCGTATATCACCACTGCCTGTCGCCTTACATCCCCAAGCTTGTCTTGATTACATACCCAGTCTAGAAGCAAGAAAATATCTAAGGCGGGATGCATGATGTCTACGTATGTTGCCGTGATTTGATAGGATTTGTCTATAATAGACATGATATCAAATGGCGAGAACTATTCTAGTTACTAAGCTTATTTTCTGAATCTCTGTGTCGGATTGATATAAAAACACCCTTAAAGAGCTCGATAGCCACATCAATTCATCATCTCACCAGCTTTCAGCAAGCTTTAGCATACTTAAGTATCTAAGTAATCAGGATGAAACTGAGCCACCTTCTCGCACTACTTTCTCTCCTCTTCCTCGTAATTGGGGTGTTTGCCGGCGACGGTCGCAGACTCGGGAAACGGCAACGCACTCTTACAACCAAACTGCCAACTACTGTCACCACCACAGCCACTAGTACTGTCACTAGTACCGCCACAGCCACTAATACTATCATGGGCACCACCACTGCCATTAATACTGTCACAAGTATCAGTACCACCACAGAAACCTCTGTCTCTACTGAAACCGAGACCATAATCACAACTACAACAACAGTCGAGACTACCCAAATCACCACAACCGAGCAAACTACAATCACAGAAACTCTCCCATTGACATCAACTCAAACAACGACGACAACGCAGACTAAACCAACTACAACCACAGTGACTCTCCCATTGACAACTACCCAAACGACCACATATACCCAGATTGATCTGACTACAGCCACCGAATATATCACAGGCGGTACTACCACGTTTGTCACAAACATAGCCACAACTACAACCACAGCAACAACCACAGACACCACAACAAAAACAACAACAGAAACCGGCACTTGTAGCGTTACATCCCCGACACTTTGCCCACCCCTTTCGAGTGGAACCATGACTCTCACAGTAATTCAAACCACCGCCCTTTTTTACCTAGCTAACGTTTTCCAAGTTCGATGACGACCCGAATCTTAGCACAGACTACAAGTCTCCTTTCCCTCTTGAATATAAGTCTTTCTCGTTCTCTGGCTCCGCTGGGTGGCTCCTGCTTAATGGCCAATCACCATCTGCCTCGACATCTGAGCAACGAGGAGTCCTTAGCTCCCCGTATGCGCTTCTCTCTCAATCGTATGGTATGGTACGGTTCGGTGCAACAAACTTCACGTTTGATCTTGAAGAATTCTACGTATTCGGCTGGACCGAGAGGATTGGCAATCCCCCCACGTTGACTATGACTATACGTACCAATAAGATGGGCCAAAAGGCATACCCATACGCTTTGCCAATTCGAAATGGCCAAGGCGAGTTAATGAAGGTTGGTAGTGCGTTGGGAGACATTATGCAAGGTATCAAGTGGGTGGAACTGGCGGTTTGGAGGGCTTGGGATTGGACCAAACCAGGTGTTGAGGGAAATCCGGTAATGGGATGGACGATGGATGATATACTTGTGAGGAAGAGAAAAAGCTGCGGAGAACCGGGCTCCGAATGGGAGCAGCTGAGGAAGAGGGGAATTGTATGGTAATCAACGTTTAGGGAAGGGGTTGTCTCGAATTACAAGATTTTTGTCGCGCAAGACCGCTGCAGCGCTGGTAGCGTTATATATCCCTGGGTGCTGTGTACCCCACAAAGTGCCACCCGAACAACCATTTTCTTTGCTCCAATTTCCAGTGTCGATTATGCGGCAAGTATTTAGGAGCGAAAGATATGATACCTAACAGCTTTCTCAGATTCCGCACAACAATGTTACTAGCCCCGTATCCGTTATGTACCGTAATAACTCACTTAAGAGGTATACCGCCCGATACGGTTAGCGCCAATATTATCACTAGCTAAAGTAATTTTTCAGAAATTAAAATCTTTACCCAGGCGTCGCCAAGGTACAAGACAGCCTTGTTTCGGGCATACTACCTACCATATATAGTAATTAATACTCCCTAACCGTATTGGGCGGCGTACCTCTTAAGTGAGTTATTACGGTATATGTGGTGCCTATGGGTAAGGAACCTGTAGAATCACATCTACATCAGCCGTAAGTTGTAAGCCATACTAGGAAGTCGTCGCAGCTTTGCAAATTATATGTACGTGCCCGTCGCGGGCTTCTAAGCGTGAGATCAATCAAGATGTGTAGCTCTTCAGTAAAAACTGCCGATGACTCTCAATATTCTTCCGAAAGTGTTACCTACGCCACTAACACTTGTACGTACAACTCCCAATCCCCTGTGAAAATCCATCGATCTTACGAAACGGCAGGGGTATTTCAAGACGAATGTACATACATTTCACGAGCTTAGGGTGTAGTTCAATCCCTCCTATCCAAGCCTGTGGCCATGTCCGGTAGGCCAAAAGCTTGACTCTTGCCAGTACCAGCGAGCCACATTATGCATTCGCCGTTAAGTATTATAATTGCATCTCAAGTCCAGTTGTCTCCATATTACAGCGCTCCCATCACTTATTCCAAAGAACAGCAAAGCAATGCGCGAGGGAAAAAGAAATTGCGATGGTTGAAACGCGGGAACCTGCATCGTATAAACTCCCGAAGGCGCTCGATAACGAGGGTATAACACTGCCAGTGTAGATCAAGGCTTCCAGTGCTTGAGACCTGTGAAATACGGTAAACCATCATGGAGATTTGTAGCTGGCTTTTCTGTAGATATCCGAATTTACGGTTGCCAGTGATCGTCATGTGCATATATACTGTCCCCAAAATCCTCAGCAAAAGTTTGAATCGCTTCATGAACTGTGGAAATAGGCCAAAGATCAGCTCATATACTGCGGATACAGCCGGGTGCACATTCACCATTCAATAGGTGGACTAGTTTTGCCGGATATTGATGATTCACAAGGTGCACTTTTCAGCACATGCACAGAAGTCTTCAAGGAATATATTACGCCCTTTTCTGAATTTAAAGTGACCTTGAGAGGCTAATCCAGCATCGAAGTATGGCTGCAACTCAAACCCCCGTCCATTCCCGAAAGAAATTAACCAGTGATAAATCATGAAATCATATCCAGTTACCACGCCAGGTCCCAGAGGGATGGATATTCTGCTCGGCAGTTCAAATGGTGACTCTAAATAGATAAATTAGATGTGTCGGCAGTTAGATTCCGGGGATTATCTCATGTGTAACAGGCCGCCGCACATACTCTACAGAAAGTGCAAATTCAAAGGCAACCGGAAATTTTTCCGGGTGTATATATATGCAATTGGACTCACAGGATATGCGTGGTGCTTTCCAGCTTTTGGGGAGGTACCAGCATAATAACTCCTGTGGAAGGCTGAGAAGCTGCTAGGTTGCAATTGGGATATGCCGGTGGTACGAACACCGAGTGCATGTTGTGCTCCAGCATCTACAGCAAAGCCGATAGGGCTATATTTAAACGTATTATACGCCACATCATGTCAGGCTATAGCTAGCACAATGCAAGGAGTGACTTTGAGGGAATGACTTTGAGTTACCAAGCGATGACAGAAACGACCTTTGTTATTCCACACACGTTTCAATACTAGTAAACTCCGCCATGTCATGTTCGCATTTTATAACCACATGTGCGTAAGCGAAGAGCCTTCCACGTTTCAAGACCATGCGTAGTGAGCATGGCTTTGGCCCGCGAAGCGATAATAGTTGAAACTCAGTTAATTTTTTGACATTGATCTACAAAGGAAAGAAAAAACCATGGCCCACGCATGCCCCGAAATGCTATTCAAGTATTGACAAAACGCAAAACAAAAAACAAATACCATCAGCTACATGTATATACTTGATGCTAAACATCGCAATCAACATCACAGCCACACAAAATCATACGCAGCCTGCCACTGTCCCCACGGACTCGTTCTCCTCCGCTCCCTCTTCTCCTCTTCGCTCACGAACTTCAGCCAAAGCCCATCTCCTCGTCCATCTGAATTCCACCCCCGCTTTCCCTCATCATACAACCGTCTTCCTCCTAGTGTCATCGGCACCATCTGTCCTTCCCTAATTTCTACTCTGAATCTGGCTGCCTCATCTCCCGCCGTCGTTTTTGCAACAAGTAGCTTACCATTGTTCTCAACGACGTAAAGGTCCGTCCCTTTAAGCCTCATTACAAACACTCCCCCCTCACTTACGATGCGTATCTCCACATCTTGCATATACCCCTCGCCTCTTCCTAGTATGTTCCACGATGACTCTGTTGCGAAGATCTCTGCAGCGCCAAAGATATCGAGGTTGGATTGGAGGTAGATAGGGCCACGCCGGATGCCGTGGGCTATGCTGATATCTGGATTGTAGGTCGCCCTTTTGTAAGTCTTGATGTAGAAATATAGACCGCCGTGAAGTGCTGTGTTTGGCGGGCATCGGGCGAATGGGTTTGAAGTCACCGACTGCGCATGTGAGCCGTTAGATATTGATGTAATATGACAGACATTGAGGGAAGAATGGGATGAAAGGAAATGAACGACTTACTATGGGGTCATCCTCGATAGATGGCGAGGTCGGATAATCATCCATATCTGGTACAAGGAAGACAACAGAGGTAAAAGAATACCGATAAAATAACTTAGTATCCGGAAAGTCTGGGCCTCTGAAGGGCTTTATCCTTTCCCACAAGATTACCACTTGTCTAACTACTTCGCTTAAGTATAGCGCAAGCCGGTAGCAGAGGAGGAGGTGGTGGTGGTGGTGGAAAATGATCTGTATGGATCTATAGACAAGAAATGATGAGATTGATCAAAGTGAAGAACAGTTCTGGGTCCGTGTCTTTCTATTTTTTAGGTTTGATGAATTCCGATCCTTTGGCAATGTATATACGATTGGAGGGGCAGGAATTGATGCCTTTAACCTCCCCAGTGTAACTTCTACACACGGCAACGACGTAGCTTTCATGCTAGTTTGTTAGTTCCAAGAGAATTACAAGGGCTTTTGAGACGCACAGCAGTGTATGTATTTCTTTGTACTATTGCCGTCTGTGCGATACTGTACCAGAGCTGCATCTGTCATCGCCTCAAACTATTGCCGAATAGCCTTGCTTGCTCCGACCCGGCACATAATGCAAGCAAAGGCCAGCCTATCGATCTTAGGAGTCTTTAAGCTTGCCCCAAGATCGAGCAAACTGCAACTACGCGTTGACAATTCCACCTACAGCAACAACCCAGTCCCTTTTTTTTTGCTATCGTCACTGCAGCCCAATAAGCTGCCAACGTAGAAACGACACGTCAAATACTGCACAAGCAGCGGCACAAACTCGCGGTAACCGCTATGTCCGTTATGCCTGAATCATCCCCAGTTCGATTCTGCTCACAACGTTCCTCCGCTTGCCGGTTTATTGCAGGACATAGCACACAAGGATCCCACATGTAGCGTGCTCACGTGGGATGTGCTGGAATCTTCGGCAATCGAAAACCCTTGGGAGATTGCACTAGGATCGAGATCAAATCATCCTCCCGTTTCTTGCCCTGGGTTGCGAGGTAATGTGGTGAGCTATTAGACCAGGAAAGGAAAGAGGCAACGACAAAGCGAAGCATAAGCCATTCCAACATCTAGATGTGCAGATCTATCTGCGTCGGCAAGATCGGACAAGCCATCTGAAATGGGAGTTGGCATGTTGGGGGGCAAGTTTTCTCGAAACCAAACACCTTTCCGATAGTCTATGCCACATCAGGCCTAGTTGTGAAGAAACGGCCTCTTGAAAGAACGGAATTCTGCCGCCGCATAACTTTCGCACGCTTAAAAGTTGGGGTCTGATTACGATCTGCATCTGTAAAGCTGCAGGTCGGTATCATCGCTTACCTTTGTACGGCAGGACCAAGCGGATGAAAGATTTGAATGGGACTGTCCAGTGAGCCGGGTCCCTAGCTAGACTCTTAGCAGAAGGTCACAAAAAGCCCAGAACAAAGTTTGGAGACGTATGCGCTGTTGCACGTACATATCGCATTTTGCATGTCTCACGTATCACCCCAATTGAGCTTGTTCAGGAACGTTTCGACTACTACCGTCTGATATATATCACATTGAATCACTCATCATCGGCTCCCGGAGAGACAGCTCTATCAAGCTACATTGGATTTCTCACTAGTTCCTCGTTCGATGTGAATTGAGTGCATTAACACGGGAAAGTTATTCGAGACTAATTCTTGAATACGAAAATTATATTTATCTGTAACCTATGAATTCTGCGATGCTGCTGCTGTCAGAGTTAGCGGACGTAGGTGTGATACAAAAAAATCGCCGGGGCGGAATCTCCAACTTCTGGCCAGCGCATCCTGAATCTGAAGCTTGTTGATTGCGAGCTAGCTATGTGCTGGGAGTCTGTGCCCACTCTTTGCTTCCAGCGCGATGATTTTGATTATTTGGTCTCTGGAGGTGCAGCTTTGGTAGGCATGAAACAGGCTTCACAAGGGATCCGAGTTTAGCGGCGTTCCAATGGTTTTAGATTGTTAAAAGCCACTAAATCTCTAGTATGAGTGAGATCTGTTGCTCGGTAAGAGGGAATCAGATTTTTCGGCTGCCCCAAATCAATTGAACCAATCCAAGAACCAGTATCGGGAGAGACAGTGTACGCCACATGCAAGGTAATTCACAGGGTTTATGCACGTCATGGAACGTCAAGTACGTTAGGCCTGTTTTCGTGCACAGCTACCGGACTGCCTTCGACGTCAAACGAGCCCCGAAGTTGAGTGAGACATACTGAACACGGCAGACAAACCAGCTATAGATCGCGAAGATTCAGACTGTGTTTTCGATCCTACTTGTATTTTTTTTTATCGTTCGCGTCGCAAGAAAGTTGAGTTCTAAATCAGCGTTATCACTACTAGTTTCTGCACGCGAAATACCTATTGCGGATCGGAAAAAGAAGTGATATGAAATGTTGGTGGTGTGGGCATGAATATCAGACAAGAGACCACCATTTTAAGTGGTGCAAAAGATGGAAACGAGAACAAAAAAGGCTTTGGGTTGATGGGCAAGAGGGGGAGGAAGGGTATGAGGGCATTGAAAAGGTTTTGAAGAAGCCAAAGATTTCATTGCCGATGTCTCTCGTTTTTGCAGAAGAAAAATGTTCGCGGGCTCTGATGGATTTTTTATCTTGTACAGATGTCGGCAGAATTAGCGGAGTGGTGGAGGAGGCG
>Ga0307512_10003613_pt1 | contig 17685 bp, 17 predicted proteins | sample 14_EM_MG_FD_200267 | JGI IMG/M metagenome (GOLD analysis project Ga0307512, IMG submission 200267) | Populus trichocarpa ectomycorrhiza microbial communities from riparian zone in the Pacific Northwest, United States - 14_EM | ecosystem: Host-associated > Plants > Roots > Unclassified | place...
GAGGAGCACCTGGCGGCCCTCGTCACCCGCAACGCCCTGATCGGAACCGCCGCGGTCTGACTCAACGGCCCTTCTCCTGAACCTTGTTGTCGGCGTTGTTCTTGTTGTGCTTGTTGTTTGCGTTGTCTTCGTCGTCCTCGCTGTCCGGGGCGGCCGTGGGCACCGGCTCGTCCGGCGGCTCACCCAGCGCCGCCAGGGTCTGCTTCGCCAACGGCACCCCGAGCGGCGAGAAGTACGGATTGATCCGCAAGGCCTCCTGCAGATGCCGCCGCGCGGGCCCCGCCAGCCCCGACTCCTCCTCGATCATGCCCCGGTGATACGCGTACGGCGCACTGCGGACGCCACCCCCGTGCGCCTTGTCCGTCGCCACCGCGGCGAACTTCAGCGCCTCCTTGTCGTTCCCGGCCCGGTGCAGCGCCCACCCCAGCGCATCGGCCACCGGGATCCCGGGCTGCCGCTGCCACTCGGCGCGCAGCCGGCGAACGGCCGCCTGCGGATCCCCGTGGTCCGCCTCGAAGACGCCGAGCACCAGGTCGTCGTCCACGCCGCCCGCCGCCTCGTCCGACACCTGTGCCCGCAAGAGGTCGTACTCCACCCGGGCCGCCGGCTCCAGCCCCAGCGACTCGTACAACTCGCCCAGTTCCAGGGCGTATTGGGGGCAGGGCTCCTTGTCGAGCGCCACCCGGTACTCGTTCAGCGCCTCCGTCGTCCGCCCCAGTGCCGCCAGCGTCCGCCCCTGCCCGGCCTGCGCGGCCCGCTGGTCGGGGTCGAGACGCACCGCCTCCTGGAAGCGCCTGAGCGCCTCCTCCAGATCCCCGCGCTCCCAGGCCAGCTGCCCGGCCCGCTCCAGATAGGCCGCCTGCTCGGCCGGCGTCCCCGCTGCCGCCGCCGCGTCGGCCACGGCGGCCGCCGCGTCCTCACGCCAGCCCCGGTCGCGGTAGACGGCCGCGGCCCGCGCCCGCACGGCCGCCGCCGGGTGCAGCTCCAGCAGCCGGTCCAGCGTCCGCTTGGTCGCCTTGTAGTCGCCGAGCCCCGTGTAGGCGTCGATCAGCGGCGGATACGTCGTCCACCGCTTCGGTTCGAGCTTCAGTGCTGCCGCGCCCCACGTCCGCGCCGCCCGGAAGTCCCGGCGGGCGTTCGCCAGCGCCGCCATGCCGTCCAGCGCCGGCGCGTTCTGCTTCGCCCGCACCTTCAGCGAGGTGCGCAGCGCCTTCTCGGCCCGCGGATAGTTCGTCGCGTCCGCCGTACGCCGGCCCTGCTCCACATAGGCCGTCCCGAGCACCGCCCAGGACTGTGCGTCCCCGGGGTGCGCCCGCAGCCGGGCCTCGCGCTCGGCGATCAGCATCGCCACGTCGGGCAACGCGGCCGGCACCCCCGAGGTGACCGCGGTCAGCGCCTGCGCCCCCGGCGCCGGCGCGGCCGCCCGCGGCGCGACCCGCTCCCAGGGCCACAACGCCAGCGTCCCGCCCAGCACGGCACACCCCGCAACGGCGGCGATCAGCGCCCGCCGGCCCCTGGTGGACCCGCGCGCCCGCCCGGCAGCCTCCGCTTGCTTGTCCAAGGCCTTATCCATGGCGATCACTGTGCGTCAATACGACGAGCACATCCCGGCATACGTCCAGTGCGGTAGACGGGGTTCACACCGATGGCCCCGAGTGCGACGCTGTGATCATGAGCCGTATCGAAGCGCGTCGCGATGAAGACACTGCAGCGACCGGCAGCCTCGTCGACCTTCTGCTGGGCGGTCTGCCCGCCGAGGCCGTCCTGACCGACCCGGACGTCACGGCCTCCTACGCCAACGACATGGCCAGCTTCTGTCCGGCCGGCGCCCCGGCAGTGGTCGTGCTGCCGCGCACGGTCGAACAGGTCCAGCACGTCATGCGCATTGCCACCGAGCTACGCGTCCCGGTCGTCCCGCAGGGCGCCCGCACCGGCCTGTCGGGCGGTGCCAACGCCTCCGACGGCTGCATCGTGCTGTCCCTGACGAAGATGGACCGGATCCTCGAGATCAGTCCCGTCGACCGCATCGCCGTGGTCGAACCGGGCGTCATCAACGCGGCCCTCTCCCGTGCGGTCGGCGAACACGGCCTGTACTACCCGCCGGACCCGTCCAGCTGGGAGATGTGCACGATCGGCGGCAACATCGGGACCGCCTCGGGCGGCCTGTGCTGCGTGAAGTACGGGGTCACGGCCGAGTACGTACTCGGCCTGGAGGTGGTGCTGGCCGACGGGCGGCTCATGTCCACCGGCCGCCGTACCGCCAAGGGCGTCGCCGGCTACGACCTCACCCGTCTCTTCGTCGGCTCCGAGGGCTCGCTCGGCATCGTCGTACGGGCGATCCTGGCGCTCAGGCCGCAGCCGCCGCAGCAGCTCGCGCTGGCGGCCGAGTTCGCGTCCGGGGCCGCCGCCTGCGACGCCGTGTGCCGGATCATGGCGGGCGGCCATGTGCCCTCACTCCTCGAACTCATGGACCGTACGACGGTCAAGGCCGTCAACGACATGGCGCACATGGGCCTGCCGGAGACCACGGAGGCCCTGCTCCTGGCGGCCTTCGACACCCCGGACCCGGTCTCCGACCTGGCCGCCGTCGGCGCGCTGTGCGAGGCGGCGGGCGCCACCCAGGTGGTCCCGGCGGACGACTTCGCCGAGTCCGAACTCCTGCTCCAGGCACGGCGGTTGTCGCTCACCGCGCTCGAAGCAGTCCGCGGCACCACGATGATCGACGACGTGTGCGTGCCCCGCTCACGGCTCGGCGAGATGCTCGAAGGTACCGAGCGGATCGCCGAGAAGTACCAGCTCACCATCGGGGTCGTCGCGCACGCCGGCGACGGCAACACCCATCCGACGGTCTGTTTCGACGCGGCCGACCCCGACGAGTCCCGGCGCGCCCGCGAGTCCTTCGACGAGATCATGGCCCTCGGCCTGGAACTCGGCGGCACGATCACCGGCGAGCACGGCGTCGGGGTCCTGAAGAAGGAGTGGCTGGCGCGCGAGATCGGCCCGGTGGGGGTGGAGATGCAGCGGGCGGTCAAGCAGGTCTTCGACCCGCTGGGCATCCTGAACCCGGGCAAGCTGTTCTGATCCGGTCCTGTTGGTGTCACTGGGCGAGCAGCTGATCGAGCGCGTCGTCGATCCCGAGCTGCCCGCCCTCAGACCCCGGGGGCACCACCCGCAGCGTCCGCTCCAGCCAGGCCGACACCTGCGCGGCCGGCGCCTCCAGCAGGGCGTCACCGTCGGGTGAACTCAGCGCCATCAGGACGACGCTGCGGCCCTCCGACTTGGTCGGCCACACCCGCACGTCCCCGTGCCCGCACGCCCTGAACACCCCCTCCACCAGGAGGTCGCGGGAGAACGTCCAGTACACGGGGTTCTCGGAGTTGATGTGGAAGGTGATGTGGACGGCGTACGGGTCGTCGGTGCGGTAGCTCAGCCGCGCCGGGACCGGGATGCTGCGCTCCGGCGACAGGATGAGCTTGAGCTCAAGTTCTCGTTCCACCACGGTGTAGTGCATGTCGTGCGGTTCCTCTCTCGGGCAGGTGTACGGGCCCTGCGAGTGGGCCCGTACGAGTGGAGAGGGGGAGGGGCGCGCGACCATTACGCGGGTTGGGAGAACTTTTTTTCCGAACGTGTGAAGCCGGTGCACGGGGTTGCCCGGAAAGGGGTGGGTAGTAAGGGACTGGCGGTGGGGCTTGCGCCGGTCTGATAGATGTGGAGGCCCCCAATATTCACCCCCGAGCAGATACGGGACGACGGACATGAGCGCCCCAACCCCGGCCCCCGGTGACAACAGGCCCCGCGAAGGGTATTACCCGGACCCGTCCATTCCTGGATATGTCCGGTACTGGAACGGTGCGGCCTGGGTCCCGGGCACCAGCCGTCCGGCGCCGGCGGCCGGCGAGCCGCTCGCCCCGCCGCCCGGCTCGAACCCTGCTCCGGTCGAGGAGACGGGACCCCACTTCTTCGACGAGGACCCCGAGCCCCGGCCGTCCCCGGCCGAGGCCCAGCACGGCAGCCGTCCCGAACCCGCGTCCGCCTGGAGCGCCGACCGCGCGCACCAGTCCGGCTTCGGCGGCGACCAGGACCGCCGCGTGTCGTGGGGCTCCCCGCAGACCGCGGACCCGCGCGTCCCGGCCGACCCACCGCCCCAGCCGGACGGCCAGGCGTCCAGCACCGACGGCACGGCGACGATCCCGCCGGCGGCCGCCGACTCGGACGACGTGGTCTCCGGCGGCACGTTCGTGTTCCGCAGGCCGACGGCGAAGGCCCAGGGAGCGGGGACGCCGGGAGCAACGGACGGCGACGGCCCCTCCGGCGCGGGCGCGGCCACTCCCGGCATCCCCGGTCCCGGCGGCCCCGTCGGCGACGAGGGCACCATGACCTTCCGCGCGCTGTCCCCGCGCACGGACGGGCAGGGCGGGGCGCAGGCCGGAGGCACGGGGAAGCCCGGCTTCGGCGCGGGCAAGGCGGCCGCCGACCGTGCCGCCTCGGGGCAGGCACAGCCCGCCCCGACCGCGCTCTCGGGCCCCCAGCAGTCCTCCCCGTCGGTCCCGCCGCAGGGCGGCGGCGCCCGGCCCGGTGCGCCCGGCCAGACTCCCGTCGGACAGCCGCCCGCCCCCGCCCCCGCGCCCACTCCGATGACCAGCGGTCCCGGCGGCGGCCAGCCCTCCTGGGCGCAGCAGGTGCACCGGCTCGCGGGCGCCGAGGAGGACCAGCCCGTCGCCCCCTGGAAGCCGCCGGTCGACGACATCTTCACGGCCGCCGCCCGGCGTCAGGCCGCCGCCCGCCCCGCGGGGCTCGGCAGGCGGCTGGCCGCCCGGCTGCTGGACACCGTCGTCCTCGTGGGCGTCACCGCCGTGGCCGCCGTACCGCTGGGCAGCAAGGCGCTCGACCATGTCAACGAGAAGATCGACGCGGCCAAGCTCTCCGGCGAGACCGTGACCGTCTGGCTGCTGGACGGCACGACGGCGGTGTACCTGGGCGTCGTCCTGGCCGTACTTCTCGTCGTCGGCGTTCTCTACGAGGCGCTGCCCACCGCCAAGTGGGGCCGCACCCTGGGCAAGAAGCTGCTGGGTCTGGAGGTGCGGGACATCGAGGCGCACGAGCCTCCGTCCTTCGGCGGAGCACTGCGCCGCTGGCTCGTGTACAGCGTGCCGGGCCTGCTCGTGATCGGTGTCGTGGGTGTCGCGTGGTGCCTGTTCGACCGCCCGTGGCACCAGTGCTGGCACGACAAGGCCGCCGGTACGTTCGTGGCGGGCTGACCGCATACGGCGTATGCACCACTCGATTCGGTACTCCGGACGGCCTTCCGCCGGATGCGGAACCGGAGTCTTCGCGTTCCACTCGGGCCATGAGCACCGAACCTCCCCCCGGCTCCGGAGAGCCGCCGGAAGAAGACCCGTTCAGGAAGCAGCCCCCGCCTGGCCAGGGGTCGGGCTCACCGTACGACGCACCCGGAGGCGGACAGCAGCCCCCGGGTCAGCAGCCTCCTGGTCAGCAGCCCCCGGGTCAGCAGCCCCCGCCCTACGGCGGCAGCCCCTACGGCGGCACTGACCCCTACGGCGGCGGCTCCCAGCCCGCCGACCCCCTCGCCGGCATGCCCCCGCTCGCCGACAGCGGCAGGCGCACGCTGGCCCGGATCATCGACCTGATCCTCGTCGGCATCGTCGTCTGGCTGGTCACCTGGCCGATCGGCGTGCACGAGTACACCGTCGACAGCAACAAGATGGAATACGGCAAGGGCTTCGCGCAGTCGCTCGTCGCCGCCGTGCTCTACATCGGCTACGACACCCTCATGATCAGCAAGGCGGGTCAGACGCTCGGCAAGAAGTGGCTGAACATGCGCGTGGCCAACCTCGACAACGGCTCCACGCCGTCCGTGCAGACCACGCTGGTCCGCTCGGCGGTGCTGTGGATCCCGTTCGCGTTCTGCTGCGCGTGCATCTGGACCGCGATCTGCGGCGGCTGGAGCTACTTCGACCGGCCCTACAAGCAGGGCCTGCACGACAAGGCCGCCAAGACGGTGGTGGTCAGCACCCGTTGAGGTGCCTCAGGGGTTCAGGAAGCTGCCCGCTCATGCACCGGCTCGGACGCCACCGCGGCGACCGTGGCCGGTACGGGCGTTTCCGCTTCCGCCGGCTGCTGCACCGCGACGATCCTCGGCCCGGGCAGCGGAACCGTCATGGAGACGAGGAGTCCGAGGGCGAGTGCAGCGACGGCGATGACCGCGATCCCCACGCCCGAACTCGTCTGTGACAGCAGCAGCATGGCGAGCGTCGAGAAGATCACGGTGCACGAACCGTAGACGAGCTGGGCGGGCGTCGGACGAGGCATGGCAATCGTGTCCTCGGAAGTGGGGGTCCACGGGTGTGTCGGCCTGGCTTTCCGCCGATTTCCGGGCAGTCCGCCGACCGACTCTAATCGCGTGCATGCCCGAGTGGAACGAACGGTAAGCGTGACCTAACCAACAGGGTCGGTGCACAGGGGGCGCACGGAGTCATGGCGTCCAACACGTGGACGGGCGAACGCGCCGGTGGGGGTGTTCGTAAACCGGACGTCACTTTCGCATAGTGCACTTGTCCTGTCCAAGTCAAGATCTGTTTTTTCTTACCAGCCTCTAGTCAAATTGCGTCACTTGACTTGCCACCTTGACCAAGAGGAACTCAAGTGACCCTTAGACCCTGGACGTTCAGAGCGACCGCGGTCGGTGTCGCGCTCGCGGCGGCCACCGCCACGTTCTCGACGTTCGCCGTGGCCCAGGCCGCCGATCCGGCCAAGTCCACCACCGTCGACCGCCATGACCCGGCGGCGGTCAAGAGCATGGAGGAACACGACCTCGACGGTCCGCTCTCCAGGACCCGGGAGGCCCAGCGCCAGGAGGCCCTGAACCAGGTCATATCCGGCAAGGCCCAGGTCAAGGACCGGGGCGGTTCGCAGGTCGTCCAGCTCAAGAGCAAGAAGGGCGACAGCAAGTACGTAGAACTGGGCCGGGAGAAGACCGACAGGATCTTCACGATCCTGGTCGAGTTCGGCGACAAGACAGACAGCACCTCCGGCGGCACGGCCGGCCCGGCGCACAACCAGATAGCCCAGCCCGACCGCGCGAAGGACAACTCGACGGCCTGGCAGGCGGACTACAACCAGAAGCACTTCCAGGACCTCTACTTCGGCACCGGCAACAACGTCGAGTCGATGAAGAAGTTCTACGAGAAGCAGTCCTCGGGCCGCTACTCGGTGGACGGCGAGGTCGCCGACTGGGTCAAGGTCCCCTACAACGAGGCCCGTTACGGCAACAACGCCTGCGGCTCCACCAACTGCCCGAGCGTGTGGAACGTCGTCAGCGACGGCGTGACGGCGTGGGCCGCCCAGCAGAAGGCGGCCGGCAAGTCCGACGCCGACATCAAGACGGACCTGGCGAAGTTCGACCAGTGGGACCGCTACGACTACGACGGCGACGGCAACTTCAACGAGCCCGACGGCTACATCGACCACTTCCAGATCGTGCACGCCGGCGAGGACGAGTCCGCGGGCGGCGGCGCCCAGGGCACGGACGCGATCTGGGCGCACCGCTGGTACGCGTTCGGCACCGACGCGGGTGCCACCGGCCCGGCCGACAACAAGCTGGGCGGCGCACAGATCGGCGGCACCGGCATCTGGGTCGGCGACTACACCATCCAGCCGGAGAACGGCGGACTCGGCGTCTTCGCCCACGAGTACGGCCACGACCTGGGCCTCCCGGACCACTACGACACCACCGGCGACGGCGAGAACTCCACCGCCTTCTGGACGTTGATGTCCTCCGGCTCCTGGCTCGGCCGCGGCAAGGACGCCATCGGCGACCTGCCGGGCGACTTCAACGCCTGGGACAAGCTGCAGCTGGGCTGGCTCGACTACGACACGGCGAAGGCCGCGACGAAGTCGAAGCACAAGCTGGGCGTCGCCGAGTACAACACCAAGAACAAGCAGGCGCTGGTGGTTTCGCTGCCCGACAAGGCGGTCACCACCGAGATCGTCACCCCGGCGCAGGGCTCGACCCAGTGGTGGAGCGGCAGCGGCAACGACCTGAAGAACACGCTGACCCGTTCCGTGGACCTCACCGGCAAGTCGGCGGCGACGCTGACCCTCGACGGTTACTACGACACCGAGGCGGGCTACGACTACCTCTACACCGAGGTCTCGACCGACGGCGGCGCCAACTGGACCGCTGTGGACGGCACGGTGGACGGCCAGGCCATCCCGCGCGACGCCAGCGACAAGCCGGCCCTGACGGGCACGGCCGACGGCTACAAGAAGCTGTCGTACTCGCTCGACGCCTACGCGGGCAAGAAGATCGACCTGCGCTTCCGCTACCAGACCGACAGCGGTGTGGCCCAGAAGGGCTTCGCGGCCGACGAGATCACGGTGACCGCGGACGGCACGGCGGTCTTCTCCGACAACGCCGAGGCCGCGGACGCGAGTTGGACGGCCACCGGCTTCTCGCGCATCGGCGCGTCCTTCACCAAGGACTACAAGCAGTACTACCTCGCCGAGAACCGCCAGTACGTGTCGTACGACAAGACCCTCAAGACCGGCCCGTACAACTTCGGCTTCTCGACGACCCGTCCGGACTGGGTGGAGCACTTCCCCTACCAGAACGGCCTGTTGATCTGGAAGTGGGACACCTCCCAGCAGGACAACAACACCAGCCAGCACCCCGGTGCCGGCCTGGTCCTCCCGGTCGACTCGCACCCGACGGCGCTGAAGTGGTCCGACGGCACGCTGATGCGCACCCGCATCCAGGCGTACGACTCGCCGTTCAGCCTGTACCGCACGGACGGCGTCACGCTGCACAACGCGGACGTCGCGACCAGGATCCCGTCGTCGAAGGGGGTGCCGGTCTTCAACGACCACACGAGCACCTACTACGACGCCGCGACCCCCTTCGCCGGTGTCAAGATCACTGACACCAACACCAAGATCAAGATCGTCCAGGAGGCCGGGAACGGCTCGACGATCAAGGTCGAGGTCGGTCCCGCGGTGAAGTAGTCCGCATTTTCGCAGGTCAGAAGCGTATCGGCGGTGACCCCCTGGCGGGTCGCCGCCGATCGTGTTTAGGTGCGTCCTGTGCCCTTCTTATTGACAGTCTCCTTGGCACCGACTCGAACGGGGGTGTGATCTGCATGGCCGCAGGAGGTTTCTGCAAGCTGCCGACCGGCAGCGTGGTGGTGGCGCTGAACCTGCCAAGACCGACCACCGCCTACGGCACGGACTGCGTCCGTGTCCTCGTCCACGCCCGCAACCGGGCGCGTGCCCTGACCAGGCTGCGCAACCTGGGCATGCGGGCGGTGTACCTGCGCGGCAACGCCGCCCCGCCGACCCCGGACGAGATCACCGCGGTCCTGCACCACCCCGACGGCCTCATATGGCGCACCGCACCTGACAACGGTGTCGGGCCCGGACCGGAGCTCCCCCAGGAGCTGTGGCACCCCATCAGGGCACTCCTGCGACGCCCGGCGGCCCCGGCGTGAGCTAGTGCTGCCGGGGCACTAGGGCGGAACTAGGCGACGACGGGCTTCCCGGAGAGCTCCACGCCCGCCTCCCGCATCTCCTCCAGCGCCCGCTCGGTGGTCGCACCGGCGACCCCGGCGGTCAGGTCGAGCAGCACCTGGGTGCGGAAGCCCTCCCGTACGGAGTCCAGGGCGGTGGCGCGCACGCAGTGATCGGTGGCGATGCCGACGACGTCCACCTCGGCGACCTCCCTGGCGCGCAGCCAGTCGGTCAGCTTCACCCCGTTCTCGTCGGCCCCCTCGAAGCCGCTGTACGCCGCGGCGTACGCCCCCTTGTCGAAGACGGCGTCGATCGCCCCGGAGGCGACGGCGGGTGCGAAGTTCGGGTGGAAGCCGACGCCCTCCGTGCCCGCGACGCAGTGCGCGGGCCAGGAGTGGGTGAAGTCGGGGTTGTCGGCGAAGTGGCCGCCGGGTGCGATGTGGTGGTCGCGGGTGGCCACCACATGCTGGTAGCCGGAGCCGCCCGTCTGTCCGATCAGCTCGGTGACGGCGGCGGCCACATCGGCACCCCCGGCCACGGCGAGGCTGCCCCCCTCGCAGAAGTCGTTCTGCACGTCAACGACGATCAAGGCGCGGCGCATGGTGGGTGTCCTTCGACTATGGGTGAACTTACGAGCCTAGAGACTTCGGGGGCACTACGGGAGGGCACACCCGCTTTAGCTACCCGAGCGCCCGTGCACATACTCCGTCTGAAGGACCGGTTCCCCGCGCGACAACTGGGTCGCCGACAGCGGCAGATGGGCGAGCGCCACCACGTGCCGGTCGCGTACGACGTCCAGCGGCTCGCGGGCGACCACGTCGCCGCCCTTGATCAGCTCGACCAGCAGCTGCCGGTCCGCGAGCTCGACCGGGACGGCTCCCGTGCCGACGACCTCGGCCTCCGCGACCCCGTCCTCGTCGAGGCGCCGCGCGGCCCACTTGCGCCCGCCGATGGAGGTCTTGCCGCCGGCCGCCTTCTTCGCCACCGGCACCAGCGGCGCCTTCGGATCGGCGGACTCGGCGCGGGCGACCAGCTTGTACACCATGGAACAGGTGGGGTGCCCGGACCCGGTCACCAGCTGGGTGCCGACGCCGTACGCGTCCACGGGCGCCGCCGCCAGCGAGGCGATCGCGTACTCGTCCAGGTCGGAGGTCACGATGATCTTCGTCCTGGTCGCGCCCAGCTCGTCCAGCTGCTGCCGCACCCGGTGCGCGACCAGCAGCAGATCGCCGGAGTCGATGCGCACGGCACCCAGCTCGGGCCCGGCGACCTCGACGGCCATCCGGACGGCCTCGGCGACGTCGTAGGTGTCCACGAGCAGGGTGGTGCCCCGGCCCAGCGAGTTCACCTGGGCCTGGAAGGCGTCCCGCTCGTGGTCGTGCAGGAGTGTGAAGGCGTGGGCGGAGGTGCCCACGGTCGGGATGTTGTAGCGGAAGCCGGCTGCCAGGTCGGAGGTGGAGGTGAAGCCGCCGAGGTAGGCGGCGCGGGAGGCGGCGACCGCGGCGAGCTCGTGGGTACGCCGGGCGCCCATCTCGATCAGCGGGCGTTCCCCGGCGGCCGAGGACATGCGCGAAGCGGCCGCCGCGATGGCCGAGTCGTGGTTGAGGATGGAGAGGATCACGGTCTCCAGCAGCACGCACTCGGCGAACGACCCCTCGACCCGCATGATCGGCGAGCCCGGGAAGTACACCTCGCCCTCGGGGTAGCCCCACACGTCACCGCTGAACCGGTAGTCGGCGAGCCACTCCAGCGTCGCCTCGTCGACGATGCCGTGCTCCCGCAGAAAGCTCAGGACGCCCGCGTCGAAACGGAAGTTCTCCACGGCGTCCAGGACGCGCCCGGTGCCCGCCACGACGCCGTAGCGCCGTCCGTCGGGCAGTCGCCGGGTGAAGACCTCGAAGACACTCCGCCGCTCGGCGGTACCGGCCCTGAGGGCCGCCTGCAGCATCGTGAGCTCGTACTGATCAGTGAAGAGCGCCGTCGAGGGAACATCCACCGGCAGCCCAAGGTCCGCTGTGTTCATGGCAGGAGATGCTACACCCCTTCGCGTCAGTGTGACGATTTATGGTGGGCGTGGCAGCATGGGGCCTGTGACGTCACCCGCTCCCCTAGAGATCGAACGAACCGAGTCGGCGGAGGAGGTTTTCGCCGTACCCGAGCCGGACGTCCCCTGGGTCACGATCGTGCACAACGACCCGGTCAACCTCATGAGCTATGTGACGTACGTCTTCCAGGCGTACTTCGGCTACAGCAAGGACAAGGCCACCAAGCTCATGCTCGATGTCCACCACAAGGGCCGGGCGGTCGTCTCCAGCGGCTCTCGCGAGGAGATGGAACGCGACGTGCAGGCGATGCACGGCTACGGTCTGTGGGCCACCCTCCAGCAGGACCGGAAGTAGCGATACCTCCCCATGCCAGGACACTTCGAACCGCTCCCCGGCGGCGGCGCGGCCGTCGCGCTCGACGACGTCGAGATCTCCATCATCCGGTCGCTGGCCGTCCAGCTCCTGGAGCTCGTCGGGCCCGGACCCGGTGAGGACGCCCCTGACGACCCGCTGGCCGAGCTCTTCGCCGACGGACCCAGCGAGCCTCCCAAGGACCCGGTGCTCAAGCGGCTCTTCCCGGACGCCTACAGCGACCCGGAGGGCACGCCAGGACCCCAGGAGGCCGAGGAGCAGCGCGCGTACTCCTCCGAGTTCCGCCGCTACACCGAGAACGACCTGCGCGCCGCCAAGCGTGAGACCGCGCTCGCGGTCGTCCGCTCCCTGGACGCGCTGACGCCGGCCGCCGACGGCGGGGCCGTCCTCAAGTTGTCGGCCGAGGAGTCCCGGCAATGGCTCGGTGCCCTCAACGACCTGCGCCTGGCGATCGGTTCCCGGCTGGACATCACCGACGAGGACGACACGGATCTCCTCTACCGGCTCCCCGACGAGGACCCGCGCAAGCCGATGGTGATGGCGTATCTGTGGCTCGGCGGGCTCCAGGAGACGCTCGTCTCGACGCTCATGCCCTAGGGATTCACCCCTTCCCATGTGATTTGTGACGGTCCCGTGTTCGCTCAGAGGACGCTCAAATCCGGATAACGATCACGTCACCGCGGCGGCCGGGTGTGCCCGTCTTGTGTCTCGTATGTCCGCTTCTCCTTGTGTGATGCGTCACATATCGCGCCGGTGATCAACATTGCGGCCGTGATAAATCTTCACGACCGCCCGGCGAACACCACCCATGTTCGGCCGGGTGCGCCACCGAGCCGACGACCGTCGGCCAGGCAGCAGCTCCATCTGTCCGGGGGGATCGAGACCCGATCCGAGGCCGACGAAAGGCCCGGATCGGTCATGGAGAAAGGCGCACACCACACATGACCTCCGCTCAGGTCGATACGCCGGAACAGACCCCCGAAGAGGGGTATGAGCGCGGGCTCGGCAGCCGCCAGGTCCAGATGATCGCGATCGGCGGCGCCATCGGCGTCGGCCTCTTCCTGGGCGCCGGGGCGAACATCGCCAAGGCCGGCCCCAGCCTCATCTTCATGTACGCCCTGGCCGGCGTGATCATCTTCTTCATCATGCGGGCGCTCGGCGAACTGCTCCTGTACCGCCCGGTCTCGGGCTCCTTCGCGGAGTACTCCCGCGAGTTCCTCGGCCCCTTCTTCGGCTACTTCACCGCCTGGACGTACTGGCTGATGTGGGTCGTGACGGGCATGGCCGAACTGACGGCCGCCGCGATCTACGTCAACTACTGGTTCCCGTCGATCCCGCAATGGGTCACGGCCCTGGTCTTCCTGGTGGTCCTCTTCGGGGTCAACCTGATCTCCGTGAAGCTCTTCGGGGAGCTGGAGTTCTGGTTCTCGATGGTCAAGGTCACCGCGCTCATCGGCATGATCGTGATCGGCCTGGGCGTCCTCACCTTCGGCTTCAGCTCCGCCGGTGACACCGCCTCCGTCGCCAACCTCTGGCAGTTCGACGGCTTCTTCCCCAAGGGCGTCGGCTCGTCCCTGATGACCCTGCAGGGCGTCATGTTCGCCTACCTCGCCGTCGAGCTGGTCGGCGTCACGGCCGGCGAGTCGGAGAACCCGGAGAAGACCCTCCCCAAGGCGATCAACACCCTGCCCTGGCGCATCGCGCTGTTCTACGTCGGCGCGCTCACCGTCATCCTGTGCGTGGTGAAGTGGACCCAGTTCGCGGAGGGCGTCAGCCCCTTCGTGAAGGCGTTCGCGATGATCGGCATCCCGGCCGGCGCCGGCATCGTCAACTTCGTCGTCCTGACCGCGGCCCTGTCCTCCTGCAACTCGGGCATGTACTCCACGGGCCGCATGCTGCGCAATCTCGCGGACAACGGCGAGGCCCCGAAGGTCTTCAACAAGCTCTCCTCGACGAAGACCCCCGCCACCGGCATCACGGTCTCGGTGCTCTTCATGGGCATCGGCGTGGTCCTGAACTACGTCGTCCCGGAGAAGGCCTTCGGCTACGTCACCTCGGTGGCCACCGCGGCCGGCATCTGGACCTGGCTGATGATCCTGATCAGTCACGTCCGCTACCGCCGCGCGGTCGTCGCGGGCCGCCTGCCCGCCTCGTCCTTCCCGGCGCCGGGCGGCGCGGTGTGCTCGTACATCGCCATCGTGTTCCTGCTCTTCGTCACCGGCCTGATCGCCTACGACGCCGACTCCCGCGTCTGCCTCTACGTGATGGCCGGCTGGGCGGTCGCCCTCGGCATCGGCTGGGCGGTCCTCAAGGCCCGCAACCCCGAGGTCACCCAGCGCCGCGAGCCGGAGCTGGAGAAGGTCGTCTGACCTGCCCCCGTCCGGCATCCGGGCCGTCCCGTACCACGCCTCGGTACGGGACGGCCCTTCTGCTTTCCCGCCCGTCTCCCACCACCACCCCAAACGAGCGCTTCGCGCGCCTCTCTATTCTTGGAACATGCTGACCATCACCCAGGCCCTCGTCGACCAGATCGTCGCGCACGCGCGCAAGGACCACCCCGACGAGGCGTGCGGCGTCGTCGCGGGCCCGGAGCGCTCGGACCGTCCCGAGCGCTTCATCCCGATGCTGAACGCGGCCATGTCGCCCACGTTCTACGAGTTCGACTCCGGCGACCTGCTCAAGCTCTACCGCGAGATGGACGACCGCGACGAGGAGCCGGTGGTCGTCTACCACTCCCACACGGCGACGGAGGCCTACCCGTCCCGCACCGACATCTCGTACGCGAACGAGCCGGGCGCGCACTACGTCCTGGTCTCCACCGCGGATACCGACGGCCTCGGCTCCTTCCAGTTCCGTTCGTTCCGGATCGTGGAAGGCGAGGTCTCGGAAGAGGAGGTCACGGTCGTTGAGGCTTACTGATCTCGCAATTCGGTCAAAATTCATCCAGCATGCGAGATCACACTCCGGGACCCCGACCGGGAATCGATACGATGAGCCCATGGTTCTGAACGACGTGAGCGACAAGGCGCCGAGCGTGCTGCTCGTGGCGCGGTTGCACGTCGACCTGTGCAGGCTGAACAGCGCCATCTGTTGACGTTCCCTGCCGCCGTACGGCCGTGAGCCGCGGCGCGCCGTCGTGCGCCCACCGACCAGAACACTTCCCGACAGGAGCCCGCAACCATGGCCATCGAGGTCCGCATCCCCACCATCCTCCGCACCTACACCGACGGCCAGAAAGCGGTGGAGGGCAACGGGGACACCCTCGTCGAGCTCTTCGCCGACCTCGAGACCCGCCACCCGGGCATCCAGGCCCGTATCGTGGACGCGGGCGAGCTGCGCCGCTTCGTCAACGTCTACCTGAACGACGAGGACGTCCGCTTCCTCGAGGGCATCAACACCAAGGTCGCCGACGGCGACAACGTGACGATCCTGCCGGCCGTGGCCGGCGGCATGGCCTGATCCTCCATGCGCTACGACTCCCCGCTGGCGGCGGTGGGCAACACCCCTCTGGTGCGCCTGCCGCGGCTGTCGCCGTCCGCCGAGGTCCGTATCTGGGCCAAGCTCGAGGACCGCAACCCGACGGGCTCGGTCAAGGACCGGCCCGCCCTGCACATGATCGAACAGGCGGAGAAGGACGGCCGTCTGACCCCGGGCTGCACGATCCTGGAGCCCACCTCCGGCAACACCGGCATCTCCCTGGCCATGGCGGCGAAGCTCAAGGGCTACCGCATGGTGTGCGTGATGCCCGAGAACACCTCGCAGGAGCGCCGTGACCTGCTCGGCATGTGGGGCGCGGAGATCATCTCGTCCCCGGCGGCGGGTGGCTCGAACACGGCGGTCCGGGTGGCCAAGGAGATCTCGGCCGAGCACCCGGACTGGGTCATGCTCTACCAGTACGGCAACCCGGACAACGCGGGCGCGCACTACGCGACGACCGGCCCGGAGATCCTCGACGACCTCCCGTCGATCACCCACTTCGTCGCGGGCCTGGGGACGACGGGGACGCTGATGGGCGTCGGCCGCTTCCTGCGCGAGAACAAGCCGGACGTCAAGATCGTCGCGGCGGAACCGCGTTACGACGACCTGGTGTACGGGCTCAGGAACCTCGACGAGGGCTTCGTACCGGAGCTGTACGACGCATCCGTACTGACGACCCGCTTCTCGGTCGGCTCGGCGGACGCGGTCACCCGCACCCGCGAGCTGCTCCAGCAGGAGGGCATCTTCGCGGGCGTCTCCACCGGCGCGGCCCTGCACGCGGCGATCGGCGTCGGCAACAAGGCGGTCAGGGCGGGCGAGAGCGCGGACATCGTGTTCGTCGTGGCCGACGGCGGCTGGAAGTACCTCTCGACAGGCGTCTACACCGCGGCCACGACAGAGGAAGCCATCGAGACCCTGCACGGCCAGCTCTGGGCGTGAGCCCGCTGCGAAGGCCTCACGTCGCCAGGTGACGGACCTGGTCCCACAGGACCGGGTCCACCACCCCCACCCGCCGGCGGAACTCCCACACCGGTACGTCGCGCAGCTCGTCCGTCTCCAGGAAGCTCGCGCGCCCCTGAGCATCGCCCACGGCACCCGGCGGCAACGGGATCACCCCGGACCGCTCGTCGTGGTACTTGCTGGTGATCTTCGCGACGACCACCCGCTCCCCGCGCACCACCAGCACCAGACAGGGCCGGTCCTTCCTGCCGGGGCCGTCCTCGTAGGGCACGTTCGCCCACCAGATCTCCGCCGGCCGCGGCCGCGCCGCCTTCCGGCCGCCCGGCCTCCCCGGCGGCCGGCTCCGCCGCCCCGCGGGACGCCGCCCGCGCCCCCAGCCGTCGACGAGCGTGGCGACCAGCGCGAGCAGGATCACCGCGGCGAGCGCGAGCCACCATGACGTGTCCATACCGACGACGGTACCGGCGCGCCATCAGCTCTGCGTGCCCTCTTTCGAACCCGTGCTCGCTCCCGCACGTCGAACCCGCCCCGCGTCCAGCCGAACCGGTGACACCACAGGTGAGTTCGCCCACAACAGCCCTTGCCGGAGGAGCGACCGGAGGTTTTGCGCCTTACGCTCGACGCACCGCACGACCCCCGTCTCCTTCCCAGAAAATGTCCCGCCAGCGGAGGTTTCTGTTTTATGAAGCTCACCGTCGTCGGCTGCTCGGGGTCGTTCCCGTCCGCGGAATCGGCCTGCTCGAGCTACCTCGTAGAGGCCGACGGCTTCCGGCTGCTTCTCGACATGGGCAACGGTGCCCTTGGCGAGCTGCAGCGCCACTGCGGTCTCTACGACCTCGACGCGATCTTCCTCAGCCATCTGCACGCCGACCACTGCATCGACATGTGCGCCTATTTCGTGGCGCGCTACTACCGGCACGACGGCGGCCGCTGCGACCCGATCCCGGTCTACGGACCCGAGGGCACGGAGCACCGGCTCACCACCGCCTACGCCGACACCCCCACCGCCTCCTCCATGAGCGAGGTCTTCGACTTCCACACGGTCAAGCCGTCCACGTTCGAGATCGGCCCGTTCACGGTGCACACGGAACGCGTGGCCCATCCCGTGGAGGCCTACGGCATCCGTGTCGAGCACGGCGGGACGTCCCTGACGTACTCCGGCGACACGGGCATCAGCCCCGCCCTGGACGAACTCGCCCACGACACCGACCTGTTCCTGTGCGAGGCCGCCTTCACGCACGGCAAGGAGAACATCCCCGACCTGCACCTCAACGGCCGCGAGGCGGGCGAGACAGCGACCAGGGCGGGC
>Ga0307512_10003614_pt1 | contig 17684 bp, 19 predicted proteins | sample 14_EM_MG_FD_200267 | JGI IMG/M metagenome (GOLD analysis project Ga0307512, IMG submission 200267) | Populus trichocarpa ectomycorrhiza microbial communities from riparian zone in the Pacific Northwest, United States - 14_EM | ecosystem: Host-associated > Plants > Roots > Unclassified | place...
ACCAACCAAACACAGTCCTTTCCTCGTTCCTCTTGCTCACCCTGACACGATCGCCGACCCTCAGCACGACGCCGCCGCCATCCTCGCGTCGGCGCAAGAACGCGTAGCGGCCGAAGACCGGTGAGAACTTTACCCCGCTGTCGACCCTGCGGTCCTTCATCAGCAACTTCAGCGGCTGCCTGTGGTTCTCGACGAAGCCGCCGGTGGCAAAGTCGACGTTGAGGCTCAAGCACCTGCCACAGTTGGCCGTGCACAACAGAGTCGCCGGCGCGTCCTCGCCGATCTCGAGCTCGGCCCAGTAATCCTCCTCCCACGGCTGCAGCGGCTCTCTCCCGTCCTCGTCGTCGGCAGCGAGGACGATGTTCGGTCGGAATTTGCGCACGTCGACGTCGTCTCCGGTGCGCGCCGAGACTGCCGCGAGCGAGGCCGCAGTGGTGACAAGGAGCGGCGCGCAGTCCGCGAACGTGATCGCCGCATCCTCCTCCTGTTGCTGCTGCTTCCCGGCGGCGGCGGCGAACCACGAGGCCAGGAACCCGGGCTGCTGCTGCGCCGGCGCGATGTTGCCGAGCACTTTCCGCGTCGACGGACCGATGAACAGCAGCCGCGCGGCAAAGCCCAGGTGGCGCGAGAAGAAGACGTCGGCGTCGGCGCCGACAGCGAAGCCCGTGCACGCAGACAGGTGCATCGTCACCTCGACGGCCTCGCCGAGCACCGGGGGGACCAGCGGGATCCGCAGCGTGTCGCCGGCGAGCGTGTGTGTGACCTCGAGCGACGCCGAGTCGTCATCGCCGTCGGTGATCGCAACCGAAAACAGACACAGCTGCGAAAGGTGGCCGATGTGCAACGGCGTGTTCTGCGGCGCGCGGACCAGCACGAACGTGCGGTCGTGCGGGAGCCCGAGCGCCGTCACCGTGCTCGACTGCAGCGCGATCGGCAGCAGCGACTTGATGGGGTGGATGTAGAGCGCCGAGATGTGCATTTTTTTTGCGTTGCTCTTTCTTCGTCTTCGCGGGGAGGGGCGGAGGGAAACTGCGGTGGAATCAGAAATAGCGGTTCCGAGCAGCAGGGATCGGAGAATCGTCGTCACACTGAAGGCAAATCCCGCATAGCGTCGGATGACTCCCCAGCGAGTGCTGTCGTGTGCGTCACAAGCGCTCGGTTCAACGCGACGTCGCGGCCGCGGCTGGATGTGGGCTCTGTCCATGAGGGCGGTCCGTCTCTGAGGCGCCGCGCCAGGGGCCGACACCCAGCGCGCAATCCTGCTCTAGGAGGGTTGGAAGACCGAGGGATGGACTGGAATGGCTGGTTGGGTGTGTCCGTCGTCGCCGCCGTCGGTGGTGGCAATGTCGCCTCAACTCGGGCTGGAGGACACGCATTCCGAGCTGGGGTTCGAAACCCTCAGTCCTCCGTCCGGCGATATTCCTGCTTTTCCCCCGACTCCATTGCACTCGAATTGACCGTGTGTGTGTGTGTGTGTGTGTGCATGTGCATCCGCCAAGCCGTCTTCTCGGTTTTTTTTTCGTCGAGCCTGCGATCCGCAAAGGATCCAGGTGCGCACACGGACTGCGGTGGGGATCCGAGCAAGCTCTGCGATGGCGATGGCTAGAGTGGAGTAAGCACGATGGAGTGCATAGATAGGGAGGGTAGGAATGCGGCGTGGAGGGAACGGACCTTGCAGAACGCAGGAGGGCCAGGCACTCGATGCGGGAAGACAGCAGAGTCTGTCTTGGCGCGCCCGACGGCAACGTCCATCGCGTCCGGAATCGAACACGCGCAGAAAAACAGTCATCCATACCGCACCGGATCTCCGCACAGTGGGCGGATATCGACGGGGTCGCTGCAGCCCTGGCTAATGGCTGTTGGGATTACCCAGATTTACCAGGTTTTTTTTTCCCATCCCTCGGCCGCACACTCTACTTACCTGCCGTCCATCTCGCCCCCGCCGCGGAACGGCACTGCAGCGTAGGACCTCGGCTGCGGACTGATATCTGCGACGGGCTGGGAATCCGTGGCAACGGGGGATCGGATCAGGCGGGCGCACCCATACAGACATGTCGTTCGATACGCGGTCGGCTCCGTGAGCGGGACGGTGAGAAGGAAGAGAGCGACACGCGCCGCGGGAACGGACGACGGGCACAGCTCGGTCCGTCCCCGCACGGCAGGCCCCTCATGGCTACATAGCCGCCAGCGGGGCAAAGCCCGCCCCACGTGATGGCCGCCTGTGCCTCGGCATCCTTCGGCAGGCCATATCCCTGGTGACGTGCGAGATCCTCAAAATCCCGGGAGACCGTATGGACCTCCTCCTCCTCCTCCTCCCCCTCCTCCACTGCAACTCAAATTCGCCGTTATGCCGTCTCCAAAGATCGTTCTCTACCACTACGTGCGACCCCCTCTTTCCCTCCCCCTACGCATCGCTAACCGCCCACGCATGGGCCCACGTGCAGTCGTACTCGCCGTACGCGCGCAAGATCTCGTTCTACCTGACGCTGCGCGCGCTGCCGTTCCTCGAGTGCCCGCAGCCGCTGATCATGCCGCGCGCGGACCTGGCTGCGCTGGGGATCACGTACCGGCGGATCCCGGTGGTGGCGCTGGGTGGCCGAGTGGTGCTGGACACGTCGCTGATCCTGGCCGAGCTGGAGGCGGCGTTCCCGGCGGGCGCGCTGGGCGGCGACGCCGCCGCGGTTGACGGCTGGGCGCGCTGGAGCGCGGCGCTGTTCCGCCACGCCGCCGCGTGCATCCCGATGGACCTGCCGGCGATGCGGAACCCGGCGTTTCTGCGCGACCGCGCCGACTTCAGCGGCGTGCCGCCGGGCACCGCGAACCGGGCGCGCGCCCTCGCCGCCGTCGACCGCGGCTTCGCGCGCGTCGAGGACGCGCTCGCCGACGGCAGGGAGTGGATCCTCGCCGGCAACGCCGTCACGCTCGCCGACATCAATGGTGTGCTCCCTGGCCCACCCAGCAAACTAGTGCTGACGAACAATCAGCCGTCTGGATCCTGCACTGGATGCAGACGCTGCCCGGCGCCCTGGCGGGCTCCGACATCTCGGCCGCCAAGTATCCGCGCACGTACGCGTGGATCGCGCGCTTCTTGGCGCGCATGGGCCCCGTCGCGCGCGGGACGCGGGTCTCCGGCGCCGAGGCGAAGGAGATCGTGCTCGCCGACGGGAGCGCTCCCGATGCCGCCGCCGTCGAGGAGGTCAGCGTTGTCCCCCGCGACACCGGCAGGACACATCCGCAGCTCGGTCGCTTGCTCCGCCGCGAGGCGCACAAGGTCACACTGCAGGTCACGCCGCCCGGCGAGGATAGCAGGACCATCCTCGTCGTTGTCCCCACCGACGGCTTCGAGCTCGTCAAGGTCGCGACCGGCGCGAAGTTGTAGCGGCCCCGCCGTTTTGTGTGTATGATGCTCTAGCGGGATGTCACGAGATCAATGAACTTTTCGAGCAGCACTCTTCTTCCCCCCTTCGTGAATCCCCAGTGCGGACTCCGTTCACGGAATCTCCGCCGCATGTAACGGTATGTCCCTATGTGTGCACCAACACGGGGTGACTTGGAACTTTACGCAAGTCATTGGAATCGGGTAACTATCGTCGCTCCTAAAAACTCGCGACGGCAATGCGCTTCATAGTTTCTACTAGCGCCGGCGGTGGGCTCTGCATACATACCAAATCGCATCCAAAAACAGTCTTCATATCCCTTCCTCTGGCGTGTCTGTGTCTGCGTGCCTGTCGAAATCTCATGACATGCATTAGCGCGATTAATTACTAACAAAGCCGAGTGATATCAAAAGCATTCCCCCGCGCGCATACAAATTTTGCCACACAAACTCATCAAGCATCCTCTTTCGCATGCCACCTCTCTCAGAACTTGCATGAACGGAGCTTGGTCAACTCCTCCAGTTTATGTTCTTCCACCTGCACCCCACTACTGCTAGCCACCTCCTTTGCGTGCTTCCACTCGTACTTCCTGTACTTTGAAAACAGTATACGGTGGGTCTTTTTGACATGAGTCCGGCGTATCTGTTCACGATGTGGTTCAGTAGACTTTTTTTTTGCAACGAGCAGCCTTGGGCTTAAGTTCAACAACTAAAGTCTCCCGAAACTCTGGGGTAGGGCAATTGATCTTGATTGCTTTGTCTAAGGGTTGTTTCGTTTCGATAGACGTGATGAGCGTTGCGTGGGAGGCGAGGTCGTAAAGAAGATGGGAATTGACAGCACTAACGTCCAGCAAGAGGTAGAACAGACAGAGCCAATTGCGCCGGGTACGTTGATGAGTCTCGTGTAGGCAGCACAACACTGGTCAGCGAGGCCCACGCCATTCCTACGGTGGCTGTAATCGTCTACCACCGTCGGCATGAACACCGGCATTCTCTCCTTCGTTCCATAGGTTCTCCGGGTGGCGGCAACGTCCGTACTCGTAGGCCGTGGCTTTTTTTTTCGTTCTTTAAGCGTTACCTCGTTTCAATTTCCGCCGAATTGGCTCGTGTTGTACCACAGCCACCGGTCAGCCTACTTCGGAGCATCCGAAGCAGTGGAACTGTCGCAAAAGGCACTGTCCATGTAGACGGTGTATCGGTAACCGATGGAGCCGAGATATTCGCACAGCAGCTGGTAACAACTTCTGCTTGATGCTCGCATACTGGTTGGGTGGACTCAACTATTTTCTCGGAAGTTTCGTCATCCCAGTACAGCGAGATTATGCCAATGGGGCGACAATGGAGTGCCTTCGGGAAGCCTTGCCTCAGCCATATGCTCTGGCTTACTATGAGCGAATGCAGCGAAAATGGGATCGAGGAAGTCACCGGAAGTGCAGTGCCATCTGACATCGTCGGATGGTGGCGCGCTTGATTGAAATCGATTTGCCGCCGGGGAAGAATGCGATGTCGAGGAGTAAGGAGAGCTGATCACGCTTGGGTTCTCTGTTTACTCTACTCGACCCACCGCGGCTGAGCCTCTCTACTCTACGCAGTCCGTGACGTTGTGCCGTAGCGAAACCTACCCACCCACCCCGCTCTCACTCGACTTTGACGTTGGGCCAATTAACACGCTGACCCCTTTAGGCGGCGCTAATATACATGTCATGGGATTCACATGCGGTTCAAACAAAGGGATACATACACAGTTGCAACCCCTCACTCACGTACATATAGCCTGTTTACGGGGGCGGCGATTGTGGCCGACCAACTCCATTACACCGCCGACAAAACTGAAGCGGAACATCTTGTAAAGCCCCCCTCGGCCTCGCCCCCCCGCCCCATGAGCGATGGGATCGACACGTCTAATTTCTTGTCGTTTCCGTTCTCCTTTCTTCGTGGGCCACCCACTGGGTCTTCGCAGGAAAATTTCTGCCGACAGTGCCTGTGAATCAGTGATCCGATAGCACATAAGCGAGACAACTTGTGGATGAGTTCGGTAGCAAGTCCACAAGGAACGGCGTTGCTGCCGCCGCCGGGCGCTAGCAGAACTATGTATGGCACATTTTGTGGTGAAACGTTTCAGACTATGGCATTATGGTGGATGGTTTCCAAGGCTACGGCATTACAGAGGTTTGCCGTGTTCTTGGATATGCATTACTCGCGGGCATCTGTCCATCCATGTGCAATATTCGTTGTTGAACCCGAACCGCCCGCACTAACGTCGGTCACGAGCTACACATAACTAGCACATACAAGGTGGACGGCTGTTTCCTGGCTTCCATGATCTAGAGTAGTTTCTGTGTACATACATAATACAAAGAGTTCCTGCGGGAGCTATGGGTGCTACTTTCATTCTCCTCCGCTGGATCCGCTGCCCCCCCCCCCCTAGACGGCATCGGCGGTACCCACGGTATCCGCCGAATTTCCCGACAGCAGGGAGACGCTGCAAACTGCGGCGTGGAGTTCGATATCCGCTAAAGCCATCTTCAGCACCGGGTCCGTCGCGGCGGCCGCAGCGCTCTCCACGTCTCCGGCAGGGCTCGGAGCCGTCTCGACTGGCGCGGCACAGTACGTGCGCAGCGGGCTTTTCCCCCCGAATGTCTCCCGCGTGTCCCACTTATCGTCCAGAACGCCAGACGCGAGCTTGACCTTCTTGCTCTGGGCACGCGTGATGACCGTCTCGATGCTTCCGTCCGTGATGATGTAGTAGACGAACACGTCTTTCTTCTGGCCAAGGCGGTGACTCCTCCCCATCGCCTGCTGATGGGACAAGGGTGAGTAAGTCGTGTCGAGGATGACCACGCGATTGGCGGCCGTGAGGAGATTGATGCCCTGGCCGGCTGCCCTTGAAGACAGGAGATAGACGTCTGTGGTTCCCTTGTTGAAGTGCTCGAGGTCGCGGCGACGGGTCTGCTCCTTGGTCGAGCCGTCAAGTCGCAGGAAAGAGAAGTCCGTGCGTCGGTGGAGGGTGTATTGGATGTAGTCCAGGGTAGCCGTGTAGTTGCTGAAGACGAGAACACGGTCGTCGACGCTTTTGCTGTGTTTGATGATCGAGAGGAGGACGAGCATCTTGTTGCTGTACGCTGGGGAGAGGACATCTTGTTCCCCGGCGAAGATGGATTTTAGGCATTCGTTGGCCTTGTCCGGGCGATTTGCGTCGCGCTCGTACTGATCGCAGAACTCATCCAGATCACTGATTCCCGAGGATCTCCAGCCGTAGAATACACTTCTCCAAGCCTGAGGGTGACAGCAAAGAGTGCCAAGGTGATGGCACAGCGCCAACCAGTGGCGCAACCTCTCTCTGTTCGCTGGACTGAAGCTTGGATGCGCCAGGCTGTCACAGCGGATGATTCGGTCGTAGACCTCGAACTGAAGCGGTGCCAACGGAACCCAGATCTGGAACTCTGTCTTTTTTTTCAGCAGCTTCTCGGCCACCGCCATGCCCAGTCTGTGAGTGATCGGTTTGGCGATCTCCATGGCTCTCATCATCCGTTGGTGGGCATCAGGTACCGCATTGGTGTTTATTTGCGCGATCCGATCTTGGTCATTCGGTGACAGCCATCCCAAGAGGGCCAGATACTCATCGAGTGTATTTGCGAGCGGCGTACCCGACAAAGCGATCCGGAAGGGTGTCTGTATCGACTTAATCGCAAGTGCTAGCCTCCCGTCTTTGTTTCTGAAGGCATGGGCCTCATCTGCCACGACGATGGTAGGGCCCTCCACCAAAATTCTCTTTGTCTCTTTCGCGCGTTGTATCTGCTCCTCGTCACTCTCAGAGCTTCCCAACAGCGTGTTAAGGTCGTGAGACTCTCCGGTTTCCAAAGCTCGTAAATCTCTCGCGAAAGCTTCGTAACCCAATAGCAGGATCCCACCGTCCCGATACCACTTATTGTACACGTCTAGCCGGTGAGAACGTGCGGGGGCTACATACACTTGCTCGAAGAATTTCCGTTGTTCCGGTGATTGTCCGATCGCCTCGTGCCACTTCTGGAATTCGGCGCGCCAGTTAGCTACCAGCCCCCCAGGCATGAGGGTGAGCACGCGGTTCGCTGAAAATTGCCTCAATTCAACGGGGCCAGGACTCATAGCCCGATATAAACTATGCAGGAATACGATAACTTGCAGCGTTTTTCCGAGGCCCATAGAGTGCGCAAGAAGTGCGCCTGTCTTGTGAAGGACCAGCCGTTGCCAGAGGTGCGTGATACCATCCTCTTGATGCTGGCCAATTGCGCGCCTAAACTCGGGGTCGATCGCGAGGTCCAGGGGAGTGGGGGCGATAATGAAGGCGAGTTGCCCTGTGAATGCCCTCCCATCAGGAGTTTCCCTGCGCTCTCGCGCTGTTGGGTCATTGGCCGGTATCATAGGGGGGTTGGTGGACGTTGGTGCCACCGCTGACTGTTGTTCTGCCGGGCTGTACATTCAGAAAAGTCAGAAGGAATCAGATGCTACAGATTTGTGGGGGTGTACCTATCGATATCGGGAGCGTTCATATCGACATCAAGAGCGCCAGTATCGACATCAGGATTGGGAGCGTCCGTATCCATTTGTGATGATGGTGGGAGATCGGTATCCATGTGGAGAAGAAAAAATGCCCGCGCAATGGGACCTCCATTTATATGTAGATGTATGCCCCCAACCCTTCTACCCTCTTCCAACGCTCCCCAGGGAACCAGTGCGATCGACGGGTGGAGGAGATTCCATAGCGGAGTAAGGCTTCTGCAATTGGCCGTTCGAACGTACTCGTTACTGCCGAACGGCGTGCCAGACTATGCTGATTGCTTGCTCGGTGGATTGATTCCACAGCGGGACCGAACTGCAAAGAAGCCATATGCTCACAAAGGGAAACAGGGGGGAAACCCCGATCGGGTATTGAACTGAGGGAGCTATTCATTCGAGGCATCCACGCTCTGCTTTCTGCACCTTTCTCTCATCTCAAAGAACCTCGGAACGAGAGCCAGATAGAGCCCCCTTCGAATTACAATGACCGATGGCCGTTTGCCCTGAGATCCGCTTGCCGCGCTCCGACCAAAGCGCCTGATAACGTCGGTTCGCCCGCCGACAGCAACCGACAGGGGACGCTGAATTTGGCACTGGCCAAAGCCAGTTCTAGACAGGTGCACGCGGATTTGCCGGCCAATTGATGAGACTGGAGAGGTAGCGAGGGGCGTCATTGTTGGATGCCCGATCCGAGCGCAAAAGATGCCAATAGAATTCAAAAACAAACAGCACTTGGGGTGAGCGAAGGTCATTGAGGAGCAGAAACCTGGGGATGCATTTGGTGGAAGGGGAAGTATGTCACACAAGTGACTGATCTACCAAACCTTATCTTATCATGGTTTGATCCCGTCCCTCCTATATACCCGCCACAACCTTTGCGACGCAAACCTACGTACCATGGCCGAACCCTCCTCCATGTCCCAGGAGGAGCCCTCCTCCGCAACGCCCGTTCCCACAACCCCAGCTCTCCTCACCCTGCTCACGCCCACTCCTTCAGTTCCCGCTCCACTCCGCCAACATGCGCACCGTCTCACCGCCTCGCTCGCGCGCTTCCGCGGCCACTACGAACCGCAATACCCCTCACGAATCGACTCGCTCCTTACGTCGCTCCTCCTACCGACCAGCCACGCAGCGTTGATAAACACCTACACCGTCAAGCCCTACGCGCTTCCGGATGACCCCGCAACAAGCGCATTACCCTGGTTCGCCTCGCCAGCGTACATCTCCTCCTCCGCGCTTCCGCCGCCACAAGCCTCGCCGGACGGAAAACGCACGCACTACCTTCTCGATGCGGCCTCGCTCCTTCCGGTCATGGCGCTCTCGCCGGAGCCAGGCATGCGTGTGCTGGATCTGTGCGCGGCGCCGGGTGGCAAATCCGTTGCGATTGCACAGTTGCTACACGGCAGCGGCGAATTGCACGCCAACGAGCCCGACCGTGCGCGGCGTGGACGGCTGAAGGCGGTGCTGACCGAGTACCTTGGGGAACAGCCTTCCGTCTCGGTAAGGGTCACGGGCGACGATGGGTCGCGGATCGCCGGCGGTGGGTACGATCGCGTACTGGTCGATGCGCCGTGCTCGAGCTCGAGACATATTCTCCGGGCGGCGAACAAGGCGCTGCGGTCCGGCACGGAGAAGGGATTAGAAGATCTCCTCGCGTGGACGCCGAAGAGGGCGGCTAAGTGTGCGGTCCTGCAGAAGATGCTACTGCTGTGCGCGCTGGAGAGAGTCAAGGTCAGCGGGAGAGTCGTGTATGCTACTTGCTCGATCGATGACGCCGAGAACGATGGCGTGGTTAAAGCTGTTGTCGGGAAGGAATGGAGGGGACGGGCAACGATTGTGAGGCCGAAGGGAGAGGAGGCGTGGCCCGGGGAGAGGACGAAGACCGGATGGATCGTACTGCCCGATGTTGGCGCCGGGTTGGGACCGCTGTTTTTCGCTGTGGTGGTTAGGACTGCGTGAGGGTCCCAGAACTGACATCATGTGGATTAAAGCACCTCGTGAGCTGTGATTTCACGCTCTGACGATAATATCTTGTGGCAAATTTAGGTTTCGGTAGTCCCCGAGCTCTCACTACCCAGAGACGTCACTACCCAGACCAAACGAAGCGCAAAAGTTCTGTAGATCCTCTTCCCTATCAGGAAAAAAAACACTACACCTAGGGGTGAGAACAAAAGAATGGTGGCAAGAGGGGGGATTCGAACCCCCGCCGCTTTTAAGACCAGAATACGCTACCAGTTTGGCTGGTAGAAGACTTAACCCGAGTCTGGCGCCTTAGACCGCTCGGCCATCTTGCCTGTTGTTGCATGTGCTTCGCTCTTGCTATTTGAGCCATCTCTTACTGGAATGCTGACAAATTGAAGGAACAAGTCAGCCATTCGGCCTGACCACAACTGCTCGTCGCGGATAACGATCGAAGGTGTGGTATGTCTCCCTCTACACATGTGAGAACTGCTGGAAGGGGTGTGGGCGAACATCAATTTATTCCGCCTAGTAACAGCTGCCGGGTGGGCCCCGGCGAAGCGCGAGCAGAGTGGTTGTGTGTGAGGCGCACGGCACGGAGGGGGAGAGATTTCGAAATTAGTCAGGCGCAGCCAGACGCAATAACATTTCAAATGACATATAGGAGACTATCCATCCGACAGCGGTATCCCACAACATCCCGCACGCCCTCGTATTAGACTACTCCCTCGCCCTGAAGCGCAGCTCACAAGTGCCCAGGGCGATGGTGATGTAATCCTTGCACTGCTCCCGATACCTCTTCTCGCTATATCCATCTCCGATCTCGATCGCGAACTCCGACACCACGCGGGCGACGACGAGGCGCAGCTCGTTCAGGGCCATCTGCTTTCCGACGCACGAATGCGCACCATACGAGAATGGGATGAACGCTTTGGGCTCGAGGACGAGCGTCTCCCTGTCTTCGAGCCAGCGGTTGGGAAGCCAATCCTCGCCGCGGGGGAAGTATTTGGGGTCTGTGAGATTCGATTGACAGGTTAGCGCAGTGGCGGTGGTGGTGGGAGGGGAGAGAAGAGATACCAGTCATGACGGTTAGATGGTGAGCTCTGGCAACTGTGTATGGAGGGAGAAAGACGCCATCGATTGTTATCCCGCCGGGAGGCACAATGCTCTCGACGCCTGCAGGGATAGGATTCCACAACCGCAAACTCTCATCAACGACAGCACAGACCACGGGCATACTATTAGTGGCCTGTACATTCACGGCCCCATCATGCTCCCTAACCTCCTTTAACACCTTCTCCTGCCACTCCGGGTGCATCGCGAGCTCCCTCAACGTATTGGTCAGAACCGATGAGGTAGTATCGCTCCCAGCGGCGATCAGCAGCATCGCGTTAGCGGCCATCTGCGCCCGCGAAAAAGGACCCTTCAGGACATTGGTGAAGACATCATTCCTTCTGGACCCAATCTCCAGCCTCTTCGCGATCATATTTTCCGTGAGGGCCACGAATTTCCGCATATACTTGTCGTGCGGTGCAAACTGTAGTATGTCGACGAGGTTCCTCAGTGACCCCATGATCGCGGCGGTGCGCAAGAAACTCTTGAAAAAGTCGTTGTACTCTCTGTTGCCGCCGCCGAACTGTAAGCCCTCGTCTACGCCAAAGCCGAGGTCGCTCATGACATCGAACGTAAAATCCCCGACTCGGGCGTTTGCATCCACCTCGGCCCCCTTCGTACCCCGGAGGACGCAAACGAACTGCTCCACATGTTTCTCGACTCGGGGTGCGTACTCGGTGACTCTCCCGCGCGTGAACGCCTTCTCCCAGGTGGGGCGCCACAGCTTGTGCTGGTTGTTATCGCGCGTCGTGGCGACGTTCCCCGAGCCGTCGCCGAAGAGTTTACCGATCTCATTCGTGGGGCCGCGCTGGCGGTGGTTCGGCGTCGGGATCAGAAGCCGCAGCGCGGAGAGGGAAGTGATGGAGACGTGGTTGGGCCCGGTCCGGATTACGGGCCCGTAGAGCTTGTGCAGAGCTCTAGTATTGAACGAAAACTGGCCGGAGGCGTTGAGGTAGGCCTCGTGCAGCTTCGAGGCGGCGGCAATCTTGTGACCAGGCAAGTGGCGCAGAGGGTGGAAGTATAGACGGTATATCACTGTCGTCACGATCAGGGAGGAGAAGTAGACAAAGTTGATTCCTGCGAAGGAGGAGATAACCGCGGTGGTACTGGAATTGGTCCGGACGAGAAGGAATAGCAGGACGGCATCGAGGAGTCCCCAGCTGGCGAGCACGTGTATCGTGTTCACCTCGACGATGGGACAGATGATACGCTGTGTCAGCGCACCGAACAGGAGGGCAAGATGGAGCAACATGGGTTTGGGTTCTGCATTTCATCGATGGGGGACGTGTTCCTTAAGTATGGTATGTATTGGGAGGCAGCGGGGATACTGCCGGGATATCATCGGGAGGGTGGGGGTGGATAGCAGGAGGGATTGGTGCCCGTGGAGCATCCAAATAGCCCCAGGAGGAGGGCTCGGAGCTTTGTGTGTGGGGCTCACTGGCAGCTTCCCTGGCAACAACGATGCCCGCCCCCAATTCGGAAGTGATGAACCACAGCTATGGTCGCTCTACACAAGAGAATTCCTTTTAAGAGGACCCACTCTACAACAGAAAGAGTCCAGGTCCCGACGTCCTTCGTATAGAGAATAAGAGAATTCTTCCTATAAGAGACCCCGAAAAAAATTGTATGGGGTTATCTTATAGTAAGGGTCCTCAAAGTTGTCTGGGTGATTGGGCTAGTGGAGAGTGGTTCTTATTAGTTGGGCGATCCCCGAAATCTCCAGCTCACGCTTTCCAGCCAGCTCTGGAAAACTGGAAGTCCAGCTCGCCGTAATGAGTCAACGATAGGCTCAGGGATCAACCGAGAACTTAGACGGGAAGTTTTGCGAAACTGCGGTTCTATTCGCCGTCTGGTCAAGCCCAATATCGTCACCCGAAAAGAAACAATGCCCCGTTTATCCAGAAGAAAATCCGTGCTTGAGCTGCTCGACACCGACATCCACGCACAAACGATACTCGACGCCATTTTCGAATCTGATGATGAGAATGTGTAAGAGATTGCTATCAGGATCAGATTCTGAAGAAAGTGATGAAGGTGATGCGCCAAATATCCTGATGCCGGTGAGTTGATATTCCAAACAAAATCTGTGTTCATTTATTGACGGAATTTAAGACAGCCTGCTGGATACCCAAGCATCAGCAGAGCCGGATGCTGGAGACCTCCCAGCCCAGTTACTAGCCTGTGGCCCTCAAAGTCAACTTTGAGGTCTAGACGTTGTGATTGGTCACTTTTTCTCAACGCGTTCCCAGCCAGCCCAATCACCCAGCCAACTTTGACTCGGACCTCTAGTGAGCGAGGGTTAGGGGCTGGAATTTTGATTTAACAGGGGCAGTCTTTTCGTCAGATCATCATATGCCAAACCTCCATGGTGCAGGATCCAGGATGCTTCAGATAAGTGCAATGGGAGAGAAAATATCCAGGAAAGGTGATCTATTTGTATTGATACAAACAAAAATCCCCGGATATGCGTGAAGTTTTTCACCCGGAGTTTTGTATAGGGCACTAGTTATCACTCGATACCAAGCCATTTATATAAGGGAACTTTATACATGAGAATTTTTCCTCCAAATCTCCGGATCTGGTGAAGACGCGATTAACAAATATAGTGAATCGACTGTACTCGAAACGGATCGATCTTGACTGCGTTGTTGCACGTACTCTACATACTACATAGTGTGACATGCTGTTGCCCCTGCGGGGAATACCAGCATCGTCCGGCATATGATCAATATCCGTGATATGTATATAACGTAGTAGCGCAGGAAGTGAACCACACCTTAAGGTGAATAATCGGTGCACGCTGATTCACCAGCCTAACCTCTTGCAGATGGATCCCCTGTTGCTTTGCCAACACTGCACACTTAGATATTTCGACAATGCTCAACCAGATCGCGAGATTTAAATTTAAATTTATCATGACTCACATGCGACCTTGTTAGATCATGGTGGGGCCGAAGGCCCGAACCTCCGACTTCCCTATCGCGGTGTAATCATCGCGACACCGATCCTAAGACGCTCGCTCGTACATGAATCAAAGGGCATTATGGAGGTTCTGTTGGCCTCCGTGCACGAGAACTAGAACTATCACCACAGCAACGGACCAAGGACCTTCCATGTAGAGGAAAGCGTAGAAAAGTTTGCATGCTAATTATTGTGCAGACCAGGGCCCTGGTCAACGCCGTGAACTACTGGAGTGCACGAATTAGCGTGCACAATAGAATGTAAACAAAGACGCTGATTAGCCAGCGTGCCATATAACCATGGATAGAACATGCGACGAAGTACTCCATCAACTTTGCACGAGAAATTTCATTCTGTGTTCTTCAAGTCATCCCTGAGAATGCCGCTGAAACTTTACACCAGCAGTCATAGCAGTTGTTTCCCTAGCTGTCGATACTCCTATACCGATGCTTTTACTCCACCCGCTACACATCGTCAAAAACTACACCGTAAAATGCTGACAGAGCCAAATCGATTTTCGCGACCGTACAATGTATAAAGAGATCGGATGCGGCGGATCGAAAGAGATTGATGCACCGAGGCCGAACAACTGAAAATCGAATGAAACAGACAAGATCTGGCGGAGTTATGGGGTGATGAAGATGCTGAAAGAACGATACATATGCAGACAGACACAGAACAGAAAAAGTCGACCGCCACGGTACCGGGAAGTTGTCCAACACCGCTGCTGAGGTTAGTTCTAGTGCACGAAATGTACGGAACCTCCCATTTTTCGTACACTAGCTAAACCGATTTCGTACCCCCTGCATAGTTCTAGTTCTGGTGCACAGAATCTACAGAACCTCCCTAATAATTGGGAGTAAGTGTCGCACGCACTGAGGCCTGCTGGTCCCTAAGGAGGGGCAAAAAAGGGTTAACATCTGTTAGTCTAACCTTCGAAAAGCGGGTTACCCAAGCACGTATTCGGTGGTACTGGGGTCGACTCCCATCGCGTCCCACTGCCTCTTGTCGACCGTTTCCCCGTCCTTTCCTTCGCTCCTAAGGGGCCCGGGCACGTTTGGCAGCCTTCCCCGAAAAAGTCCCCTAACCCCCGGCAAGTTCATCGTCACTGACCGGCCTCTCTAGTGCCGGTCGAAATTCCGGGGCTATCTAACCCCGTGTTCCGGCCGCGCCATTTGCCTCAGGAGATCACCCGAGCAGCTGCACTCCCAGGGGTGCGCGCCCACCATGCCCGTACTAGCGGGGGGCCCGTTTCTTAGAGATCAGAGTGCCAGCTGGTCAGTGAAGTTTAGAGGCAATTGATTCCCAGGCCGGGATTTTAACGGCTTCAATTATCCCCCCTCTTCCCCCTCTTGTGCCTAGCTCGAGAATCTCCCACGTTCAAATGGTACGCAATCACATATCTATGTACCTAGGTATCTACAACGAACGCTCCAACTGGAGAGAGCTCATACGGATCGCAAACTATCCAAGTCATCCCGTTGTCCTATTATTCCGATCGTTCTTCGTGTTCCTCACAGTTAGAGCAGATAGAAAGAGTCTTGAGCCTGAAATCTTCGTAGTTCTTCTTTGCCGGTCCCTACTCGTGTCGTCGAAGCTATCAAAGACCACTGTTTCTTTCCGTGCCTTCCGTTTTTCCAATTTCCCGGTCTCGCCAAGCTTCTCCGAAGGGCCTGGTGTCGACCGTCTCAACCCGGGGGCCAGGTTCAGTTTAGATTCAGCGGAACGGAATCGAACCTGCCGAACCGCCGATGCCGAACCACAGGCGGCGGTTGTTAGCTACAAAAGTCCATATACATATATAGAAAATTCAGACGTCAGTTGGTACCACACTAATTTCGTGACCCCGATCGCAATCCACAGCCAGCAACACAAAACTAATTAAGTTTTTCTAAACCCGCTCACAGATCATAGATAACACCGTAGCAAACCACCTCCTGTTGTCAGATTATCGATTGGACCGTTGGTTGTTGAGTTGTTCACAGAAGAGTGGTGATGGTGGGTTATTAGTTACAAAAGACAAAGCGTCACGTAAACTTCCACGTTCTCATCAACATCTGCTCCTTCACCAACGCCTATGATCGATGCATATTCACATTATGTTGTAGGAGTCTTTGTTGGAGCTTCGGTTACTACAGCTGTTACTGTTTGTCAAGCAGATGGTCAGCACTTTGGAGAGCAATGGTATCCGACCAGAATTTTATCAATATGATCGGGGTTCTGAAACGATGTTATTGGCCAGTTCGAACAGCGGAGGATCCTAACGCCACTATTGATCGTTGCTCGCGATATGATATATCCAAGTCGAGTGAGATCTCATGATTGTTCATGCTGCCCTTTGCAGAGAGCGATCGGCCACCATCACAACAAAGACATAGAGAATTGTACTTGCGTGTGAGAGTATTGGAGAAAGAAGATGGACAACATCATCTAAAAATTCTGTTGATCAGAGCAGATATGGTGTAGCTATAAGCGAATTATTTGGGCTCGTTGGTGGGTTTCTAGGTTTTGGGCATGCAACTCTATTCCAGGGAGACGACTAGTTAAGCTATTAAAGGGAGTTTTCGGCCATCCCGACAAGACAGCAAATCGTACACACAGAGAAGAGCACCGGAAAGCGAAGAGGAACAAGATTAGCTAAAAATTCTATTTATCGAGGAGAGACAGTGAAGCTGTAAGCGAAATCCAGTGGGCATTTTCCGGGGTTGTGAGTAAATTTCCGGGTTTTGAGCAATGACCCACTATTTCCGCTACCGCTACCGCCACTACTACTATCACCACTCTTCTGTAGATACTTCAACCAACGCTCCAATCGATAATCTGACGACAGGAGGTGATCTGCTACGATATTATCTATCATCTGTGAGCAGTATTAGAAAAACTTAATTCAAGAGATTAGTGTGGTACCAACCGACGACCAAATTTTCTATTTGGACTTTTGTAACTAACGACTGCCATCCGGCTCTGCCGTGCCGGGAGCCCGGGAAGATCCAACGCCGACAGACTTTAAACTTCCCCAGGAGGGGGCGGGATTTTCCAACGGAGATGCTGACCTCGAGCCGGCCCTTTGCACGGAACAGAAGCATGAAACTATTGGGCCTAGGTTAGGAAGAGGGAAAGGTTTGAGTAGAGAGTATGGATGCATGTCGGGTATGTCGAATGCCAAGATGCTAGCTGTATTAGTACGAGTTTCTTTTCTTTCTTTTTCATTTTTTTTTCCAGGGGGAAGGTGGAAGCACCGGTGTAAGTGAGCTGCTTCCGCTTCCAAGAACTTAGCAGCAGCACGAAGATGCCAACTTCCACTTCCAGCGAGATTCCAAGCAGTGAACGAGCGGTTAGTGCCAGCGAACAACAACCCTGTAGCGGAGCGGCTATGCAGGCAGTATCAACCGGCAGCGATGAGGTTATACGATCAGCAACCGGCGAGGTGACCGACAGCTACCGAGCTATCCCCAGCAAGCAGGATCAATCACCGTTCGGCGCGAACATTCCAGAATCTGCTCGGTTCCAAGATGGTCTCAAATGTACAGAGAGGGTGTTGTGCCGAGAAAGAGCGGTGCTGCGGTGGTTTCGGAAATGAAAGAATCGACATTCGTACATAGGAGCTTAGTAAGACGGTCAGCGGAAGGTTTTTATGGGTTACAGCGTTTACTCAGAGCAGCAAGGATACTCGCATAGGGTACAATGGTTTATATTGGATAAGAAGGGGCAAACTCCCTCCACCGAAGGATGGGGTGAA
>Ga0307512_10003615_pt1 | contig 17676 bp, 11 predicted proteins | sample 14_EM_MG_FD_200267 | JGI IMG/M metagenome (GOLD analysis project Ga0307512, IMG submission 200267) | Populus trichocarpa ectomycorrhiza microbial communities from riparian zone in the Pacific Northwest, United States - 14_EM | ecosystem: Host-associated > Plants > Roots > Unclassified | place...
TGCGGGTGCGGGTGGGCCTCGGCGAGCTGGGGCCGGACGACGTGGAGGTCCAGGCCGTCTCGGGGCGTGTCGACCCGGAGGACCACATCGCGGACGGGACGACGGTCGCGCTGAAACCGGCCGGCGGCCCCGACGCGGAGGGCCGTTGGGTGTACGAGGGCCCGCTCTCCCTGGACCGCACCGGACCGTACGGCTACACCGTCCGCATCCTGCCCACGCACCGGCTGCTCGCGTCCGGCGCGGAGCTGGGGCTGCTGGCGGTGCCGTCGGAGGAGACACAGGAGGCGGCGGGGGTGTTGTTCCGGTGACGCCTCACCGGCGCGCCGCCCCGGACAGGCGCTGAGCGCTCCGCTGGAAGCACGCTGATGATCCTGCGGGCCGCTGGGGGCTGGTCGCGCCCACGCGGCGGAGCCGCATGTCGACACAGCCCCGCGCCCCTTACGGGGCGCGGTACCGCACCGGACTTCGCCAAGGCTGCTCAGTACTCCGACACGGGTGCGCACAGTTGCTGGAGCACCTTCCCGCAGCGCCGCGCGTACGCGTTCTGCAGGCCCCGTGTCGCCGGTCCGCCGGCCCGTGCGTACCACTTCGCGGGCCGGCTGAACGCGGACACCGTCAGCCAGACGGTGCCGTCTCCCGTGCGCTCCACGACGAAGAGTTCCTCGCCGCACTCCGGGTGGCCGTCCAGCGTGCCGTATGCCCAGCCCGCGCGGCGGGGCTCCTCGACCGTGTAGATGACGCGGCACGGGGCCTTGATCACACCGGCGAGGGTGACGGTGACGTCGACGTCCGGGGCGGCCCGGTCCGCGCTCGCGTCGATGCCCACTCCCAGCTCCCGGTGCATCTCCCAGGTCAGGACCGCGTCGGCCGCTCTGCGGAAGCACGGTTCACCCTCGCCGATGCGCGTACGCACGTGCAGGGGGCGGAAGCCGGGCGGGCAGAAACCGCCGCGGCGGGTCCCGCCGACGTCGTCGTAGGTGAAGTCCTCCAGGCGCATGGGACACAAGGGTAGGGCGGCACCCGGGAATGCCTTCGCCCCGGGTACCGCCCGTCAATCACCTTGGGGTCAGGTCACGTTGACCGCGGACCAGGCCGCGGCCACCGCCTTGTACTCGGTGCTGGTGGACCCGTACAGGGCGGACGCCGCCGACAGCGTGCCCGTACGCGCCGCCTTGTAGTTCGTCGTCGACGTGAAGTACGAGGTCAGCGCCTTGTACCAGATCTGCAGCGCCTTGTCGCGGCCGATGCCGGTGACCGTGGAACCGTTGGACGTCGGCGAGTTGTAGCTGACGCCGTTGATGACCTTGGCGCCGCTGCCCTCGCTCAGCAGGTAGAAGAAGTGGTTCGCGACACCCGACGAGTAGTGGACGTCCAGGTTGCCGACGCCCGAGGACCAGTTGTCCGCCGAGCCGCCGTCCTTGCTGGGCTTGTCCATGTAGCGCAGCGGGCTGCCGTCGCCGTTGATGTCGATCTTCTCGCCGATGAGGTAGTCGCCCACGTCGGACGAGTTGCCCGCGTAGAACTCCACACCGGTGCCGAAGATGTCGGAGGTCGCCTCGTTGAGACCGCCGGACTCACCGCTGTACTCCAGGCCCGCGGTGTTGGCGGTGACACCGTGGCTCATCTCGTGGCCGGCCACGTCCAGCGAGGTCAGCGGGTGCGTGTTGGACTCGCCGTCGCCGTACGTCATGCAGAAGCAGCTGTCGTCCCAGAACGCGTTGACGTACGAGCTGCCGTAGTGGACGCGGGAGTAGGCGCCCACGCCGTTGTTCTTGATGCCGCTGCGGCCGAAGGTGGACTTGTAGAAGTCCCACGTCTCCTGCGCGCCGTAGGCGGCGTCGGCTGCGGCCGTCTGGTCCGCGGTGGAGCTGGACGCGGTGCCGGTGCCCCAGACGTTGTCCGCGTCGGTGAACAGCGTGCCGGTGCCCGAGCTCGAGGTGTGCTTGAGGTTGTACGTCTTGTGGCCGCCGCGCGTGCCGTCGGTCAGGCTGTACGTCGAGCCCGACAGCGTTGTCTCCAGGTTGACGGAGCCCGAGTACAGCGTCTTGCCGGTGCCGGTGGCGTTCTCGATGCCCTGGTACTCGAAGAGCTTCTTGCCGGTGGCGGCGTCGGTGATGACGTGCAGCTGGTTCGGGGTGCCGTCGTCCTGCAGGCCGCCCACGATCGTCTCGAAGGCGAGGACGGGCTTGGCGGAGCCGGCCCAGATGACCTTGCGCGCGCCGTCGGCGGTGGTCTTGGCGGAGCCCAGCGTCTTGGCGGCGCTGACCGCCTGCTTCTCGGCCTTGGCGGCGGTGATCTGCGGCTTGAGCGAGGCGACCTTGAGGGCGGTCTTCGTCGCTCTGGTGACGCCCTCGGTCTTCCCGGACTTGGCGGTGTGGACGACCAGGTCGCCGCCGAGCACGGGCAGGCCCGCGTAGGTGCGCTCGTAGCGCGTGTGGAGGGTGCCGTCGGCATCCTTCACGACGTCCTTGGCGACCAGCTTCTCCTTGGCGCCGAGACCTATGTTCTGGGCCGTCTCGGCGACGTCGGCCTGGGCCTTCTGTATGAGCGAGGTGCGTGCGGCGTTCGACAGCGCGGTGGGTGCGGCGGCGAGAGTCGCCTTGGCCGTGGAGTCCGCCGGGGTCTGGGCGGCGGCCGAACCGGTGGTCAGACCGGTGGTGAGCAGGGCTCCGGCAGCAACGGCGGTGGCGATGGCCAGAGTCGAGCGCTTGTGACGCGCGTAGAGGGGGGTCACACAAGCTCCTTGTGGTGGGGGAGTCCGGCACGTCCGTGGGGTGGCCGACCGGAGTTGCTCTGAAGTTGTGCGGCGGTTGTGAGGAAGACTGACACCAAGGCGCGTACATGTCATGACCCTCAAGTGATGTTGGCCGAAAACCGACTGTCCGATGAACATTGCCGGAATGTAAACGGATGCGATCTCGGTAAAGCCAAAACCAGCGACGGGCATGAGGGTGGCAAAAAGAGGGCGCCGCCCCGGGGAGTCGAACCACCGGGGCGGCGCCCTGACTTGGGGACTTCAGGGCCGGTCTACGGGAAGGTGAGCTTCCAGCTGTTGATGTAGCCGGTGTCCTGCGCAGCCTGGTCCTGGACCTTCAACTTCCAGGTTCCGTTGGCGACTTCGGAGGAGGCGTTGACCGTGTAGGTCGCGCTGACGTTGTCCGCCGAGTCGGAGGAGCTGAAGTTCTTCAGGCGGTACGCCGACCCGTCCGGGGCCACCAGATCGATCACCAGGTCGCCGCGCCAGGTGTGGACGATGTCGACCGAAACCTGAAGGTTCGACGGGGCGTTGCCCGTGCGGCCGGACACGGTGACGGACGACGTGACGGCCGCCCCGTTGTCCGGAATCGATACGTCGGCGGTGTTCTCGAACGACGTACCGCCACCGCCGCCGCCACCGGAGCGCGCGCCGACCGCGACGCCCGCCCAGGCGTCCTGCACGGCCTTGTACTCGGTGGACGTGGTGCCGTACAGCTCACCCGCCGCCGCGAGGGTGCCGGTGCGGGCGGCCGCATAGTTCGTGGTGGACGTGAACTTCGTGGTCAGCGCCCGGTACCAGATCTGCAGCGCCTTGTCCCGGCCGATGCCGGTGACCGGAAGCCCGTCCGAGGTGGGCGAGTTGTAGCTGACGCCGTTGATGACCTTGGCGCCGCTGCCCTCGCTCAGCAGGTAGAAGAAGTGGTTGGCGACACCCGACGAGTAGTGCACGTCGAGGTTGCCGACGCCCGAGTACCAGGAGTCGGCGGAGCCGCCGTCCTTGCTGGGCTTGTCCATGTAGCGCAGCGGGGTGCCGTCGCCGTTGATGTCGATCTTCTCGCCGATGAGGTAGTCGCCCACGTCGGTCGAGTTGTTCGCGTAGAACTCGACGCCGGTGCCGAAGATGTCCGAGGTGGCCTCGTTGAGACCGCCGGACTCACCGGTGTAGTTGAGCCCTGCCGTGTTCGACGTGACGCCGTGGCTCATCTCGTGGCCGGCCACGTCGAGCGCGGTCAGCGGGTCGGCGTTGCCGGAGCCGTCACCGTAGGTCATGCAGAAGCAGCTGTCGTCCCAGAACGCGTTCACGTACGAGTTGCCGTAGTGCACGCGGGAGTAGGCGCCGACGCCGTTGTTCTTGATGCCGCTGCGGCCGAAGACGTTCTTGTAGAAGTCCCAGGTCTCCGCTGCCCCGTAGTGCGCGTCCGCGCCCGCGGTCGCCGCGTTCGAGGTGGTGCCGTTGCCCCAGGTGTTGCTGGTCTGCGAGAACAGCGTGCCGGTGCCGGACGTGCCGTGGTTCAGGTTGTACGTCTTGTGGCCGCCGCGGTCGCCGTCGGTCAGCGTGTAGTTCGAGCCCGACTGGGTCGTCGTCAGCGGGACCTGGCCGCTGTACTGGGTGTTGCCGGTGCCGGTCGCGTTCTCGATGCCCTGGTACTCGTAGAGCTTCTTGCCGGTGGCCGCGTCCGTGATGACGTGCAGCTGGTTCGGCGTGCCGTCGTCCTGGAGACCGCCGACGACCGTCTCGTAGGCGAGGACCGGCTTGCCGTTCGCCGCCCAGATCACCTTGCGCGGGGCCGCGTCGGCGGTGGTACTGGTGGAGCCGAGGGCCTTCGCACGCTTCACGGCCTGCTGCTCGGCGGCTGCCCTGGTGATGTCCGGGGTGACGTCCGAGACCTTGATGGCGGCGTTCGTCGCCTTGATGACGCTCTTGGTGGCACCCGACTTGGCGGTGTCGACGACCAGGTCGCCGCCGAGTACCGGGAGACCGTCGTAGGTGCGCTCGTAGCGGGTGTGGAGGGTGCCGTCGGTGTCCTTGACGACGTCACGGGCGACGAGCTTCTCCTTGGCGTCCAGGCCTATGTCCGAGGCGGTCTGCGTGCGGGCCGTGTCGGCGTCGCGTATCAGCTCGGCGCGCTGGGAGGGGCTGAGCTTGACGGCCGCGTGGGCCGGGTTGGCCTTGCCGGCCGGCGCCTGGGCCGGGGCGGCGGACGCGGCGCCCGACTGGACGGCCGCGGCGAGCAGGGCGGTGACGCCGGCGACGGCGACGATGTGGGAGGTGCGTCTGCGAGAGGAATTGCTTCTCAACACTGACTCCTTCTGCGCGGCCGCGGATCGCGCGGCCAGGGGAGATCCGGCCGGTGGGTCGACCGGCCGGGCAGAGCTGGGCAGAGCTGGGCAGAACTGAACCAATGCAGAATCAGGTGCGGGTGGCCATGTGACGACACAGCGGCACATCTGTGGGGTTGCTGTGAAGCGGCCGTGGGCAGCCTGGCACCGGATGGCGCTTTCTGTCAGGGGCGCGTCAGGAAGTTGGCCGGAATTGGTTCGTTGACCGGATGTTCATGTTCGGTATGCGGACCGGAGGTTGACCGGTCAGGTCGGGTCTCCGTGCCACGTGCGCCACAGCGCCGCATACGCCCCGTCGGCCGCCACCAGCTCCTCGTGCGTGCCGAGTTCGGTCAGCAGGCCGTCCTCCATCACGGCCACCCGGTCCGCGTCGTGGGCGGTGTGCAGGCGGTGGGCGATGGCGATGACGGTGCGGCCCTCCAGTACGGCGGCCAGGGCGCGCTCGGTGTGGCGGGCCGTCGTCGGGTCCAGCAACGCCGTGGCCTCGTCGAGGATCAGGGTGTGCGGGTCGGCCAGCACGACGCGCGCGAGGGCGAGTTGCTGCGCCTGCGAGCCGTCCGTACGGGAACCGCCCGCGCCGAGCGGGGTGCCGAGACCGTCCGGCAGCTCCCGGATCCAGTCGTCGGCGCCGACCGCCGTGAGGGCGGCCCACACCTGCTCGTCCGTGGCGGACGGTTCGGCGATCAGCAGGTTGTCGCGGACCGTGCCGAGGAACACGTGGTGTTCCTGGGTGACCAGGACGACCTGACGGCGCAGCTGCTCGGGTCCGAGACCGACCACGGGCACCCCGCCGACCGTCACCGTGCCCTCGGTCGGCGCGTCGACGCCCGCGAGGAGCCGGCTGAGCGTGGTCTTCCCGGCGCCGGAGGGGCCCACGACCGCCAGCCGCTCGCCCGGCCGCACGGTCAGGTCGACCCCGCGCAGCACCTCGCCGCCACGGTCGTAGGCGTACCGCACCCCGGTCACGTCGATCCGGTCGTCCGCCGGTACGGGCGAGCCGGCCTCCTTGGCCCGCGGCGCACGGGCCAGACCCTCCACCCGGGCGAACGAGGCGCCGCTGCTCTGCAGTTGCTCGATCCGCATCAGGATCTCGTCGAGCGGCCCGCTCAGCCGCTGCAGATACAGGGCCGCCGTCACCACCGCGCCCAGACTCAGCGTGCCCCGCGCGTGCAGCACCCCGCCGACCAGCAGGACGGCCGCCACCGGCACGAGGTAGGAGACCTCGACGGCCGGGAAGAACACGCTGCGCAGGAACAGCGTGTACAGCCGCGTGCGCCGCGACGTCTCCAGCGCGTCCCGGCTCGCCGCGATCCGCCGCCGCTCCAGCCGCAGCGCCTCGACCGTGCGGGCGCCCGACGCCGTCGCCGCGACGATCTCGGCGACGTCCGAGGTGGCGGCGCCCTCGGCGAGGTAGCCGTCGCGGGCCCGGCGCAGATACCAGCGCAGCGCGCACCAGATGCCGATCAGCCCGGGCAGGGCGCACGCGCCGAGCAGCGGATCCAGGGCGAACACGGCGCCGAGCAGGAACAGCGCCTGCACGGTGTTGATCAGCAGATCGGGGCCGACGTCGCGCAGGGTGGTGCCGACCAGGGCCACGTCCGCCGTACCGCGCGCCGTCAGATCCCCGGTACCGGCCCGCTCCAGGACCGCCGCGGGCAGTGCGAGGGCCCGCTCGACGAACTCCTCCCGCACCCGGGCCAGGGTCCGCTCCCCGAACCGGTACCCCACATACCGCGCCCATCGGGCCAGCACCAACTGCGCCACCGAACACACCAGGATCCACAGCGCCAGCCGGTCGACGGCCCCGACACCGCCCCCGCCCCGCACCTCGTCGACGATCCGCCCCACCAGCCAGGGCCCGGCCAGTCCGGCCGCGGCGGCCAGCCCGTTCAGCGCCAGTACGGCGCCGAAGGCCCGCCGGTCGGCCCGCAACAGCCGCACCACGGCGCGCCGGACGTCGGCGGGTCCGGCGACGGGAAGCCGGCCCGAGGAGGCCGCCGTCATCGGGTCGCCTCCGTGGCCGCTGACTCGTCGGCGTCCCGTGCCACCAGGGCCCGGTATCCCGGCTCCTCGTCCAGCAGTTCCCGGTGTCCTCCGGCGGCCGCCACCTTGCCCTCCACCAGGTAGTACACGGTGTCCGCCCGGTCCAGCACGAGCGGGGAGGTCGTGGTGACGACAGTCGTACGGCCCTGACGCGCGTCCCGCAGCCGCTCTGCCACGCGTGCCTCCGTGTGGGCGTCGAGGGCCGAGGTCGGCTCTACGGCGAGCAGCACCTCGGGGTCGGTGAGCAGGGTGCGGACCAGGCGTATTCGCTGGCGCTGGCCGCCGGAGAGGTTGCGGCCCTGGGCGTCGATCGTCGAGTCGAGGCCGCTGGGGAGGGCTTGGACGATGTCGTCTGCGACCGCTGCGTGGATGGCCTGGGTCAGGTGCGCCTCGGAGTGTGCCGCCGCTCGGCGTATGGCGTCTGCGGGTTCGTTGTCGCTGGTCGCGCAGTTCCCCGCGCCCCTTGAGGGGGGTGCCGAGCCGCCTAGTAGATCTCGCAGCGGCTCCGCGAACAGGTCGGCCTCGTGGTCGGCCACCAGGATGTGCTCCCGGACCTGGGGCAGTGCGATCTCGTCGAGTGGAATGTCACCCCAGGTTGCCCTCGACGGGACGTACCGCCCGAGGCGGTCCACGACTGCCGCCGCGTCGGCCGGGCGGGCGCAGGCCAGCGCGGTCAGCCGTCCGGGCCGTACCCGCACGCCCGACTCGGGGTCGTGCAGCACCGCCGGCTGCGCGGGCGCGTTCCGTGTGCCGGTGTCGGCGAGCGGCTCCAGCTGCAGAAACCGTACGACCCGCCGGGCCGCCACCAGCCCCCGGCTGATCTGGTATCCGCACTCGACCCAGAACGCCACCGGCCCCACCAGCACCGCCACATAGCCGTACACCGACACCAACTCGCCGATGCTGATGGACCCCTGCGCGGCGAGCCGCGCCGCCAGCCACGTCACCACCGCGAGGAACAGCGTCGGCAGCCCGACCCCGAGCGCCTGCACCCAACTGGTCACCGCCCCGACCCGGTAGCCCTGCCGGCGCAGCCGCTGCGAGTCCCGGTGGAAGGCCTCCGCGAACAGCCCTTTGCCGCCGAGGCCGTTGAGGACCCGCAGCCCGCCGGCGAGGTCCGCGATCCGCGCGGTGAGCACGCCCTGCCGCTCCCGGTACTCGGTCTCCGTGCCCTGCAGCCGGGCGAGCAGCGGCCCGACGAGCACGACGATCAGCGGTATCCCGAGGAGTACGACGGCGGCGATGAGCGGCGAGAGGGCCACCAGCAGCCCGGCGACCACCAGATAGGCGACGACCGCGCCCACTCCGGGACCGACGACCGTCAGCGACTGGCTGATCGTCTGCACATCGCCCACCCCGATGGTGACGACCTCCCCGGCCCCGACCCGGCGCGGCAGCGCGGCCCCCAGCCGGACCGCCTGCCCGACGACCACCTTCACCGTGCGGAAGTTGGCGTCCATCCGCACCCGTGTCATCGTCCGGTGCCGCATGATGCTCAGCCAGGCGTTGAACGCCCCGACCCCGAAGAGCGCGGCCGTCCAGCCCACCAGTGCCGGATAGTCACCGGGCTCCAGACCGTCGTCGATCGCCCGGGACAGCAGATACGGCGTCGCCGCCAGCAGCACCATCCACACACTGCCCAGCAACGCCCCGGCGAGCGACCGGCCCGGCTGGCAGCGGACCAGCCACCACAGATAGCGCCCGCCGCCACGGCAGTCGGGCTCGCCCGGATCCTCGTACGCGTCGATCATCCAACCCCCGATCCCTGTACCGGACTGTCCCGATCCCTACGCCAGACTGTCTCGCCACGCCCGGTGCAGATCCGCGAACCGCCCCGTGCCCGCGACGAGTTCGGCCGGACTGCCGTCCTCCACGATCCTCCCGTGCTCCATGACCAGTACCCGGTCCGCGATCTCGACGGTCGACAGCCGGTGCGCGATGACGACCGCCGTACGCCCCTGCAGCACCGTCGACATCGCCCGCTGCACGGCCCGTTCGCCCGGGATGTCGAGCGAGCTGGTCGCCTCGTCGAGGATCAGCACGGCCGGGTCGGCGAGCAACGCCCGGGCGAAGCCGACGAGTTGACGCTGGCCCGCGGAGATACGGCCGCCTCGTTTCCGTACGTCCGTGTCGTACCCGTCCGGCAGCGCGCTGATGAACTCGTGCGCGCCGATCGCCTTCGCGGCCCGCTCGATCTCCTCCCGGGTGGCGTCCGGCCGCCCGACGGCGATGTTCTCGGCGACCGTGCCGGAGAACAGGAACGCCTCCTGGGTCACCATCACCACCCCGCGCCGCAGTTCGGGCACGGCCAGCTCGCGCAGGTCCACGCCGTCCAGCAGGACCCGGCCGTCGGACGGGTCGTAGAACCGGGCGAGCAGTTTGGCCAGCGTCGACTTCCCGGCGCCGGTCGAGCCGACCACCGCCACCGTCTGCCCGGCGGGGACGGTGAGGTCGAAGCGGGGCAGGACCTCGCCGCCGGTGCGGTAGCCGAACCGGACGCCGTCGAAGACGACCGCGCGGCCGGGGTGTTCGCTCTCGAGTGCCGGAAGCTCCACGGGGCTCGACGGCTCCGGCACGGTCGGCGTCTGCGCGAGCAGCCCGGCGATCTTCTCCAGCGAGGCCGCCGCCGACTGGTAGGAGTTCAGGAACATGCCGAGCCGGTCGATCGGGTCGTACAGGCGGCGCAGATACAGCACCGCGGCCGCCAGCACACCGAGCGCCAGTGAGCCGCCCGCCACCCGGTAGGCGCCCCACAGCACCATCACCGCGACGGCCGTGTTGGCGACCAGCCGGGAGCCGAGCACATAGCGCGCCATCTCCAGCAGCGCATCGCCGTTGACCCGTTCGTGCCGCCGGTTCAGCACCCGGAAGCCGGCGTCGTTGGCGGCTTCGCGGCGGAAGGCACGCACCGGCCGGATGCCGTTCATGGTCTCGACGAACTTGACGATGACGGCCGCGATGGCGGTGGACCGCAGCCGGTACACCCGTACCGCGCGCCGCTGGTAGACCCGTACGAGGAGATACAGCGGTACGAACGACACCACGGCTACGGCGCCGAGCCCCAGGTCCAGCCAGAGCAGCATCGCCGAGATGTAGACGAAGGAGAGGATGACCGTGACGAGTTCCTGCAGGCCCTCGCTGAGCAGCTCGCGCAGCGACTCGACGTCGGCCGTCGACCGGGAGATCAGCCGGCCCGAGGTGTAGCGCTCGTGGAAGTCGATGCTCAGCGCCTGCGCGTGCCGGAAGATACGGCCGCGCAGATCGAGCAGTACGTCCTGGTTGACGCGGGCGGAGGCGATGATGAACGCGTACTGCAGACCGCCGGAGACCAGCGCGCACAGCAGATAGGCGACGGCCACCGCGATCAGCGGGCCGTGGTCGTGGTCCCGGAAGGCCGGTACGGCGTTGTCGATCGCGTACGCCACCAGCAGCGGGCCCGCCTGGACGGCCGCCTGCTGGAGCAGCAGCAGGAAGCTGGTGAAGGCCACGCGCACCTTCATCGGGGCCAGCAGGGAGCGCAGGAGGGTGGCGGTGGCACCCGGGGGAGTGGGCAGGACATCGCGGTCGAAGGGGTCGTCCGCGCCCTTCGGGCGGGGGAGGTCCGGCTCGTCGTCCGCCGTGGGGACGGATGTGGTGGTGGCCGTCATCGCTCGTCCTCCGCTTCCCCGGTCCCGGACATCAGGTGGGCGTACTCGGCGTTGGTGCGCAGCAGTTCGTGATGGGTGCCCACGGCGGTGATCCGGCCGCCGGAGAGCAGGGCGACCCGGTCGGCGAGCAGGACCGTGGACGGGCGGTGCGCCACGATGAGCGCGGTGGTGTCCGCGAGCACGTCCCGCAGGGCGGCCTCCACGGCGGCCTCGGTGTGCACGTCGAGGGCGGACAGCGGGTCGTCGAGGACGAGGAACCGGGGGCTGCCGACGACCGCCCGCGCGAGCGCCAGCCGCTGCCGCTGCCCGCCGGACAGGCTGAGCCCCTGCTCGCCGACCTGCGTGTCCGTCCCCTGCGGCAGCGCGTGCGCGAACCCGGCCTGCGCGACGGAGAGCGCCCGGTTCAACTCGGCGGCGCCCGCAGCGCCGTCGGCCCCCATGAGAACGTTGTCGCCGACGCTCGCCGAGAAGAGCGTGGGCTCCTCGAAGGCGACGGCGACCCTGGAGCGCACCTCCTCGCGGGACAGCGCGGTGATGTCCTCGCCGTCCAGCGTGATCCGACCCGACGTCACCTCGTGCAGACGGGGCACCAGCGCGGTCAGGGTCGTCTTGCCGCTGCCGGTGGCGCCCACCAGGGCCATGGACTCGCCGGGGCGGACGTGGAGTTCGATGCGGTCGAGGACGGGAGGGGAGCCGGCCGGCGCGTCCGGGTAGCAAAACCGCACGTCGTGGAAGCGGAGCCCGCTCTCCTTGGGCCCGGCGGCAGCTCCCTCGGCGGCCTGCTGCCCTTCCGCCTCCTCGTCCATCACCTCGAAGTACCGCTCCGTGGCCGTGGCCGCCTCCTGGCTCATCGCCAGCAGAAAGCCGATCGAGTCCACCGGCCACCGCAGCGCAAGGGCCGTCGACAGAAAGGCGACCAGCGTGCCCGCCGACAGGTCACCGTCCGCCACCTGCACGGTCCCCAGCACCAGCGCCGCCCCGATCGCCACCTCCGGCAGCGCCACGATCACCCCCCAGATCGTGGCGAGCAGCCAGGCCTTCCGCAGCTCCGTCCCCCGCAGGGTCCGCGACAGCTCCCGGAACGCCCGCGCCTGACTGCGGTGCCGTCCGAACCCCTTGATGATCCGGATCCCGAGCACGCTCTCCTCGACGACCGTCGTCAGATCGCCGACCTGGTCCTGCGCGAGCCGCGCCACATCGGCGTACCGCTTCTCGAAGACCGCGCAGGTCACCATCACGGGGATCGCCGGACCCAGGATCACCAGCCCCAGCGTCCAGTCCTGCAGCAGCATGATGACCACGCCGACCACGATCGTCACGCCGTTGACCAGCAGGAACGTCAGCGGAAAGGCAAGGAACTGGCGCAGCAGCATCAGATCCGTCGTGCCCCGCGACAGCAGCTGCCCCGAGGCCCACCGGTCGTGGAAGGCGACCGGCAGCCGCTGCAGATGCCCGTACAGATCGGCCCGCATCCCCGCCTCGACGCGCGACAGCGGCCGCGCCACCAGCCAGCGCCGCAGCCCGAACAGCAGCGCCTCGGCAAGTCCCAGCAGCAGCAGGTACAGCGCCCCGAGCCACACGCCCGCCGGGTCCCGGTCGGCGACCGGCCCGTCGACCATCCACTTCAGTACGAGCGGAATCACCAGCCCCGTACAGGACGCGAGCACGGCGACGAACGCGGCGGTGGACAGCCGTGCCCGCACGGGCCGCACAAAGGGCCACAGGCGCAGCAGCGTACGCACGGCGGATCTGGCGGATCTGGCGGTGGTTTCTGTGGGGTCCTCGGCGGTTGCACGTGTCGTGGGCATCAACAGTGAGCCTACGGACCGGCACTGACAACGCCCACCGAGTTTTGGCCGGACCGTGGTCGGCCGCTGGTCCTACGACCTGCGCGTTCGAGGGGGTCGTAGGCGGCCATCGACCGATCGGTTGATGTCCCTTCGAGCGTGACGGCCGATGTGGCGGCCGCCCGCTCCCGGCAACCCTGGTGCCATGCCTGTCATCGAAGTCACCGATCTGCGCAAGTCCTACGGCGGCCGGCCCGTCGTCGACGGTGTCTCCTTCGCCGTCGAGGAGGGCGAGATCTTCGGGATCCTCGGCCCCAACGGCGCCGGCAAGACCACCACCGTCGAGTGCGTCGAGGGACTGCGCGTCCCCGACGCGGGCCGGGTCCGCGTCACCGGCCTCGACCCGGTGGCCGAGCACGAGCAGCTCACCCGGGTCCTCGGCGCCCAGCTCCAGGAGAGCGAACTCCAGGCCAAACTCACCGTCCGGGAGGCCCTGGAGCTGTACGCGACGTTCTATCCGCGCCCCGCCGACTGGCGGCCCCTCGCCGAACGCCTCGGTCTGACGGACAAGCTCAGCACCCGCTTCGCGAAGCTCTCCGGCGGACAGAAACAGCGCCTGTTCATCGCACTCGCCCTGATCGGCGGCCCACGGGTCGTCGTCCTCGACGAGCTGACCACCGGGCTCGACCCGCGCGCCCGACGCGACACCTGGCAGCTCATCGAGGACGTCCGCGCGAGCGGCGTCACCGTCCTGCTCGTCACGCACTTCATGGAGGAGGCACAGCGCCTCTGCGACCGGATCGCGGTGATCGACAAGGGCCGGGTGGCCGCCCTGGACACCCCGTCCGGCCTGATCCGGCGCTCGGCGGGCTCCACCGTCATCACCTTCACGCCCTCCGCGCCCCTGGACGAGGGTGACCTGAACGCGCTGCCCGCGCTCGCGTCGGTCGAGCACAAGGACGCCCGTATCACGCTGTCCGGCACCGACGAGACCGTCAACGCCGTCATCACCCTGCTCGCCCGGTGTCACATCACCGCCCACCAACTCCGCGTGTCCGACGCCACGTTGGACGACGCGTTCCTGGACCTGACGAAGGAGGCAGCGGCATGAGCACCGTCGCCGCACCGAGGACCGGCAGGAGCACCGCCGTACTGAAGGCCGAGGCCCGCCTCTTTCGCCGCGAACCCGGCGCCCTCTTCTGGATCTTGCTGTTCCCGACTCTCCTTCTGGTGATCCTGGGCTCCATCCCGTCCTTCCGGCAGCACCAGGCCGACCTCGGCGGCCTGCGCACCGTGGACGTCTACGTCCCGGTGGCCGTGCTGCTCGGCATGATCGTCGGGGGCCTGCAGTCGATGCCGCAGACCCTCACCGGCTACCGGGAGCGCGGCATCCTGCGCCGGATGGCCACCACGCCGGTTCGGCCGTCCACCCTCCTGTCCGCGCAGATGCTGGTGTACGGCGGCGCCGCCCTCGCGTCGGCCCTGCTCACCCTTGCGGTCGCGCGGCTCGGCTTCGATGTACCCCTGCCGAAGCAGCCGTTCGGATACGTCCTGGCCCTGCTGCTCGCCGTCATGGTCGCCCTCGCTCTCGGATCGTTGGTGTCGGCGCTGTCCCCTACGACGAAGATCGCGGGTGCGATCGGTTCCGCGGTGTTCTTCCCGTCGATGTTCTGCGCGGGCGTGTGGCTGCCGGTGCAGTCGATGCCGGATGTGATGGCGCGGATCGTGGGCCACACCCCCTTCGGTGCGGCCGCTCAGGCACTGAACCAGGCGGCGGCGGGGCACTGGCCGGGCTGGGGCCACCTGGGCGTCCTGGCGATGTGGATTCTGCTGCTGACGGGCGCCGCGTCCCGCTGGTTCCGCTGGGAGTAGGTGAGGGGCCGTGCAGACTGGGGAGATGACCACGGCGGACAGGCAGATCGAACGGCGTTGGGAGCAACTGCACACCTGGGGGCCGTACGGCCTGCTCGGCATCAGTGTCGTCCTCGCGTTCGCCTCCGCGGGCCTGGTGGACCGTCCCCCCGAGTGGTATAGCGCCTGGACCCTGATCGGCGCCGCGGTCGCCCTCCAGCTGTGGTGGCACGGCACTCGTTCCCGCCGGGCCGGCCGTGGCCGGATCCCGTCCCGGGCGGGGACGGCGTATTACATCGTCCGGTGGGCGATCGCCTTCGTCCTCACCTGGATCAACCCGTTCTTCGCGTTCTACGCCGCCACCGGTTACATGGACGCCGACGAGGTGATCCCGGGCATGTGGCGGCGGCTCGGACTGTTGGCGAGCGCGGTCACCGTGGCCAGTGCGCAGGCCGGCGGGCTGCCGTTCGCAAGCGGAGTCCAGTGGTTGCTCTTCGCCGCGCTCCTGGTCGCCAACTCCGGCCTGCAGATGGTGGTCGCCCATATCACCGAGCAGGAGGCACAGCGGTCCCGCGAGCGCACCGAAACCATCGCCGAACTCGAACGCACCAACACCGCCCTGCAGCAGGCCCTCGACGAGAACGCCGCCCTGCACGCCCAACTCCTGGTCCAGGCACGGGAAGCCGGGGTCGCCGACGAACGCCGGCGCCTCGCGGCCGAGATCCACGACACCATCGCCCAGGGCCTGACCGGCATCATCGCCCAGCTCCAGGTCGTCGCGAACGCCCCCGACCTGACCGTGGCCCGCACCCACCTGGAACGCGCGAGCGCCCTGGCCCGGCACAGCCTGGGCGAGGCCCGGCGCTCCGTGCACAACCTCGCCCCGGTGGCGCTGGAGGACGACGGACTGCCGGAGGCCCTGAAGAAGACGGTCGTCGAATGGGGCGAACGGACCGGTGTACGGGCCGAGTTCACGGTCACCGGCATCACGGAACAGCTCCACGAGGAGGTAGCGGCCACCCTCCTGCGCATCGTCCAGGAGGCCCTGTCCAACGCCTCCCGCCACGCCCACGCCGCCCGCCTCGGCGTCACCCTCTCCTTCCTGGGCGACGAGGTCATCCTCGACATCCGCGACGACGGCCGCGGCTTCGACCCTGACACCCTCCCCGAACGCACCCGCACGGGCGGCTTCGGCCTCGACGGCATGCGCGCCCGCGCCGAACGCATCGCCGGCACCCTCACGATCGAGGCCGAGCCCGGCCACGGCACCGCGGTGTCCGCTCGCGTACCGTTGGTCCGCGATGACCGATGACGCTGTGATCACCCTGCTGATCGTCGACGACCACCCGGTGGTACGGGACGGCCTGCGCGGCATGTTCGAGTCCGCACCCGGTTTCCGGGTCCTGGGCGAGGCGTCCGACGGCGTCGAGGCGGTGGCGCAGACCGCCGCCCTCGACCCCGACGTGATCCTGATGGACCTGCGCATGCCCGGCGGAGGCGGAGTAGAGGCCATCGCGCAGCTGACCCGGCGGTCGGCCCGGGCGAAGGTGCTGGTCCTGACCACCTACGACACCGATTCGGACACCCTCCCCGCGATCGAGGCGGGTGCGACGGGCTATCTGCTGAAGGACGCCCCGCGCGACGAACTCTTCACCGCCGTCCGCGCGGCGGCTCAGGGCCGCACGGTGCTGTCGCCCGCCGTCGCCTCCCGCCTGGTCTCCGCGGTCCGCACCCCCAGGACCGGCGGCGGCGAGCCGCTCTCCGCACGCGAGCGCGAGGTGCTGGCCCTGGTCGCCAAGGGCACGTCCAACCGCGAGATCGCCCGCGAACTGTTCATCAGCGAGGCGACCGTGAAAACCCATCTCACTCACCTGTACGCCAAGTTGGGAGTCAACGACCGCGCGGCGGCGGTGGCGACGGCGTATGAGCGGGGGATCCTGGGCTAGCCGGCCGGCCGGCTCGGGTAGGGGAGGAGACCGGAGGCGATCTTCTCCCAGGACGCCTTGAGCTCCGCGAGCAACTCCGGCTTGTCGGGCGCCAGATCGGCCTGCTCGCGCAGGTCGGCGCCGAGGTCGTAGAGGTGGTCCTCGCCGGTGTCGTCCTGGTAGTACTTCCAGTCGCCCCGCCTGAGCGCCCGGTTGGCCCGGACCCGCCAGAACAGGTCGCGCTCAGGCAGCCGTTCACCGCGCAGCAGGTAGCCCGCGAGGCTGGTGCCGTCCAGTGGGTGGGCCGGGGGGGGGCGGGCGCCGGCCACCTCCAGCAGGGTCGCCGTCCAGTCCGGAGTGAAGAGGGGCTCGTGGCTGACCTGGTGGCCGTCGATGCGGGCCGGCCAGCGCACGATCGTCGGGACCCGGATGCCGCCCTCCTGCAGCACGAACTTCTCGCCGCTGAGCGGCCACAGGTACGACCAGCGCTCACCGCCGTTGTCGCTGGCGAACAGCACCAGCGTGTGCTCCTCCTGCCCGGAACGGCGCAGCGCGCTCAGCACCTCGCCGACGGCCGCGTCCAGGCTCTCCACCATCTCGGTGTACTTCGCGACCGAGCCGCCGTCGAAGTGGTTGAGCGCGGCCGATATCTCCGCCTGGCTCTTCGCGGCCCGGATCTTCGCCGCGATCTCGGCGCCGGTCTCCTCGTCGCCCTCCGCCAGCCAGGGCCAGTGCGGGGTGGTGAAGTTGAGGTTGAGCAGCCAGGGCGCGTCGTGGTCACGGCTCACGTACTCGACCGCCCGCTCGGTCAGGACCTCCGTGTAGTAGCGCAGGTCCTTGTACTCCGCGTCGCCCTCGTACAGGTCGTGGTCACCGAGCTGTCCGAGCTTGGAGAAGTACTCCAGCACGCCCCCGCGGTTGCCGAAGAACTCGTCCCAGCCGGACTTGGTGGGGCTGTAGTCGGGCAGCCAGCCGCAGTGCCACTTGCCGATCAGGGCGGTGGCGTAACCGGCCTGCTTCAGCAGCGAGGCCAGGGTGGGGTGATGCGGGTCCAGCCCCTGCGTCCTGTCCGCTATCGGCTCGGCGAGCCCGCCTTTCGTACGTCCCGGATAGCGCCCGGTGTAGAGGCTGAACCGGGTCGGCGAGCAGGTCGCCGACCCGGAGTAGGCGTCCGTGAAACGCACGCCCTGGCCGGCCAGCCGGTCCAGGTTCGGTGTCCTGATGTGCGGGGCACCGTAGGAGGACAGGTCCGCCCAGCCCAGGTCGTCGCCCAGGATGACCAGGAGGTTGGGCCGGCGAGCGGCCCCGGCAGAGGTCGTACGGGCC
>Ga0307512_10003616_pt1 | contig 17673 bp, 16 predicted proteins | sample 14_EM_MG_FD_200267 | JGI IMG/M metagenome (GOLD analysis project Ga0307512, IMG submission 200267) | Populus trichocarpa ectomycorrhiza microbial communities from riparian zone in the Pacific Northwest, United States - 14_EM | ecosystem: Host-associated > Plants > Roots > Unclassified | place...
ACAGAATCACATTGCTTGGTGTTTCAAGAGATTTGCCGACTTCACAGACTACGTCGATCACGATCAGTATTTCAGTCGTCTCAACGATGCAAAATACATTCGGTACCACGCAGTTGCAATGCCGGTGATGTCTTTTCAATGCGATGAGCAAGCAGTTTATATGGTTCGTTGCACTGGGTCCACAAGGTGGAGAAAGCATAAGCCACCCAGAAATGATACAGTGCTTCTCTGGATGGTGTTACGGGGGTGCTATAGTCCTATGTATCTATACTTAGTTGTACCCGAAGATACTTCTAATTAGATACTAGGTACACAGCCGTAGATCCTATCGTAATTTCTTAAGCGTGCTTCCAATCCACCGTATTGGAATGCTATGTAAGTTGTTTCTGATTGTATCGAGGTATGAACGATACTATCGTATATCCTAAACTATTCCTAGATAGATCTGGTGTTCAGATACTATCGGCAATATTACGTCTCAAGCGTAATCTCCCTAATTAATAATTCCTATTTCTAGGACAACAGATACGCCTGTAAGGTATCTGTAGGTATCGCTCGTAGCCGGTTTTGTTGTTTCTTTGTGAGGGGTTTCCTTGGAACCTTTCCTGATCTTGTGCGAGACAATGCACAAGGCTTCTGCTTCAAAGCTTTCCTCTCTTTCTGCGACTGGCTAATAAACTTTTCTCCTTCTGAAATGATTATTGTTGCTCGATCCAACTCGGTATAACTATTAACCTCTTCTGGACTTTCGCTATCTCTGCCAACTCGATATATCCTATCAGGATGAATATTGCTTCCTTGTATTCCTATATCGCAGGATCCTAGTGTTTTATCTGACGAATCCTTTTTCGAGGATAACTGATCCTCTTCCGCTAACAAGTGTCTTGCCTCAAACCGTATTCGCAAGTTATCGATATGGCTTGCTAATCCTTCGGACAATCCAATAATCGAAGCTAACCACCAAACACTTTGAGCCACGAATAGATATCGGTTATCTCTAGCGTAACAAATAATTTTCTCTAATGCGTAAGCTATAATATCGTTGTCGTTCTCGAAAGTAATAGTCATCTGCGTAAGGTAATACTTTCCAAAGGTGCGGGGCTGCCGCTACACAAAGCTAGTAGATTTTATATATATATAATAATAGGTAGGTATAGGTATCATAAAAACTTAATAATAAATAACGGTTTTCTTCCGCTGGTAGGTATTGCTGTTTGTTTCGCTGCTAGAGCTTGTCTTCTCATTGCCGTGACAATGTGATCTTTTATATAGAAACTTCTCGGGATGTTACGCATGCGCACCCATATTTCGTTTCCATGATTTTGATAGCAATATGTTTCTGTGTCTTACATTCTCTATCGTCCGCATGCATGTTAAAGCAAGCCGGCACAGAATGCGCCTAACAGAGGTTGCCACGCATCCCTTAGGTTATCGTGTTCATCCCGGTGCGGTATTAAAGCGTTACGCTCCTGATAAGAATCAGGCCACACCCGCAAGATATCATATATCAGATCATAACTTCAACTTGGACATCTCACTCTCGTATGGTTCAGTAATCGGGAACGCCATGCCAACATAGTGACCAGCGCCTTCTGGCTAATCTATACTGTAGTATATAATTGCCTCATAGATTTATGTGGTGGACAACCACTACTATGCCGATATAGATTAAATGACACGCACGTAGCGTTGCAGTTGCCTTTCCGTCACAATTCAATGTGCGGGGATGCTTCGACCTCATATCAACAGTCATGCCATAATCTTTCAATCACGTCGCTGCTTAGGCCGGGACTATTCCCTTTGGCCGGGGAGTGCCCAGTGCTCCGAAGTCACACAAGACGACGGTCTTAAGATCCCACGTACTAGCTTGCAACTATCGATTGCTGTGTTTGCAAGTCGAGGTAATCCTCAGTCTGATCAAACATAATCACCCTAACGACTGGTGTAAATCTGGTTGATAATAACACGCTCGGCCGGGTTGTAACCCATTCGATCTGGCAGTGTTATTGCATCATCAAATCAGCTGCCTCAGCATTTATGCTTTCAATGAATCTGCTAAGCCTAAGCTTAACCAATCGAGACGAGTACCACTCATACCCCGCTAAAGGTAATTGTGACTGCAAGTTCTGAGGATGCCTAGGGTAGTCGTTTTGCATGTCAGGTGGCCCTAAGGTTATTTCACTGACAAGTACCCCGTTGGTTATCTCAGGTACATATACTCTGTTAAGGGAGAACCCTTAACAGATGGGGATGAGTCTGGATAGCCACTTTAAGTCGACTGCTGGACTCATTCCCGCACAGTCGAAGTGTCTTTTCGTTGTCGAGGATGCTGAATCAAGCGTTAAAGGGCTTCTTGCCTTGGTTCAGACTTTTGCAACAGGGCTGATACGTCAGACTGCTGGTATGGTGATTATCGAGGAGAAGTATCAACCTTTGATGCAACCTTTGCACGATCGATGCTCCCGTCGTAAGCCTCTTTTCGGCGTCGGAACCACTTATATCGTCCCTATTAGCGCGATCCAAGGAGCTGTACACCTTCTTCCACTGACGCCGCAGCCAGATAGCTCGCGGTGGTACTTGAGCAACACAATTGACTTGAATGCTTTCAATTTGTTGTACATGTAGATTATTCGACTCAATGCTTGAAGTAATCATTGCAGCGATATATAGAAATCTGATGTGTTTCCTCTGGGTGTCTTAATTTTTGTAATGGGAGTTGTGCAAGCTTGTGTATAATCGATGTTTCAAGGGATTGAATAGTTAAAAATATTCTTGAAATCAATGGAACAGTTCAAAAAACTGTCAAATCGATTAAAATCTAGGTGACCAACGTGAAAGAAACAATCGCAATGAATTAGCTTAAACGATTAAACACATTTTGAGATGTCGCGACGATGCGATCACATCATTGAACGCTTCGAAGCATGGTGGAAGATTGCAAATAAGTCGCTCAGATTATTTGTGGAGAATGTGGAGAAGGATCGGTGCGTGGGGTGTTAAGGGTTCTCCCTTAACAGAGTATATGAAACCTTAGATAACCAATGATCGGTATTTGTCAGTATACTTTTGAGTCATCTGACATACATAACGGCTACCCTAGGCATCCTAAGAACTTTTCAGTCATAATATCCTTTAGCGGGGATAGAGTGGTGCTCGTCTCGATTGGATAGATGAGTTTCTACCTCTAGCGGATTCATTGAAAGGGCAATACTTAGGTAGTCCTGATTTGATGATGCAATAACACTGCCAGATCGAAAGGGGTAAAACCCTGCCGAGCATGTTGTTTTCAGCCATATTCTTTCTCAGATTTAGCAGGATTATGTTTGATTGGACTGGAAATCACTCCGACTCACAAACACGGCAATTGTTAGCCACTAAGCTAGTAAGTGGGATCTTAAGCCTAAGACTCTTATGCGAGCTTAGACACTGAGCACTCCCCGGTCAAAGAGATTAGTCTCGGCCTAAGCTATGGCGTGATTGAGGAATTTTGACATTGGCTGTTGATATGAGGCCTGAAGCATCCCCGCACATTAGATTGTGACGGAATGGCAACTGCGAGAGTATGACTTGCCTAAGCATGCATGCGTATACGTGTCAATTAATCTACGTCGGCATAGTAGTGGTTGCCCGCCACCTAAATCTATGAGGCAGTCATACAATAGTATGATGTGCTAAATAACACTGCTGGCTATGTTCGGCAGATGTTTCCAATTACCGAACCATGCGAGAGCGAGATGTCCAACTTGAAGTTATGATCTGATATATGATATCGTGTGAGTGTGGCCTGATTCTTATCAGGAGCGTAACGCTTTAATACCTCACTTGCATGGACACAATAACGTTGGGGAATTCATGGCAATCTCTACCATGTGCATTCTAGTATGACTTGCTTCAACATGCATGAATACGTCCAAGAATGTAAGACGCAAAGCACGTTGCTATCACAATCATGGAAGATGAAAAATGGGTGCACATGCGTAACACCCGAGAAGCTGCTATATAAGTGATCACATTGTTCCGACAATGACAAGTGCAAGCTCTAGCAGCGAAACAAAACAGCACTACCTACCAGCGGAAGAAAACCGTTATTTAATATTAAGTTTTCATGATACCTATATCTAACTATTATTATATATAAAATCTATTAGCTTTGTGTAGCAGCAGCCCCGCACCATTGATAAGTATTATCCTGAGTAAATGACTTTAACCTTCGAAAATAACAATGACGTTGTAGAGTACGCGTTCGAAAAAATCATCAGTTACGCCAGAAAGAATCGATATATTTTTGCGGCGCACAGTATCTGGTGGATAGCTTCTGTTACTGGTCTTATGGAACAGTTAGTAATGCATATCGATAATCTACGGTCGCAAGGGATTACGGAGTTAGTTGGTACGTCCGTTACCGACCAACCTAATAAGGAAGGAATTACCACGCCTCAGGATATCCAAGATTGCTCAAATATCATTATTGAATTAGGTTATATTCATCCTGATAGAATAACTCAAGTCGATAATACAACAAACGGCAATTGCAGTCTTGAGCATAGTGGTTCCGAATCAGGTCGGGCTTCACGAATTATAAAAGAAGCTAAGGAATTTATTAGTCAATCTCAGAAGGAACAGAGGCGAACTTTTAAAGGAAAGGCTGATCCGCTGTCACGTACAAGGTCAGGAAAAATATCAGCAAAACCTTCATCTCGGAAACAGAGGAATTGTTTACAAGGAGTTCCTAGAGATACTATTGCTGCATACTCAATTGAAAGAAAATAGGATCTACGGCCGTGCACTTAGTACTTGCTCAGAAGTACGTTAGGGTACAACAAGGTATAGTTACTTCGGTGGAGGCACCCCCGTAACATGGGGTGGACTTTCGGAAACCATATTCAATGTTTGCTGATGTTGATAACCGGCGCATTACCATTCGAGGAGTTTTCCGAGGATTAGTTGTTCGACGACAAGGTTTAGATTACATCTACCGAGGCGACGGACTTTGGTTTCGGTTTAGATTGGCTGCTCTTGCAACACAGGTGCAAGAGGTTGAGTCTTAGGATAAGACAAGGAAAGAAAGAGTTTCTTAGATAGGCGGCTGTACTTGATTCAATAAATGTTGTATTGATTATTGGGATTAAGAACCCCCGTAACATCGATTTAGTCACCATCTTCCTAGAAGCATCAGAATCAACTATGATCATTTGCCCTATTTGCGTATACAATTTACCTCGATTACCGACTGGTTTTGTTTGGAGATACACTTAGGAGTTACAATAGGAACTACGGCCGTGTACCTAAGTATCTATACATAATTACTTATAAGTATAGTTACTACAGGTGGAAGCACCCCTGTAACAATTCCTATAACCACCTTCCAGATTGCTCTCTTGAAATAATACTATGTACATGCAGATATGTAGTCAGTAACATCTTTTCCAGGGCTTCTACAACTCCAAACTAACCTATTCACAGTGATTTTACACCCAGAGCATGGGACATTTTCAATTGGACATGCTGTGATCTTTGTAAATTTATTGGTAGGAGGTGGTACTCGGAAATTTAATGTCGCACAGACAGTGTCTCGCTTCTTGTGGATGTCTCGCTTCTAGTGGATGTCTCGCTTCCCGGTGATTTACGTTAGAGGCTCGCCCTAAAGTAGTAGAGTATTTGTGTAGTCGATCAGACTAGGGTTGGTGGCGAAGCCAAGCCAGAACGTCATAGCGCCAGGAGAACCGAACTTCTGCACTCTTTCCAAATGCTCGTTTCATCGTGTTCATCACCAATCTCATCATGGACGACTGGGGTTCCCCCTGGGCAGACGATACCAATGATGCAGGCGACAACACCAAGGATGTCAGCCAGGTGCAGATTGTGTTTGCCAACATTAGCGACGACAAAAGCGACGATGGGGGCGACTTCCGATCAGCTAGAAGCAACACTTTGAAGGATGTCCCCAAATCTACATTGTTACAGGACGATCCGTGGGCAGGCCTCGGAGGCCCTTCGGCTTGGGCTGATTCCCCTACGATTGATGAAGACCATGAATTTTCGATTTGGACGAACGACAAGACTATAGGTGTTGATGAGACCATCACGGCACAGAGTAAGGAGTTATGGGCCGGAGTGAATACACAAGGTCTCTCACCAGCGATGTGGGGTGCTGGATCGGATTGGGGAAATGTTAGCAGTGTTCAAGATAACGATGTAACAAACCCACAGCCAGAACCGGAACCGCTCTCGTTGTCACAGGCCCAAGACAGTAATGACGCTAGTACTCATGCTAAGGGGGATGCTATAACTGTGGACGATATGGGGATTTCACGGCCGACATGTCTTCAGTTAGTATCCAAGTCGTTAGAGGTTAGTGCTGTGACGGATGGCGGATCTCTCGGTGTGAAGGATGGAGGAGTGGATGACGCTGTTGTGGAATCTGAGACGAAACCCGGGAATGATACAAAACCAGAGATTCGAGAAGACAAACCCGCTCTAGGTGAACCACTGCTTGAGGAGCTAGACAGCTTGCGCAGTGAAACAACACTGCCGAATCCATCAATAGATCCCAATACCAATGCCAAAGACACATTATCGAGTTCACACAGCCTGACACCGGATGAAAGCTCTATCCAAAACGGAGAGAAAAACCAGTTAGATACCAACGATAATGACGACTTCGGAGATTTTGCAGAAGAGGCGGATTTCGACGATTTTGTGGATCAGATCCCGCCAGCCCCACCAGCCCCACCAACTCCTCCAACCACACCAGCGGCTGTCCCAGCCTTCGACGTGGACACTTCACTTGTCCGGAAGCTGTATCTAATACCTACGATTGCTCCCAATCTCCCACCTCTGGAAGAAGAAATTATAAACACAGTCGGAGCGTGAGTTTTCTAAACTATGCATTGGCTTTGTTGGAATTTCGCCTAACAGTCGATTCAATCTAGTCGAAAAGCCTGGTACCGGCTGACACAAGGCGGAACATTACGGAAAACTAATGCAGCAGATGACGATGCATATGTCAGAGTTACTTGGGTTGGGTCGAAGGTTCAGGGAGAAGTCCATAGGATTGTGGCCAAGTGGGCCAGTGAAACCAGATCTTTGGGGATTGGTGGAAAGGGTTCTCAAAATCTGGGGGCGATGTTCGGGTGGGGAGCAACACCGGAAACCCGTTCTGAGCCTGAAAAGAAACGACTGTCTCTCGGAATTGATAAGAGTAATCTGCCCCCATTGCAGAGTCACTCTCGTCATGTAAGCGAGACGGGACCTCGGACTTCTACTTCAAATGCAGCTGCTATATCATCCGCAAATAGTCTTCCTGATTCGTCGTCCCCTCGTACACCCACCTTCGGATGGGCAAGCTTGAGCAATCAGGCCTCGCCGTCAAGGACGAGTTCTAGCAACCAGGCCTCGCCGTCGAGAAAGAATTCCAGCAACCAAGCATCGCCAGTTCTGGAGAAGACAAGTGTCAATACTACAGTCTTGCACTCGACACATTCCCCCGTATATACACCGCGAAGGCTCTCTTTAGCACAGAAATCGGTGCAAAGCTCGTCTGCGGCATCATCGCCTATGTCTTCTAGTATCTCTATTAAGTCGAGTGGCAATAAATCGCCAAAATTGGCACGGAACAGTCTTAAATCACTCGATGAACTTTCAAAAGAAACGAAACCACTGCAGCAAAGCTCAGCGGGCTTTGATTGGGACGCCTTTGAAAGCCTGGGTAAACAGCCTATGTCAAACCCGAACCCCAATACAACTCAAGCATCAGACGAATGGGGAGCATTTGAAAAACTCGTGTCTGCTGGTAGTACTAGCCCCACCAATGTTAAAGAGCCCGTTAAAACATCGAGTGCCATCCAGAACCAGGTCGACGATGGGTGGGCGGCATTGGAGTCGTTCACCCCAACTCAATCGTCACCACGAGTTACGATGCAACAGTCCCTCACATCAAACCACCGCAGTGTAAAGGGCTCCAAACCCGACGGGACACCGAAACCACCGGATGCTTCAAAGCCTAGTTTTAAGTCTCCAGCAGCGGAAGTACTAGCATCTCCAACGCGGCTATCCAAACCAGCTGCCTTTTCGATATCCAGCTTCAATGGACCGATACAAATCGATGCAGTCGATGATGACAAAGAATGGGGCCAAATACAGTCGCCAACCAAATCCCCTGCAACTTCTGCACCAGTTTTCGGTTCAATAGAGCATTCAATGCCAGCCGGAATTAGCGGAAACCCTACACCAGATCCATTCGCAGGGCTTAATGGATTTAGTTCGTTTTCAACTACATTGGCCTCCGGGGCTAGAGCAACGACCGTGTCTGGAAAGAGCATTGTCAAGAAAGATGTGCTCGATTTCAGCAATCCAATTTCGGCAGCATCTTCCGGAACGCAAAATCAAGCTGTTCAAAGTGGTATTGATAACTGGGATCTTTCCTTTTTTGAACGCCCGAATCCCGCTTCCAACGAACATCTTTCGGGGCAACCAGTTACGAATGATCTGTGGGATACTCCTGTGGTTTTAGGACCGCAGCAAGGGAAGGTTGACTTGGAAGAGGATAAGACTATCCAGAGAATCTTAAATGGGTTACCGGATCTTTCGTATATGCTGGTGTGACATTTGCGGGGAGTGTTCCTCCTCATTTGCTGTTTATTCGAGATATCCTCGTGCGTATTTCAAGCAGCTCAAGTCGTTGGCGTGCGCGGACGGGTCAAAGAGATTGATGGACATTAGAAATTTGGTGATATGCATATGTAAATATCTAAATGTCGGTGGAAATATTTGCATCGGATGGAGTTTGCTTTTCTGTGGGAATATTTCTTGGGCTAAATAGCCATTGCATGTATATCTTGGTGTTATTTGTATCAGAAATGATTCTTCTCGGACTGACTGGAAGAATGATGTCTTGTGTTTGGTTGGACCCGGCTGAAGCCAAGAAGCCAAGCCCCTGTACTATCCTTCCATCTACATACTCTAAAGTACAACCCAGCACACATGCTATCGGAACTTCGAGCAACTCTGGAAGCCTCTGTGAAGTTTGTTGACTGACGTGATAGATGGTTGTCCTTGGTTCAGCTTGTCTATGGAATGTTGTCTTTCTTTTATCGGCGATTACAGCATTTCAACTCGGCGCGGGAGAACAGTACTGAGATATCGTACTGCCTTCAGAACCAGCAACTACTACCCGAGGGCGATAGCTTCTCACTTCAACAGGACTTCATTTGAAAAGAGATACAATATTCTATCTTCCGATTTCTATCCGATCATTTTTTTAGATGACGGCGTCGTGGACAACGACAGTACGAATGGGGTCAATACAGTCAAAAGCAGCGCGTGGAAAGCACCCCCTCACCGCTGAACACTATATCGACAGACTATATCTTTGTACTTCTGAAGAAGTGCTGCGCGTCTTTTTGGACTGATGGAACAAAGTGGTCATGGCACTGCTCTTTCGACGCGACGTTAAAGTGACCATTGTGCCTTTGCGACCCCGGCAGTAGATTCATGATGGCGCGCCCTTGATGGTTCCAGAAATAACGCCATGCCAGGTGCTTCAAACAGTCATATGGCAGCCTTGGTTGGCAACGACTCGATCACATGAATACTGCCGGCTCAGGAGAATTGAACTATGGCTATGTGACTTCTGCATAGGAGAAGGGTCGTTGATGGGGGTTTGTTACATTTGTTTTTTGCTTCATTATCCGCTTGATACGTTCGTTCGTTGTCATGCCCGTTTGTCTTCTCATGAAGCGTTTCTGGTGGGATCCATTTCTTTAAAGTCTTTTGAGACCTGGGGGTTGTATGCCGAATTAGATGCAGGCAATGGGGAAGTGTTAAGAACGGAGGAGGAGGAGGAGGAGGAGGAGGGCAGGATATCATGGATGAATCTCAGAGAGGGTTGGTGCTGGTGCTTGCTACTGCTTGCATAGCACAATAGGCACCGCCACGTATTGTGGGAGGAGGTGGTTCGCAACTGCACCTGCAACCTGCCCTTCGCAACCGCAAGCGAAAAAATCGGCGGCGGTCATAATCTCTCAGTGGAAGAGAGACAGACTACGGAGGAGCTGAGAACGGATCCCGTCAATCCCTCAACTACCGTGGGTGCACTGTTGGAGCCAGGGCCGCCAAGCCAAGAACTTCGCAAAGCGCGAAACAACGAGCCACAGCTTACACTAACCTGACCGACACAGTTCCGCGTTGATATTTAACATAACCTTCGTCTGCCTTGACAGTTTCTGATCAAAACCACCACACTCGCTTTGGGTCTCCTCACCGGTCCACGAGCACTATCCCGGTGCGGTGGATTTGATGTGTGTCGCGATTTGTTGAGTAGGTGCTAGACTATGAGAAGTGTATCCAGAACGCTGACGTGAATACCTCTAACCCAGATATCCATCCCACCGCGATACACTCCAACAGTCATGTCCTCCAAGGCCCCTAGGCATCGTGATGCCCGCAGTCCTGGGCCATATGATTATGACAATGCAGATCGAGGGAGAGGCCGACGCCCACGTTCAGCATCTAGGGAGAGCAAAGTCTCGTCGCCTCCGCCCTATACGAGAAAGCATCTTCGAGATGTTGATGGGGAGCGAGATAGGAGCCGTGAGAGACGGAATAAGGATGACATGCCACCACCTCCTCCCCCACTAGCATCATCATCGACCAGACGGCGCTCTCGAGGAAGAAGTAGAAGTATTGAGGGACGACCCTCGGCTCGAATGGAAGACCACTCACCACACCGCTCAAAGCGACATCGCCATTCGCCATCCCCACGCCATGGCTCTCATCGACACAAGAAGCGTCACGCATCTGTATCCCCAATAGATAAACGACGACGAAGTCGATCTCCGGGGCACTCGTCCGGCAAGCACAGGAGACCTAAACGGCCACGGACAAAATCTCGAAGTCCATCTACTATCAAGCACGGAACACGTGATCTTTCTCGTTCACCAGCGCCTCGCTCACCCAGAAAACACAAGTCGTCGGCCCGGTCATCCCATCACCATAGGGAACGATCAATATCACGCTCACCACCCCGTCGACATGCCTCCCCGCCTCCACCACTTCCACCACCACCACCCCCCCCTCCGCCAACTTATCGCGGTCGGTCGCCGTCTTTAAGACGTGGTCTGTCTCCTGCGCCCCCTCCTGTTCGTTCTCGTGGATATTCTCCTGATAGAGCGCTGCGGAGGCCATTGTCTCCCGCTCCAACCAAGTCTCGATATGCCAGCCCTCCTCGGAAAGTGTCATCGCCCCGAAGAGACGTGTTGAAGATGGGCGAGACTGATTATCCTCCTCGACGCCGACACTCGCGGAGCCGTTCGCCGCCTCCGTATCGTGACAGGTCTGATCGACCGCCACCTAAACGTGCCCGCTCTCCCCTTACTGCTCACCCATATTCGCCACCACTTAAACCATACTCACCTCCTCCAATGCGCACCCGGTCTCCACCACGTTCTTCACGCCGTGGTGCTATCGAATTGTTCCCCGATAGACGATCTCCACCTCCACCTCCATCCAGGAATCGCCCTCTTTCATTAGCGGAACGAATAACGGATCGAAGGGATAGGACCCGACGTGATCAGGACGACTACAACCAACCGTCTGGTGTACGACCACGGGGCCTTTCGCCAGAATCTACTCTTATTCGTCGAACTCCCCCGCTCTCGGACCGCCAAGTACCTCCGAGGTCCCCAAAACATGATGTTACCGAAAGACCCCCTAGTCGGCGAAGTGAAAACCACAAGTCACCGGCCTTCTCAGTTAAAGGCGATTTGGGTAATCAACAGCAATCCGAAGCCCTGCAGAACGGACCTTATGTGAATCCAGATCGTCAGCGGAAGATTGCTAAGGACGGTGATCGTGCTGAGCGTGGCTCCGGAAGAGGGCGGGGCCGTGGCCGTGGTCGAGGTCGTGGTTTAGATCATCACCGTAACCAACCTTTGTAAGTACCCTATATAGCTTCGATGATTGGAGATATATTAATATTCTTAGACACCCCGAATTATTTACACCCCGTGGTCGTGGTTCGTCTAAAGGCCGAGGGGGTGCCTCACATCTACAGCCAAGTCACGAATCATCTACGGTGTCCAGTCAGGACCCCACTGCGTCCGAGCAGAGTCCTGACAGGCAGTCTAATGATCGTCGAGGATCTCGTGGTGGTTCGAGGGGCCGTGGACGTGGACGCATTGATCCACGTCAAATGTCACCAGAACCTACCGATCAGAGACCAGAAGAGGATCGACAAAGTGACAATGGCGAGCGTCCAATACCTACTGGCCCTGCTGCCGATGAGAAACCACCCCGGGACGCAGAAATGCCACCCCCATCTAGACCTGCTTCGCAAGGAGACCAGCAAGCCCAATCTCTCTCTACTAGTGGTCCTTTCAAGAAAGTAGTCGGGACTCAGAATCCACCTCGGGCTCCTGCGGCAGATTCGAAGGCGACACCTTTTCGATTCACCATGGCATTACCTCCGAAGCAACCTAAAGCTGCAAAACCGGTGCCCAAAGCTCTAGATGCTCACATGAAGCCTGCACCCAAATTTGCAACTGGTAGTAACAGCGCACCCTTGGGAAGGACTATCGATTTGTCCACGAGACTGTCACGAGTTCATCAACCCGAACCTAGGAAGTCGGCTAGAGATTCACGCCGAGATAGAGACAGAGAAAGAGATAGACAGAGAGAAAGAGATATGCACCGACGGTCTCCAGTACGGTCTCCAGCCCCTCCTCCTCTAGCTCATCCAGCCCCGCCTCCTCCTGGACCAGAGATTATTGTGAAGGATATGCCAATCTACCACAGGGTCAGCATGGTCGGTGAGGGAACTTATGGTAAAGTCTACAAAGCTTCTAATAATCTTACAAAAGAATTGGTGGCGCTGAAGAGAATCCGAATGGAGAATGAAAAGGATGGATTTCCTATCACTGCTGTGCGAGAGATGAGGCTGCTACAAGCGCTCAAGCACGAGAATATCGTCTCGTTGCTAGAAATGATGGTGGAGAAAAGTAAGTGTTGTCTCGTTGTAACATTGAATATTTACATGGCTGACAATAATTAGGCGACTTTTATATGGTATTTGACTACATGGACCACGACTTGACTGGAATTCTCAACCATCCTACTTTCAGACTCGAGCCAGCACATATCAAGCATTTGGCACATCAGTTCTTCGATGCTTTGCATTATTTGCATCATCGTGGTGTTCTTCATCGAGATATTAAAGGCTCCAACATCTTGCTAAACAATGACGGTAATTTGAAAATTGCAGACTTTGGCTTAGCTCGTTTCTATACCAAAAACAGCAAAAAGGAATTAGATTACACTAACAGGATTATCACTCTTTGGTACCGCCCGCCGGAGATCCTCCTCGGTGCTACTGCATATGGACCGGCCGTTGATATGTGGAGTGCGGCATGCGTTTTCATTGAGCTCTTCACTCGTGTACCTGCATTTGTTGGAAGGACGGAGATTGACCAACTTGATGTCATCTATGACGTTTTGGGTAAGCCTACCGAGAAGGTTTGGCCAGCACTCAAGCAGATGCCATGGTACTCTCTCTTGAGGACGTCCGGTCTGAACAGGAGAAATAGATTCCGGGCGAAGTACGAGAAGTATGTACCTTCCTTATTATGTCCAATCGAGTTGGCATTGACGACTAGACTTAGGCAAATCCCGCCATCTGCTCTGGACTTGATCACCAAACTGTTACAATACGACCCGGACAAGAGGCCTACAGCAGAGGATTGCTTGACGCATGAGTACTTCTCTGAGGATCCGCCTTCAGCACCGCCTATTGGGTGAGTTCGTCATAGGCATATATCCCAACTAATGGTACGCTAACTTAACTCAGTTTGCGAGATCTTAAAGGCGATTGGCATGAGTACGAATCGAAGATGGAACGCCGTAAAGAGCGTGACAACCAGAAGAAGCGGCACGATGTAGAACGGAAGAAAGCGAAAGAAGCGAAAGAAGCAGAACGGAAACGCTCAGCACAACAAGATTATAATTCCGCACGGCAGATCAATCCAACAAGCAGCGACGGCAATTCGAAACGCAAGTGTGAAGGTGAGACGGCGGAAACAGCATCGGACCCAAAACGGAGCAGAAGTGAATTGGGAGAATAGACTCCAGAAGAGCTTTCTTTTTTCCTTGTCACGTATCAAAGTCCTTACTATATATTATTTAAATCTTGACTTTTTTTGCTATGGTGCTTTGTATCATTGTGCTGCTATTTCGAAGGGAAAGCTTTGCGGCATTCGGCGTTGCGTTGCCTTTTGTTTTTCTTTCCTTTTTTTTCTTTGTTCTGGGTACATTTGGCGATACAGAACTTGGATGTTTGATGCCTTGCCTTTCCCTGTACTGTACATTGTTGATGAGTATTATGGGTTGTCTTCGGATGAGGTGCAGTCGACTGTGATTCTCGACCCGTACAACGATAAACCATTTTGTCCCATACTCCGCTATACAGCTATGTTGAAACTTCAGTGGGAGTCAACTACTGGATAGCTCAATAATCCTTCGCCAGGAACCTTACGGAATCGCAACACTAACAGTTATTACAGGTGATAGTAGATGCCATCTACAATGGTGCCTACCCCCCTACAAAAAGAAAAGCGGGTTAGTACCTTCATGTACTGTTCTTGTGTTTATTGCCGCCGTTTCTAGCCTAAGTTTCCTGTGTGAATTGACGAGCAAGGCTAAATTCAGATTGGGTGGGTATTGATAGTGTACTGGCCTGCGTACCAGCGCCTTCCACCTGATTTCTCTTCAGGCCAGCCAATAGATGTGGCACCTCTCGTGGTGATTGTTATAATAATAGAAGGAAATAAATCCCTAGTCTCACCAACGCTAGAATTACTTACATGAATCCAATATTCAAAAGCAGAAAAACGCCCTCCTTTTCACTATTAACTCGATGAAGAAGATGGAGGAGGAGGCGGAACTGCCGTCATCCTAGCATCCAGTATGGCCCTGACCATCCCGCTCTTCCCACCCTTCCATACCCGATCCGCCATAACCTCCCCAATCTTCCGCGCCATCTGCTCCCGCATCTCCTCCCTCATCTCATCCCCGCCTTCGGTCTTCAATATCAGTCCCCCCGCTGCAACCACCTCGTCCTCTTCCAGCAGCTTCAGGACGTTAAAGATCGCCTCCACCACCATCTCTGCATCCCGCTTCTTTGGTGTGTCCTCCTCTAGCTCTGGACGGATCACTTTTTCGTATAATTTGAGGTTGGGAAGGATCAGGACGCGCACAGATTCGCGGCCGCCGATGGCCGCAAGACCCACGATTGCGCCGTAGTGCGTTCCCAATGGCTTTGTGGGGTCGAGGAAGTGCTTTAGGCATGCACGGGTTAAGCGTGATAGGAGGGTATGGGAGGCGCCGCCGAAGCGTTTGCAAACTAGCTTGATGAGGGAGGCGGCGTAGTCGCGGAGTTGATAGTGTTGGTAGGTTGATGGGTCGCCGAGCCGCTTTCCGACGAGGCATGTTAGGATTGGGGGGACGATGGAGGATACCTGTGGCACATTTCAGCTGGGGGAGTAAGGGGGGATGGGGGGACAAACATATGGCTCGATAAACAGAGTCTCGTTGTCGAGGAGTGCGTGGGTAAGATCCATCATCTGGTTTAGAACAAACATATCGCGGAGATGCTGTGTGACCTTCTCGGAGACAAACTGTAGGAAGTAAGGCAGGAGTTGATGGAGGCCCGGGTCGTGGCGGAGACTTGACAGTGCTGCAGCACGGAGGGCTTCATTGCCCTCGTCCATGATGGCAGAGCATACGCGCTCGTAGTATAGCTGCAGCTCCTTGGAGAGAATGTGTTTTACTAGCGGCTTCACGGCGACATTCTCGCTGTTCCCCGCAGTCGCCGCAAGCGACGATGTCGCATTCGACCCCTTCGGTGTACCCTCCGATAACCGTGCCGCCTCCGATTGTGTCGGGTTCTGCGGAATTGCAGGTTGAACTCCCTCAATCGCTAGCCAGTGCGCTGTTCCAACCCGTCAGCCCCACTCCCCCCCCTTCCTCCCACTGTAGATGCACATACCGGTAAACGTCACCTCCCGCGGGACCTTGGGTAGCGGGGCATTGATAAGTTTTTCAAAATCGACCTCCTCGTCCTCGACATAGTAAATTGGCTGCGCAGGCCCCACCGACGCCTCGCCAAAGCGTAATGGCCGCAATGAGTCGTATCCATACAACGGCTCGACGTTCAGTACCCGCAGAGCATACGAGATGTCAGTGGTTGTAAGGGTAGTTCGTTTGCTGTGACGCATGAATTTGAGAGCTTCCTGTAGGACTTGGTGGATCCGGTACTCTACGTCCATTGCGAGGTTTTTGGCGACTTCATCACTGAGGCTTGCGATCCCGACCGACTCCGAGACGTCTTTGATTGTGTCGCTGTTCCAGAGCGACATGGTCGGGGCTGGTTAAGGTGTGTACGAGTGGTGACCGAGGGAGTGTGTGAGCAGGTAGTGTTTAGCTGTGAGTGGTGATTGGTAGTGGTGGAGGTTGAGTTTGGGTTGACGTGTTTGACGCGATTAGGGCATCACCGATCGTCACGCGCTTGTTGAACTTAACCCCGCAATAGAGACTGTAGGCCTTGGGCAAATCTGCGAGAATTTACTGCACACAACTGCTGGTGAGGCTACAGTTAATTACGCCGTTAATTGGTTGAATCGGTGAGAATTCTAGAACATAAATTTTTGAATTTGCCCGGGCCTATGTGCGTCTTTATTTAACCAAACCTTGACATCTAAACAGCTGCAGGCAAAACAGATCCTCATCTACCGGTACGACGGACCGCAAGAGCCGTGGCTTTGTTTTGTTTCTAGGGTTATTTTGTTTCATGAAACGAAACAGCTCCAACCTCGGCGTGTACAAAAACTACGGCTCAATTGTCCACAAATGGCATATGGGAAACAACAAACAGTTCCTATGCTTCCGAGACCAGAGCGATACCAAAGTTGACTGCAGGCGTTCGCGGATAATGATGCAGGATATAAATATCACCAGCGGTAGTGGTGATAAACTGTCTTTGATAATGACTCGACCCGGCTACCAAACAACCCACCCCTGCATTCGACGGGATAGGATCGAATCGCATCGAAGTTCCCTTCTTTTCTCCCGTGATTGATCTCCCGGGTCAAAGCCGGCCGCTACTTTATTACCGGCAGATACGGGAGCCTATGGAATTTGAGGGAAAAATCTCACCAAAATCGATATTGGGTCTGGCGTGGTCCTTGGCGGCTATAATAGAGGTCAGAGCACCTCGTGAGAAGTCGGCGGGATGGTGCGGATGCAGAGGAACGGATGGAGGTCTCCTTCTTCTGCGAGCCATATACCGTACTACATGCCTTCTTTGACTCCTGGGTATTCGCTAGATAATCATTGCGTACTCACTCGCTCTTCCCAACTACGTAGGTGGTGGATATTTAGGGCAGGAGTGAGACACGGTGATCTGGGGGGTAGACTTTCTTCGGGGACCATCCACTTAGTGAGATCCTGAATAAATAGAGTGTTATATGGTTCATAAAACACTGTACGAAGGTTTCCACTTTGGCAAACCATATGTTCATCGTTTCCTTCTTGTTATTGGTGTGTGCATCTGAACTAGAGTACCCCAGATTCAAAATTCCAAGGTGTCAGAAATAATACCCGCATCCCTATGCGCCTTGTTGTTTG
>Ga0307512_10003617_pt1 | contig 17670 bp, 18 predicted proteins | sample 14_EM_MG_FD_200267 | JGI IMG/M metagenome (GOLD analysis project Ga0307512, IMG submission 200267) | Populus trichocarpa ectomycorrhiza microbial communities from riparian zone in the Pacific Northwest, United States - 14_EM | ecosystem: Host-associated > Plants > Roots > Unclassified | place...
CCATGTCCATAGGCGCGTCGCTCCTCCCGTCCGCCGCTTCTCCCGTGTCCAGGCCTCTCCTCTCGCTCACTCTGACTTCGGTCATCACTTCTGTGAGTCACACACCTCGTCCAGGGTAGTCCTCGTCATCGCTCGCTCGTTGGTTGACGCGTCGGGTCGATCGCGTTCTCTGCCAAGACTTCGCGTGAACCCACTCAACTGTGTGGATTCCTGTGCGCGCCCTCCTCCTGCGGTCTCGCTGGTACTGGGACTCTCGCTCCGGGGTCAATTCGACGTCCAGAATCGATTGCCGCCGTCCGTTTTCTAATTGCTATCGTTGTTGTCGACTTATCGCGCTGTTTTTGTTTCGCCAAGACTTTTGTCATTTCCTGGAATGGCAGCAAACTTTAGTAGCTCCTCGAGCAATCGTTGTTCTTCCTTCCATTCCCCCAGATTTGTGAGTGATTGTGAAACATTAATGATAGACTGAATATAATATGGAGAACCGACTCCGTCTGTTTTTTGTATTTTGTCTCTGATCCGCATTCGCAGCGTTTTTGATTCCATAAATTCCCCTAATGCATCCAAGAGATTTCCGATGACTGTGTATAAGCCCAATGTTAAGAAATGGAGCTTCCCAAACTCTCGTTTCATATCTGTAACCTCTCTTTCGTACTCTTCCAGGGCTTTTTTCAGTGTTTTCAATCCCCATGCTGTATATTCATGAATAAGGTCCACCTGAACAAGTACATTGAGTTCATGCTTCCTCCGATTCTTCCAGATTGCAGGCTGCACTGATTTAATTGCAATCGTCAAATCCTTGGTGTGTTTACTGCTTTTGTGTAGCCATAAGTGACATTTACCCATATCTGACCTAACTCCAAATCCAATCCGATAACAGAAGGCAATCTGAAAGGCGATGTGCTGAGCAACTGGTCGATTTTGATTGCGGAGGTAGTTTTTCTGGAGGCAGTCTATGACTTGTGCCCGCAAACGATAATCGACTGCTATGAGATCGGCAAGATTTTCGGCAATCTGGAACAAGTAGTCAGCTAAGTGTTTAAAATCTATACATATGGTGATTCTTACACTGAAATCTGCACAACTTGCAAGTTCTCTTGTGGTATCCAACTGTTTTACAGAACAGTCATGTAATTCAATTCTAAATCTGTCAGCAATCCCTTGGGTTAGGGTTGTATCTTGGATGAAATTCACTGTTCATGGCGGAGGAGACCCAGTGATTTCCCGATATCAGAAGTCCGTCCGTCTGGGATCTTGGAAACAGTCAGGCTGAAAAATTTCTGCAGCTTGATTTTTTGCTCGTCATTCAAGTCTGGCATTGTTTGCATGAATTCATATGCAATACCCTCCACTTTGTCGTCATCTTTTATCTGTTCAAGCAATGTGCGAGGGCCATAGGGTGCACCAAACGAAATCAACTCAGTCGATCCTTCTGCCGTAGTTTGCGGAATATCAGGCAGGTTGTTTGCAAACAGAACCCAAAGACACAGCATACCAAAGGAGTACACATCTGTCTTTTTTGCTTCCAGTAATGTGAACTCCCTAAAATGATGCTCGGGAGCATTCCACGGCCGTGACTTCGGCAGAAAAACCTTTCCTTCTTCTGCAATTGCAAGAGTAGAATACCCGAAGTCGGCCACCTTACCTGTAGACTTGTCAGTAGCGTTATTGAACACGAGCACGTTTTGTGGCTTAATATCGCCATGAATCACATCTGTGTCCATGTTAGACTTTCAAAGGCTAAATCCAATTTGGAATGACAAACCATAAGCATGCAATGCCATGATGGCACTTCCAATATCGGCACAGATTTTGAGCCGATCATTGATCGACATGTTGATGCCCTCTTGAACGTTCATGAACTGTTGTAGATCCCACGCTGCTTTCTGAAAGACCAGTACAGGGACGGCTTTCTCCGTCCTAGGCTTTATTTCCCAGCAAATACCCTCGAGGTCGACTATATTGGAGTGATTTTGAATAGGTGGTTGACTCAAAATCAGTACTTCTGACATTATTGGTAAAAAATCCTGTGCTGATTTGCCATTGTCGTGAAACCGCTTGAATGCAAGGGCCCTGTCGGTACTGAATGTAGACTGGCTTATCGTCCCAGTACCACCCTTGCCCAGATTACCGAGAGCAGGCTGCCACGTAATGGGGAGGAAGTCGACATTGTATTTTTGGACGATTGAAAGAAATGTGATGAGGTCGTTTTGGAGATCACCGCTGGTAGCATTCTTGCTGGTGGCGGAGTAGCGGGTGAACATTCCATCGGAATGTGATACAAGTGCGGAGTGGCGCTGTGTAAACATTGGTATGCGCTCCTAGCGGTGCAGAAAAGTAGCAACCGATCGAGTTGTGAAAGATAGTAGAATAGTATACGTAGTCTTGTAATGCTGTTTATTCAGTGCTGCACCGCTTAGACCTTACAAACACTTTGCAAAGACCACACACCCGGAGAAAGGGAAATTGAACACACTTAATACTAAACAATGTTCACTGTATGGTGAATTTTTGCCAACTGCTAGGCACCCGAATACTAATGTAACCAGTGAATGAGGCTATGTAACCAAAGTGCAGACGGAAACGCACGTTAGACAAGGCAGCATCGTGCGTTTGCGCGTGCGCAACTGTCGCTCAGCCTCATAAGTTAGCGGTTCGCTGCATTATGCGGAATGGCTGGCTTACAGAAATGCCTCATGTACATGTATAATGACGAAATACGACTTCATGCAAATTGATGAATTCTCAAAGCAGCATACTAGGGATCGAGGATAAGTGATTGGACGCGCATTTGTGGTGTACAATATTGATGGGAAAGCGGGCAGAAAGTGAGCGGACGCTTGGCATTTTCGCGAATCACGGGCAACGTTTGAAAGCCAATTCCTCAACACTACACAGGTCAATTTGTTAAGAATGGAATTACAAGTAGTATACATATGTAAGAAACTCTGCCATGGTATAGGACCACCATTTCTGCGAAGCAGGGTACAGACCCTCCTAGGCATGCTATCTATCCTCCAATGAATATGCTCCCACGGTAACTCCTCCCACAGCGCTGCGCAACAATAATAATTTGCTCACGGCCATGAGGTCGTTGATTAGGGTCCCACATTACTTTTCTGAAGTGCGCTTCCCACACAGGCCATTCATTGATGATTGCACCTCCTTGTACCATTCATTGACAATGTGTTGAATGGCAGTTTAGCCCATTCCAATTTTCTATTGCATTTCACAAAGGAATGTCCTTCAGACTTCAGCTGAGTAACCCAAGTGGATTGTTTGTGTGTTGACTCCCTTCTCCTGCCGTCAGGGTGGCTAGGCATGACTATGTGTGGATTTAGGAGCCTGGGAACCTGTCGGAGGTTGCACAATGTGAAACTGGTGCGGGTTCGCTCACTTTCTTCACTCGTCTGGCGGAGCGGTGAATAGTAGTTGAATGTCAGCTTGCTAGTTTCCTGCTGTCGCTTGTGCTTAATTATACCCGAATGTTTGTAATTCTGTTTGGCTGCCTTGTTGCATGTATATTAGAAGTCTGTATTAGCATCCTTGATAATACAGTTACGGGCTTGTATGAGGACGTGGGATGGAATCGATGTATGGCTGTATGGCATGGATGAGAATCGGGTCTCACACAAGCTACGAGTTTTATCTAGATTAGAGCAGTGCGTATTCATACGCCCATGGAAACTCTTGTAAACATATATACATCATATGTCGCCTCATAGCATTCTCATTGGCCGGAATCATTCAACATGTGGCAGTGCGTCGGTTTCTGTAGCGTCATCCGGAATATGTGATCGTCATTTTCCCAGAACTTGAGCGCTATCGCCACGTGACGTTTGGTTTTTATGAGGGAAAATGGAGGCGATAGGTGCAGCACAACAGCTAAAGGTAAACGGTAAAAAGAGTCAGAATAATCCGCACGTGTGCGATGAGCATGCCATATGCTCCAATCCTTTCTACTTCTTTACTTGAGATATGTGAACTTCTTAGTCGACAACTCAAGTATGCTAACCAAATCTTGATATTAACTCCAGAGCTCGACGAAGTTCATATCCTATCGGCCGCAAACCCGCCACTGCGTCTTGTATCTAAAAGACATTTTGAGCATCAACAGATGGATATACCATCGTCTTCTAAAAAAAGTAACATACCTGCTAGCAGGTGAGTCCTCGTTCCCGCGTACATACAATGAGTAGTACCGTCATCGAAGCAGGCAGTGCAGAAACTTCTACTTACCCTGCAGGGATTAGATGAACTAAGACGTGGCGTTGATGTATGGGGTCATTCACTCAGAGCCATTACATGACATGCAGCCAAAGTGCTGGCGGACCCCAAGGCCGATTGACAAGGCACTTTTGCAACATTTCGCGTGGCACGAGAATAATCACCAAAGTGATACAAATCATAAATAATGCTTATAATACTCACGGGTATACCGCCGCAGACACATAGCCGCATAACTAAACCACAGCTCAGCCTTCCATTCGCAAAGGAGTGTGGTGCAGTTGGGACATAACCCGTTTGGAAATATTTGCTTGTGCAGAACCCGACCCAAAATAAATGAAGCGGCGCAATGATGGGGTTTTCCGACCTCGCATCACTGATAACTAAGCTGTAATGTTATGACTAACAAGTTGCATTAGTGTGATTATCGGATTGTGTTGCGCCTTGCACGATTGAGCCGCATGTTTGTTCGTGTGAACATTCGAGAGATATTTGCTCAGACAGAATTAGCTTCCTCAGTCCCCAACATCAAAAGGCATCCAATAATACCATCAGTTGAAGGACTACAGTGGCTTAGACCTTTCCTTAGATTTATACCTAGTCTCAGAATTCTTCCAAAAAATTGAAAAAACAGCAATATACATTGATATGGTAATTAACAGTTGAACATTGTGATTCAAAAACCCGCAGAACAGCTAAACATTTGTGTTGCAAGTGAATGCACCATGCCAGTACATACATATACGGTCAGAACTTCCACATAAATGTTGACTAGGGATTTGGCCCAGTGGCTTCCCTAGTGTCTGGTGCTGGCGGGCTTGGGCCTGAGGCCGGTGGCTTACGGCCCCCTTTGGCCTCATCTGCCCCCACCAGTCTCACCTGACCCCACCAGTCCCGCCTGCCCACGTCGGCCTGGCCTGCCCCCATGGCGAGGAGGAGGGCTCGGCACTGGTACTCGGCATTGGGCTCCGGCTTTGGTAATCGGAATTGGGTTTTCCTTCTCTCTCTTTCATATACCAGTCCATAGTTTTCCTTCTCTTTGGATCCACAGACTATTGAGCTTCTTCATCCTTTCTCTTTTGCTTTTAACAGGTTATGAGCCCGGTATTTCCCTCCTAATCGACCTCTTTCAATCGATCAATTGATACACCCTGCGATTTTTCGCTGGGTTGACATGGTGTCCCCATAACTTGGGTTGACTTGGTGTCGTCGCTCCGTGGGTGGACTTGGTGTTCCCACTCCTTCGGTCGACTGTGTGACGACCTCTAGTCAACTTGGTGATGACATCCCCTTCTTGCTGACTTGGTGACGGCAACGTCATTGGTCGACCGTGTGACGACCTCTTGCCGACTTGTGACGACAACCCCTTCGGTCGACTGTGTGACGACCTCATGTTGACTTAGTGACGACAACCCCCTTCGGTCGGCTGTGAGTCGACATTCTGTCGACTTGGTGACGACAACCCACCATAATGACCGCCACAGTTAGCATACTCAATGACAGGAGTTATCGTCAGTGGGCTATTGAACCGGAAACCGTCCTGTTCCAGCAGGGGTTTTGGAAGTTTGTTACTGATGAGATGCGTGTTGCACGGCCTCCAGTTATACTATTGACACCTGGCGAAACCCCAACGACTCCCAAAGTGGCCCACGACCCCCGGGACTGTGAATATAACTTTGAACCCGAACCACTGAACCGGCGTACCAATCACGCTTCGATAGCTATCTCAGGGACTGGGAGCAGTGGGTGATAAACAATGAAAAGCATCTGGACAGAACACTGACATGAAGGAACAAACTCTGCAACTGCGATATCGAGAATACAAGAAACCGAAAGAGCTCGGCGACAAAATCAAGCCAGATTTCGAGAAGATGGTCAAGCTCGATGGCTAGCATGAGGTAGAGAAGCTGGCATTGTGCAACCTTCAATCATACTCATCAGTTGCAGAGTGGATATCAGCTCAAGATGCAATCATTGGAGATCTCGCATTTTGCGATGTTACAATTGACAACATTTTGCGAAAGTTCGGTGTCCAATCGAACCTTCAAAAATCCGACGAATGGAAGATGTTCAAGACCTCCATGGGGCTCAGCGGCAAAGCAGACAGTACAACAAATATCTTCACACATTTGCAGTCATTCGAGCTAACACTCCGGCAAAATAGAGATATCGATCCCGACTCTGCCTTATTCGTGATGAAAAGAGGTCGTGGTCGGTAACCAGGTCAGATCAGCCAGAGGACGGGCATTGTGTGTTATGGGTACGGTGAGAATGGACATAAGATTGTAAACTGCATCAATGGAGACAACTGGGCATGATATGCGGAACAGAAGGTTAAAAGTAAGGCCAACCTGACCTCAACTTCGGCAATGGACTCTGAGTCATACCTATTCTAGATCGCCAAGTCTGTGGGCACTATGTTATTCTATGGCCCATGTAGCAGTTAAATTCGGCAAATGTGTGAAGGATATTGGACTCGGATAGGATCATGGGCCGGGCTTTGGATGGTCTTTGTTTCAGATTATGTGTTTCGATTAATTCTGTATGTTTGGATTTTCTCTGTATTTGGATTTATTGGGATTTCGACCTTCGAGGAGGATCTCAGCCTTTTGTTTGATTCTTTGGTTTTGATTGATTTGCATCTCGAAAGCCTTGAGCCAAAGGGGGAGTGTTGACTTGGGATTTGGACGAGGGGCTTTCCAAGTGGCTGGTGCTGGTGGGCTCGGGCATGAGGCCGGTGGAATACGGTCCCCATTGGCCTCGCCTTCCTACACCAGCCTTGCCTGCCCCCACCAGTCTCGCCTACCCTAGTCGGCCTTGCCTGCCCCCGTCGGCCTTGCCTGCCCCAGTCGGCCTCACGTGCCCCCGTCAGCCTCACCTGCCCCCGTCGGCCTTGCCACCTCCGTCGGCCTCGCTTGACCCTGTCGGCCTTGCCTGCCCCAGTCGGCCTTGCCTTCTCCCATGGTGCATTGGAGGGCTTGGCACTGATACACGGCATTGAGCTCCGGCAATGGCAGTCGGCATTGGGTTTTCCTGCACTCTCCATCATATATAAGTCCAATTTCTTCCTTCTCTTTGGATGCACAGAAAATTGAGCTTCGTTATCCTTTCTCGTTTGCTTTCAACATTAAATAGGCTAGAAAGTTATGCAGAAGGTGTACAGTATTATTCATAATCCAACAAGTATTAGAGCACGCTATATACCCTTCAAGCTATACTGAGAATCTTGCATATGAACCATCCCGTTTCCATTACCAGGCCTATGCAAGGGCCCACTTGCGAATATACCGCGCCTTGTCGCATATTTCCGCTCAGCCAGGCAGTGATACCGCACCTAGAATAGTATGAATTGCGAGATACCTAGTATCAGCTTCTATTTACGAATGTTTGTGGCAGTGTGACATGTTTTGTGGTACTGAGTTGCATATGAATAGCAGTATTTGTAACGGTAACACATATCGACAATAGTCTCGGCAAACAGAAACAGCGCTGTAAGTCAACAGCAACGAAAGCAATTAAAAACGGACAGCGGCAATTGATTTTTAACATCGAATTGACCGCAGAACGCTGTTTCCAGCGTCTTTTGGGCTGCTGGAGGAGGGCGTGCACACGAATCCACGCAATTGACTGGATTCGTGTAAAGTCTTTGCAGAAAACCCAATTTATGTGACCCGTCGACCAACGAGCTGTTGAACGCAAAAGAGAAAGGATGAAGAAGCTCAATTGTCTATCGATACAAGAGAAGGAAAATACTAAACTTATATACAGAGAAAAGACCATACTCGGCGAAGCCGAGTATCACAACCGGAGCCCAAAGCCGAGTACCAGTGCCGAGCCCATCTCCTCAACATGGGGGCAAGCGAGGCCGATGGGGGCAGACGAGGCTGGTGGGGGCAGGCGAGGCTGGTGGGGGCAGGCGAGGCCAATGGGGGCCGTAAGCCACCGGCCTCATGCCCGAGCCCGCCAGCACCAAACACTAGGGAAGCCACCGGGCCAAATCCGTAGTCAACACGAGCAATCGACTACGAGGAGTACCCTAGACAAGAGGTTTGTCTCACAGAAATGATGACCGAAGTCAGAGTGAGTGAGAGGAGCAACCTGGACACGGGAGAAGCGAGAGATTGGAGGGTCGACGAGGTTATGGATGTGGAGATGGAGATGGCGACGGCAACAACACCCATCGCCACGCGGACTGCATGCGCCACCGTATTTGAGACGAGAGAGAGAAACGAGAATGGAAAGCAGAAAAGGAGGAGCGAAGCCCCGGCGAACACCTGGGCCCCCTGCAACTGGAGGAGCCGCATGGTGGGGACGACGCTACAGCAAGCACAGGAGCCAACGCAGCTGCACTGATCAGTTGGACACCTAGCACGCCAGTTGGATGCCCGGACAGCCCGCGAAGAGGCCCAACGTCTAGGAATGATGACGTGAATGCAAGAAGGAGAGCAGAAGTGGGACACCCGCCATGAGGGCAACAAGCTGTGGGAGGCGGGCATCACGAACATGATCGCAAAGGCCATGACAGAAGTAGCACCAAGCCAGGAAGTGAGAGAGAAAGCAAGGGAAAAGACTGCAAGGATGGATGGTGGGGGGCTAGAGGCCTCGCAGCATGCAGATATGACGCAAGAAGTGGGACCAGAGAAGCGCCAACAGCTGCAGCAGCAACTGAAACCCAAACTGCAGCTCACACTACAGCCTAAACCGCAGCCCGCACCCAAACCAAAGTCTGCACCCACAGTTGCTACATCAGCAGAATGTATTTTAGTCACTGGAAGCTTGCAGGAGTGTCTGAGAGGATGTGGAGTGTAAACTTAGATGCATCAATATCAGGACAGTATCAGACCGTAGGAGGGCAATGTGGCCGGCTGTAGTAGTAACTGGGATCTCTGATGACTGGTACAGGAGTCCCATGGGAGTTATTGTGATAAGTTGGGGAACACCTCGGAGCGCCGGAGAGAACTTTGGGAGCGACGACGACATGCCTGGGAGTGCCGATGACAAGCCTGGGAGCGCCGGCGATAGGTCTGCGAGCACCTCGAAACACAGTAGAGCAGTTTGGGAAATACATCTTCTTTGAGAACGGTGCTGGTGGGCCTGGAAATCATAGCTACTACTAATCGTTCAACGATTTTTAAAATGCATGTATTCAGTTTGTATTCTCATCTATGTATCTATGTATCTATATAGCTACCCATCTACACGGTATATCTGGACTGGCTGCGGGCGGTGCTTGAGAGCAATTCGAGCTGCGCCTGAAGATAACGATCGAGTGACCTCGGAGATGCACTTGGAGGCCGTGATTGAGCGAGATTCGAGATGCACTTGGGAGGCCATGATCGTGCGAACTTGGAGGCCGTAATCGAGCGAGTTTGGAGGCCGTGATCGAGTGACCTTAGAGATGCACTCCGGGGCCGTGATCGAGCGAGTCTGAAGATACACTTGGAGGCCGTGATCGAGCGAGATTGGACGAGTACTTGGAGGCCGTCAATGGACGGCGCGCCAGGTACTGAGACACTATTCATCAGTTAGTTAACTCGCAACCGTGGGAATGTGACAAGATGACTTTACCTTTGAACTCACATGGAGAGCTGCCTGATGGCGGTCGATCTTGTAGGAAGGCACGGCGGAAGCAGAAACTACATTCAGGGGTCAACTTGTAATCATGGGAATGAAGGGAAGACAAACAATCTTGGGTGGATGCTGTACTCGGTGTAAGCTGTACTCGGTGTATGCTGTACTCGGTGTATGCTGTACTCGGTGTATGCTGTACTCGGTGTATACTGGACTAGGTGTATGCAGTACTCGGTGTCAACTCATGGTCATGGCATGGAGAGATAGAGAGGGATGACTTAACTGTGTGTTCTGCGATGATGGTATAGTTGAGGACGAGAAAGAGAGAGATGCGGGACAGTCGACTAACGCGACAAAAGTCTTGGCGAAAAGAAAAAGGCACATTAAGTCAACAACAACAAGGGCATTGATAAAACAGACAGCGGAAATTGATTTCTAACGTCGAATTGACCGCGGAAAGAGCTTCCCCGTACCTGCTGGACGTCAGGAGGACGGGGCGTATAAGAATTCAAACAACGGAGCGGGTTCCCGTCAAGGCTTCGCAGAACATGAGACTGAGGCGATGCGTTGGGCAGCGAGCAAGCGACAATGAGGACTACAAGGCTTGCCGCACAGAATTGATGACCGAATTCAGTGTGAGCAAGAAGAGTCACCTGGAGGTGGGAAATGCGGGAGATGGGAGGGGCGACGGGCCTATGGATGTGGTGATGGAGATGGGGCCAGCTGCGACCTCCATCGCTGTGGAGACTGCTAGAGGAACCATATTTGAGCTCAGGAAGAGAAACGAGAACAGACAACCGAGAAAGAGGGGCTTATCCCAGGTGGCCCCCAGTGAGAGGAGGAGCAACATGGAGATGACAACAAGACAGCAGGCATAGGAGCTAACGCAGCTGCACCATACAGTTAGAAATCTTGCAACCCTGTTGGAAGCCCGTGCAACCCGTGAGAAGGCACAGCGGCTGGGAATGATGATGTGGATGCAGGAGAGAGAGCAGAAGTGGAAAGTCAGCGATGAGGATGACAAGCTGTGGGGGGTCAGCGTCACGAACATGATTCCAACGACCATGAAAGGGGTAGCACAAGGTCAGGTGGGGTGACAGAAAATAAGAGAAATTCCAGGAATGAGGAACGGTTCAGGGCTAGAGTCCTCGCCCCTTTCACACATGATGCGAGAAGTGGAACCAGAGAATTGCCAACAGCTGCAGCAGCAATTGAAGCCACAACTGTAGCTGAAATTGCAGCCTAAACTACAGCCCCCGCCCAAACCAAAGTCAGCGCCCACACACGCTAGACAGTGAGAGACCACCCCACCCTGACCCAAGAGTCAGAGAGCACCTGTCGGCTCAGCGCCAGGCCCCGCCCCGACGGCTGTATAGACCATAGTGGAGTGACACCTGATATTATGAAGAGAAGAGAGGGTACCGCTCTCCAATCAAATGGACAAGAAAATCATTTCAGCAATGAGCAGCGCGGTCTTCAACAAGGAGGAACTGGCCCACATTAGGATCATGAAAGCCAAATGGAATGATGAGGGGGCGATTTCTGCAATCACACACCCGAATGCGACAACATAGCTGGCTCTGCAATACTGACACATTATCATTACAGCAGCGGGGACTGTGGACAAAGGAGTCATGGATGTCAAAGCAGATGAATTGTTGAGAAGTGTAAAGAATCAAACAGTGCCTCTCATATGGTACATGGGGAAAGGCAACGAACCTCTGCAGAAGATGTGCGATAAATTAGAAGCGGACAATGAACGTATAGTGATCCCCACCAATGTAAGGTGTCTGGCGAACCTCCGTACCACCAGAGAGAGGAGACAGATTCGAGACATTGCCGCTTGATCAGTCGTCTTAGTCGTAATGAGGAGCAAGGTGTCACACAGCTTAGCCAAGACAGGCATCGAGGCAGTGCAGGTGTGGTATCGAGTCGAATTGTACATGAGCGAGGGATCTGACACCTGGTGCGAAGTTAGCTGAGTGTGGGGCCACCTCGAGAACAAGTGCGGCAGCATGCCAAAATGTTGCTACTGCTCTTGCCAACACTGGAGGAGTGACCACAAATGCCATCTGGCGGGATGCACTGCAGTGCAAGGATCACTCTTCGGCCACACACTGGAGAATTGCCTGAATTACCAAGGAAATTCATATCGCATTGAGGTGGAGGACGGTGAAGATATGCGAAGCCACCGAAGCAGGGCAGCAGAGCAGAAAAATAGTGTTACCTGGTCGCGAGTCCACGAGTGCAACTTGGGACATTGTAACAGCAATGGACTCAAACTCCATAACGCTTGGCCCTAGAGCTTCAGGGTCGTGGAAGGCGGGAGCAATGCATAGGAGAGGGCGGACTTGGACGAAGAAGAAGAGGCAGCAGGGGAGGCAACTGAGTTCACAATGGTCGTGGCTGCAACTGCAACCAGGACTGTGACTGATACCGAAACTGAGTGTGGATTGGGTGCCCACACTTGCAATGATTTGAGTGATCCAGCACAGCTGCGGAAAGTAATACCAGTGTAGCATTGTGGCACTGGAGAAGGGAGTTGTTCGCAGGGCGGACTTGGTGTGCTTGCAAGAGGCACCAAGAGAAAGAGCAGATATTGGGATCAGCCATTGGGCATCCAAAATAAGAAATAGCAAAAACATTTGGACGGCAAGACCGAAGGGTAGTGGCCTGGTGGTTCATGAGCGGACGGATTTGAGCAGATGTGCGAACAATAAAGTTATCGCTACTGATGTTAGGAGAACAGGTGACCAGAGAACAAATATTTTAAATGTTTATGATCACAATGACACGCAGTAGGGAGAGAGACGGACATCGGCATGAATGTCCAATGGGCAGAAAGTCATTCGGCATGGAGGCACTGTCCTGGCAGGAGACTTCAACGCCCACAACAATCGATGGGACACATGATGCCGAGTGCAGCAGAATGCTGCTGTCTGGGATGACGTGATTGACGAGAATGGACTGGTGATTGGACATGATGGCAGTCCCACCGACCTTTGGAGAAGAGAGGACCAGGAAGGCAAGTTGGTCATTGACTTGACGTTGCCAAATCAACCAACAGTGAGGTGGACCATACTGGCCGATGACTACGCCACTGGGTCCGGCCATGCGGTTATAAAATGGAAGCAAGGAGCAGACAGGCACGAGGAGGCAGATTAAGATAAGGTTGTTGAGGGCAATTTAGTTGCACTGACAGAGAAAGCCGTGGAAGCAGTGAAGAAGCTACGGATGGAATTGACGAAGGAGAGAGTTCAACTCGATACAGAGTGCACAGTGGACGAGGTGGAGCAGGAGGCCGCAAGCTGTCAGAAAGCAATGAGCACCATTCTCGATGCCAGAGTAAAGATGATCAGGATTTGTACCAGATCACAGACGTGGCTTAACGCAGACGGCAAAGAACGAAGGAGGATGGTAGGGAGTATGAGAAGGAAAAGACGGATCCCGGAGGAGGCTTCCTGGGCGAAGGCACAGCTCCAGAAGTTACTCCGGCGGTCCATGAGAACGGCTTGGAGAAATGGCTTGCAAAACATTGGAACGGGCGAGGTGTGGAGAGCGGGACGATCCTTGAACCCTTGGGTGGTCATGACTGTGGAGGCCTTAACGGACAGCGAAGGCAAGGAAGCAAACACATCATCAGAGATGGAGGAGATGCTGAGGCACAACTCTTTTCCCCCGAACGACGGTCACCAGTACATCTAACTATCTCCAGCAGTAACTGCAAACACACGCTTCACTGAGGAACCAGTAGAGCGAGCATTAAATTCTTACTCAGTGAACAAAGCTCCGGGGCCAGGCAAGCTGTCCGTTGGCGCCATACTGTTGCTGTGGAAGTGGGAGAAAGAGAGCATGGTGAGAGTGATGAGTGCGGCAATTGTCAAGGGAAGACACCAAGCAGTATGGAAGCGTGCTAGCCGTGTCGTGATTCGCAAGCCTTCCAACGATGACTACAGAAAGCTGAAGCCCAACTGCTCCATAGAGCCAGTTTACTGCATGGGAACAGTGGTGGAGATAGTAGCCGCTGAGCTGCCGTTGGAAGCGGCTGAGTGAAGAGGACTACTGAGCCAAGAACAATTATGAAGCAGGAAAGGATGATCAGCCATCGATACAGCAGCCATCATGGTGAATACAGCATATGCAGCTTGGATAAATGGCCACATACCAGGCGTCCTTCGCTTGGATAGTAACGCAGCCTTCCTGAGCGTGGGAACAGGAAGATTAATCAACTTAATCAAGGTCAGGCAAATGTACAGAGAACTTATATGATGCAGGGAGAGCTTTCTGTCGGAAAGAATCGTTAGGATCATAATCTACGGCAACACCATGGAAAGACACCCAGTGAGGGCAGTGGTCCCGCAAGGTTCACCTGTGACACTGATCCTCTTGCCATCTACACCTCTCGACTAATAAAGTGGGTGAAAGAGAATGTATCAGAAACCGAAGGGCTATCCATTGTAGCCAACCTTGGCTGGGTGGCAACTGGAAGCAATGTCAACTGTGTCGTCTTGATACTTACGTGATGCACAGCACAGAGCAACATGAGGGCAAGTAGATGACGGCTACAGGTTGACAACACAATGACTGAGGCGGCATTATTCACCCACAGCTGAGGAAATGGGAAACACCTCTTACAGACACCAACAGCAATGATAAGAGTTGGAACCGAGTCTATACAGTTCAACTCACAGGCGACAGGCTGGCTGGGACATTGGATAGCAGCACATCTCATGTTCAATGAGCACCACAACTGATGTATCAAGAATTCCAGGGCAGCAGAAGTTAAGCTCCTAACCCATATTAAGTCATATGTTGTTGTTCCTGCAAACGTAAGGGCAGTCCAAGTGGCGTGCGTCAGACCTGTGATACGCCATTGTAGCGAGCTCTGCTACAATCACAGAGGATTAGCCAGGCCAGAGGATCTCCAACTCCTCCTCAATCGAGAAGCCAGATCCATCCTGGCAGCGCTCCCCACGACCCAGGGGGGTATATTTATGAGAGAGGCAGGGCTTACACCAGCGCCAGTAATCTTGTCCTCTAGACAACAGCGATCCGCAGTGAGACTAGAAAATGCATGCAGTAGCAAACTACAGGAGCGACACAAAAACGTCTCTTCATGTACACCGATATGCAGAGTAGTCCGGACAGAGCATCAGCAAGGCCGGACAACAGACCGCATAAACTGGCCAGCCTTGGGCGAAGGACGAGTGGTCAGGACCACCATACTGGACGATACGACTGCAGCCAAAAGTGCCATGCAGCGCTAGGCAAGTGAGAAAGAAGCCACAATCGGAGCTGTGGTCGGGATGTGGTGGACATTTGGATTGCCCTCAGAGGATGGCAAAGTGGGAGCCGCAGAAGTGTGTCACCACGGAAATGAATGGAGGTCTCACTGCAGTTTTCTGGGCCCCAGAAGTATGCAGGTGCTGGAGGCCGAACTGGGGCCGATTGGACACGCACTTGATCTGGCGATCGAGAAGAGAGAAACATTCTAGGAGAAAGGAGTGAAGCCTGTGGCAGTCTTCAGGGACTCGCAGTTCGCGATGCGACGAGCGCCACACCTGGAGCCAGGCACCGGTCATCGACTGGCAAGGCGGATCGCCAGAAAGGCGAGGAGTCTGTGCATCCATGGTAGCGCAACCGAGATCCACTGGGTCCCAGCACACTCCGGTATCCCCGGACACGAAGAAGCAAACCCTCAGGCGAACCTGGCCCGTGACGCAAGCGGATGCACTGTTCTAGAGCGGCCATACACATCTGCCTCAAATAGGGCTAGAGGAATCTCCAAGGGTAGATCAGCAGCTAAGGCGGAGTGGTAGGCCGACAAGTGCAGCAAGCACCGTCGGGAAAAATGACCTTACGCGACGCGTAACTCATAGAGAAGCTGTTTCTGGGTCGGTGATCCATAGCATATTTGACGCGTGGCACTATGAAGTCCTATGGACCTGCGCATCGACTAGATTACTATGATACGCGTGCAATTATGTGCGCTTGAAACTATACATCATGCTGCATTCAACAAACTTGAAACCAAACTGCCAAATGCACTTCTTTGCACGCTCCCAAATGCGCTCTGAAGTACACACCTGATTGCACTCGACTGTACACTCCCAGCCTGCTTGACTTAAGCTCTCAAGACGCTCCCAAGTAAACTCCAAGTACGCTCCCAAGTACACTCCCGGGCATGCTCTCCAGGACGCTCCCAATTGCACTCGATTGCACACTCCCAGCCTGCTGGACTGTACGCTCCCAAGTAAGCTCTCAAGACGCTCTCAATCACACTCCCGGGCACGCTCCCAAGTACACTCCCAATTGCACTCGATGGCACGCTCCCAGCCTGCTTGACTATACGCTCCCAAGTAAGCTCTCAAGACGCTCTCAATCCCACTCCCGAGCATGCTCTCAAGTACACTCCCAATTGCACTCGATGGCACACTCCCAGCCTGCTTGACTATACGCTCCCAAGTAAGCTCTCAAGACACTCCAATCACACTCCCGGGCACGCCCTCAAGTACACTCCCAATTGCACTCGATGGCACACTCCCAGCCTGCTTGACTATGTGCTCCCAAGTAAGCTCTCAAGATACTCCCAAGAACATCTCCGAGTACGCACCCAAGTACACCTCCGAGTCGCTCGCAAGTACACTCTCAAGAGGGAAGCCACTCCCAATCTCACTTGACTATATTCTCCCATGTACGCTCCTGCATGCTCGATCCAGTGACTTGCTGAGTTGCAGAAGCCAGGAACCGGGAGGCGTGAGGCATGTGGCGTGTGGTGTGTGGCAGATGGCGGGCGGCGTATGGTGGCCGAAATCATGACGTCGGTCGATATCATAGTCTGAACCTTATCTTTAGCGCGGCCACCGCGACAAGATCTCAGGATGCCTCATACTCATGGTGTTGACAATTGTAGCCTTAGATTCCGCAGGAAAGGTAGACAATTGGATCTTGGTGAGAGCAGGTCTCCGACTCAGATTTTCAAGCGGAATCTAGTGCCCGCTTCCCATCGATTGTGGGCGTATGTGTGTGCATTCGGTCCGGGGCTGATGGGGAAGATGGCAATGGTAATGGCAATGGTGATGGTGTTGGCGATTGTGATCATTGTACCAGAAGTACTTATACAAGTAGGTTGGCTACCTCAACGTCAGCATCAAAGCTTCCACAGACTTAGAGCCTTCTACTAGCCAAAGCGTCTACAGACCTAGAGCCTTCTACTAGCCAAAGCTTCCACATACTCAGAGTTTTCCATCGGCCAAAAGCTTCCCGTGGAAAACTCTACTCCTCCCGAATATGCAGTGTTCCCGACAGGCCGGGCCGGCCCGCAGTTGGGCCAGACGAGGCCGTTTGATTTTAGAAACTGCGCAGGCCAGGCGGACGATTCGACAGCCTGGGACATAACTGTGGGTGACTGGGCGGACTATAGGCTTTTAGTGGGTTGCATATGATGACAGTCGGTGACTGGTGACTTACAATTGATAAGCTGTGAAGTTTCTCATAGTCGCTACTCTGATTAGCCAGTGCAAGGTGACATACAACTGATTGATAATCAGTTGAAACTTGAGCCTGCGGGTGAAATCCAGCAGTTTCTCGTTGTCGCCACTCTGATCAGTAAGTGCAAGGTGACATACAATTGATTGATCATCTGTTGAGACTTGAGCCTGCGGGTGAAATCCAGCAGTTTCTTGGAGTTGCCACTCTGATCAGTCAGTGCAAGGTGACATTACTAAGTCATGGGAACGAGAGTGTCTAATTTCGGGAGTGCATACTGAGATCAATGAGATGGAGCATATGTTGGAGGCATTGTATCAGGAATCGATGGCCAAGGAAAAGTAGACTCTTGGAAATGTATTACTAGATGTACCAATTTGAAGT
>Ga0307512_10003619_pt1 | contig 17667 bp, 23 predicted proteins | sample 14_EM_MG_FD_200267 | JGI IMG/M metagenome (GOLD analysis project Ga0307512, IMG submission 200267) | Populus trichocarpa ectomycorrhiza microbial communities from riparian zone in the Pacific Northwest, United States - 14_EM | ecosystem: Host-associated > Plants > Roots > Unclassified | place...
TCAGAGCAGCGCGCCGAGATCATCCGGACTGTAGAGCGCGCTGTCGAGTTCCACAGCTCCCCCGACATAGGCGTAGACGATCGCCACGGTCCTCGACTATATGCCCGTTTCATAGGTGGGCTTCTTGAGCGCGTCAAGACACCACCAGCCAAGCCCCTTCGCCCGTCCCGGTCGAAACGAAAGACCCCAGGAACGGCGGCCTCCGAGCTGCTGCCTGCCAACTCACTGTCTCCCACAGCCACTCAACCCACCCTTGTGAACCACTTTGAACCGCTTCCCGCACGAACCACCACGCCCTTCGACCACTTTGCATGGTCGGCAGAGATCGATCCGTCGGCCTCTGCTGATTCTTCCGCTCTCGGCCTGACGGCATCGGAGTTCTTCTACGCGCCTTTACCTTTCGACAGGGACTTGGTCGAGTCCATGCAGTCGCTGTCATCTTTATCCGAGATGCATGACGCCACGTTGCCAGGTGCGCATGTGCACACCTATCTCGTGTCTCTTCCAACTAACTGAGGCCCCTTTGTCAGGGTTTGGGTGGATGAAACAAATGCCTCCAGCGGACTTTACTCAGTACCAACAGCAATGGACGACTGGGGTGTGATATCCGTGACCTGCCTGTTTGATCAGATTGGATAAGTACTGATTGTGTTGCTTGTTTTCTTGAATTGTCGTGTCTCGTGCGTGCTATGAGTAATTGCATGATGTACCTTGAAGTAACTTATTGTAACGTCACGATTTTGCGCTGGGTCTTATCTGATAATCGTTGATAACACACAAGGAGGAAAGCTAATACATTGATTGTAGCTCTGTGATCCTGATGTACCGTTAATTTTAATCTTCCCATGCTGCTTGTAATAAGATGTTTAACTATCACACATTTTACTTCCGAGAGATGCCTTCATCCTCCGCAGAATGCGCAGCCTTTGCTACAAGCGCGCGACTCCTTTCCTGCCTCATTACAGAGTCACTTGTCCGTGCGGTATTTATTCCCCTTCGATGGTCTGATTGCGTCGGCATCGGTATCGTTCTCAAGCCACCCGCATCAACAGCCCCTGTGCAAGACTCCAGATCTTACTCTCAGGAGGATGTCCTTTCCATCGTATTGTTGAGACATGTTCCAATTTTCAAAGCGGACTCGAGCGACCCGCGCGGCAAAGAGATCGGATTACTGGATCCGCTCGATATGTTCCCTTTGCTTCTGCGGACCTCTTTGGATGGCGATTCAGCAGACGAGAGCGAGGTATGACCCAATGGATCTTCTCTGCGGTTTCAAATTGGCTTGTGCTCATCTTCCTTACACTTACAGTTACATCACGGCGATCTGCTTGCAGCGATCCAACAAGTCTTTTCGATGCCCGGCTGGTCCTTCTCTAAGTCCACCACCCTCAAGGCGATGAACGATCCCTTGATTCTATGGGACCAATATGTTGCAAGGATCAATCTCGACCCTGTTATACGATCCGACATCTCAGACGAACTCGCAAGTTCCGTCCAGTGGCAGGCCTACTCGTACGACCATCCAGCCAGCGCGCCGACTCTACTGTCCCCTAGCATTGATTGGGAACAGTCAATTGTCGAGGGTCATCCTACGCATCCTGTTTGTGTTCTCTTCGGCACTCACAAGGAGATTGAAAACTCAGTGATGGGATTAGATGCACAAGACACGCCGATTTTTGCCTCCCATGCCCACCCTTACTCCAGGAAGTTATGACCTATACTTCCCACGATTGCGCCTCGCTGCATTTCCTCGAAGGAGTTTGAACATTACAGGCAATTTTGAAGCGTTGATACTGCCTATCCTCGACGCCATGACAAGAAATGCGGGAAAGGCGCTCGACGTACCGCGGGATCATGTCTTCATACCGATACACGAGCTACAAGTCTCGCACATACTGGACAAGTTCAAAGAAGCGACGATTTATCCGGAGGAATTCAGCGTTCCGGCTCTTGCCCAGCAGAGCATCCGGTATTTACCTCCTTCGTGTGCGGCTTCTAAATCACGGTGGTCTCGCTTAGCGCCCTTCCTTTGTCCAGGTCAGTGCTATTGCCAGAGATCTTGCCGGAGACGCACCTCAAGCTCGGGGTCGGCATCAAGTTGACGTCTGCGGTTCGCACGATCTCGCCAGCGAGCGCTTACTTGGGCCCGCGCTTCTCCGCGCAGGTCGTTCCGGCACTGCACTTTGACCGATCATTGCTCACCGTCGCGCGCGAGTTGGCGAGCGTCAGTCACGTCGACCCGAACAGTGAAATAGCGAAGCATTGTGGTGTGATCGTGCGCGAGTGTCACGAGAACGGCAGCGAGGCGCGCGGGGAGCGGCTCATAGTCTGCACGAGCCTCGTCGAGCACGGCCATGCGGGCACGGACGGCGTCACGCCAAGCGTCGTGAGGGTGTTTGGGCTGAACACAGAGGACAAACGAATCAAGTGGCTCGACGAGTGAGTACCGTATTTTCCCCTCTCCACTTACAGAATACGCGATGGGGGACGGTTCGGGTCTGATGACGAACTCGCGGGGATTCCTGCAGTTTTGTGCGCCTCTTCTTTGCCGCGTTCTTGCCGCCGATGCTGCAAGATGGCGTTGCGTTCGAGGCACATGCGCAGAACACCGTCGCGCGCTTCTCTCTCGCGGAGCCGCATGAGCTTCGCGGCTTCATCATCCGCGACTTTGGCGGCTTGCGCGTGCACCCGCCTACCCTCCTCGCATCGACGGGAGTCGCGCTGGACGTCATGCCCGGCCACTCGATCGTCGGCGAGACGCTTGACGACGTCTACACACGCATGTACCACACCATGTTCCACAACCATCTCCAGCAGTTGGTACGCGTGCTTGGGCTCCACTATAACGGTAAGGGGTGGCAGGTGATACGCGCCCGCCTTAGGGAGGCGATTCCGCGTGGCCATGCTCTCGAGGAGGCTTGGCTAGGCGATGAGGTAAAGACGATAGCGGGAAAGTGTTTCATGCGTATGCGGATGGTAGGGGCATACAGATTCGTGAGTTTTTCGCCCTCCCTTTGCGGACGATTCCTTGCTAAGCGCCTCCTCTGTAAGCATCTACATGGACAATTTCCCAACCTTCTGCACTATGTTGGCGTCGAGAAAGAAACTCCTGTTGCAAACCTCTGAAATATAGTCTCAAAACTACCTCTGACCTTCAAGTTGCCCGCGTTCTGGGCTCACCGCCGGAAAGAAGGGCTGACGAGGACGAGCGGACGGCGTCCTTGCAAGGTTTTGGAAATGGACATGAGATTTAGGCTCGAGAGGAGGTAAGATTAGGAAGAGCGAGAAACAGAGGACAGGACACTGGATCTCATTCTTGTTTATACGCCGATACTTTACCTCAATATCACCACAACCATTGTTTTTGACACGGGAGACATGCAGTGACCAAGACACATTGCCAACTGTGGGCACTATTTCGGCGACCAAAGACCTTGAAAACAACGAGTCTTTGCTTAGGCGCACTGGCACCTAATCGTATATGGAAGAAAACCGGCCTGCCAGTTACATTTTAGTTGTAATGCTTAACGCGAGTGCCGTGGGGTTCTTCCTTTATTTTGCCTTCCTCCAGTCCCCTACCAACGGCATTTCCCTCTTCTGAGCGCCGTTTTATCCCCACTCGTTGCAGAAGTGGGCTCGCGGACAGAGGCTCAAGCTCGACGCCGTCATCGGCATAGCAAAAATAAAATGTTCGCGCTTGTGCCCGCACTGATCACGTGAAGGTTGGGTGGATTGAGGATTTGTAATTAATATCCCCCTCCTCAATTGACAACCTATCAGTATGATGACACCCGTCATATCGTACGAAAAGTTTCAGCACACACTGGCAACCCCCCTGACTTGGGACGTACTAGTGCGTTGTCGAGGTGTTTGATCCAGCGCCACTTCTCATCCACGTCACGTATCTGTAATGCGGAGACGGGTTGACTGTATTGGACAGTCGATGTTGTCTGGTCTGCAGTAATGTTCATCAGGAAGCTGAGGCGGTCTACCTATGATGACGACGGACCTTCGTGCCCTTTCAGCCAGACATTTGCTGTTTGTGCCTCTTTCTCTTGTGGTCGGGGGTAACTGTGGATTTAGTTCGGGGTTCTTACTAGCATGAGCGGTCCTGCGAATTAAACCCGCATTGTATGCACTACATCATGAAGCGGCCTGAAGTCGCATCACCATTGGCATATATTCGACCCCTTCATTCTCTAAAAAAGGATGAATCACAGTAAGAGTTGTTCTTGTCATCATAGTTGTGGATGTTGACGAGCGTCGAGCGTATCTTCGGGAGCCTCATCCGTCGGCCTTCAGCTTGGTCACCATGAATTTCAAAGTCCAAGGGAACGTACCTCTCAACTTCGTGTAAGACGTCAATATGGTTGTGCCGTGCAAATTCTTGAATCTCGGGAAGAAATGGCCGCACGGCCTCAGGGTGGGATTTATTATTCACGTTACGGTTGACTGATATATGTTATGAAAAAGGGTACTTTCTTCCTGTTCTATGACGCTTACAATTACAGTGCTCAATCCGGTCTTTGACACCGTTAATTATGTGCTGTCAAACGCAGCGCTCAGCCTGGCTCTGGCAAAAGTTTTACGCGCTTCATGAACCTACCCAAAATTGCAAGGGCTTGTACCCCATGAAGGTGCCAGTGTCCTTGATTTTCGCCTCATAGGTCTTTTCTCAGCACCTACCTGCTCGAACGGCACCGCGGCGATGTCAAATATCCTTTCCACCTAGCAACGGGTGCTGTCAGCGCCGTCAGTGATCGTGACATGCCTGTCTTGGCGAACCTGAGCTTTGTCAAGTCCGTGGTTGACGACGTAGAAAAAGCCCTGCTTGTGCATGGCATTTCGTGCCTTTTCCACTTGTTCTGCCTTTCCCACCGGTGTCTTGACCTGGCAAGATCAATCACTTCGAGTTTGGCCCACTCAACTGCATCACTGGTCATAAAACGATGAAAGCGCCGCAAGCGACGTTTTCCTTACGTTGCTCTCCTGTAGGTTCTATTGGCGTCCAATGAGGGACGGGGGGAAGGGCAATGGCCGACATCAGCGAAAGTGAACCTTGCTAGACTCAGGGGGAGGGTGATCGTCGGATTTGCCCTATCTTCACACCGAGAGTCCTTTATAGCAACAGCGAATTATTCCTAACTGGATAAGGTTCTGACTTGTAGCGTCAGATGAGCACCCTCCCTGAGAACGGGATGATCTCTATCGGGAGAACGAACATTGTTCGAATCTATGAAGTCGAGCTCGCCACACCTTCCATTGGAATCTTGCGGCAAAATCCGTTCAATCATGGGGAGCCAGGCCGCCAACTTTCGTTTGCCCTTGTAGTCTGCGATGAATGATCGTGTGCTGATGGGGTATACGATCGTCGGTATCAAGTATCGTGGGGAATAGCAGAGATAGTTGCGAAGAAGGAACACCCAATGCAGCATTCTCTACCCATTCGACATCAGCTGATGCATCCATCTCACGGTTTGAAATTTACGCACATATTTAGTAGCCTCGTTCTCGCCGCGGAGTATATTCTTCAATAGTTTTACGTCAAGAGCGTTCGGCCGTTGAGAGCTTGCTCCGTCATGAAGGATAGGCCCGAAAAGCAGCGCGTTGAGGACATCTCAGACTAGCCCCGTTTCTTCGAATGAAGATATTATCGGGGACAGCAGTTCAACTTCCACGTCGTGGTGGGGAGGAGAATGCCCCCGGTCGGGGTGGAGACTTTAAGATCTGTTGTCGACTCTCAGAGTAGGGCGCAAAAGTAGGAAGCGATCAAGAAAGATATAGTTAATGATTGGTTAATGATAAGTCCACAGGAAGTCTGTCGATTCCAGTATGATAACTACTACACTCGAGGTCCATTCGTTGGTCCATGAGCACTACTTATAGTGCGTAACCCGCACACCATTGACGATCTCGTACTCGCTCCCATCTTCCGCGCGCTGCAACTGAGAGACCCCATATCTTGATACTCTATTCTTGCGCCATGTTTCCTGCGTGGGAGGGTCGCCATGAATGGATTTGGTGATACCCTCACGCTGCACGACCGGACTGTGAAGTAGCGGGGCAAGACGGACGTCGTCGGCCATATATTGGAAGTAAATTAATCCCAGTCTCCGGTACCCGGACTGGTCATCTGGGGGCTTGATAACACGATGGATTGCTGATTTGTAATAGCCACCGGACAGGTACTCCGTGCTATCGCCACAGTTTACGATCTAAAGACTAAGAGGTCGACAGAGTGACAAGACTGCGTGCAACCGCGACTTACGAGAGCATTCTCGACATGTCTCACATAACGCCATTGACCGTCAGTGTCTTTGATTTGCAAAGCTGTGACCGGTTGGCTCCATATTGCCGTGAAACTCATGTGGTCTATAGCAGGTATCAAGTGAGACACAGATGAGATGTGGGGAGTAGGAGGTGTTGATTACCAGCGTGACCCTTCATCCAGACGTTGTCCGTCTTTTCCTCTTCTTCCTGGGTGCGAGGATTACTGGATTCAAGAATATCAGCTCTCCAAGTTCGAATGCACAAGGAAATGCCGCACTATAGCATAAATCGAACTTGAAAAAGATCAAATAAGTGAGGACAGGCACGGAAATGACAACTGCGCTTTCTTACAGAAAGAGTGATTTGTTTCGTCATATGTATGCAGGTCAGACAGCGTGTTTTCGGGAAGCTCAAGACCCAGGGACAGGAGCCTGTGTCAGTCATCGTAAGGGGATGATAACGGGCAAATCTAAGACGTTTAGCTTACTTCTGCACTTCGCCCAACACTTCTCGATGTGTGAACTCGATCATTCTTTGAATTTCGGGTACAAATGGACGTAACACAGTGGGGTGTTCACGTCGGGAAGTGTCTCGAGGTACTTGTGTATTATTAGCATGTGAGGACTGAGAGCTTTCTAGGTCGGCAACTCACAGTTGTAATGCTCGATTCTATCCTTTACACCGTTGGCTATATGCTGGTGGAGCGTTATTATGGTGCGGTGCAGTTTGACGGCACACCACATACCCAGTATTGAGGGAGCTTGTATCCCAAATACTCTCCCGTCTCCTTTATTCTAGCTTGATATCGGAGCTTCTCCTCTTCACTGACGTCATCAAATGCAAGGGCAGCTATATCGACGACTCGGTCAACCTTTGAGAATGGAATTAATGCAGTGGCAGATAATGACAGTCCTGTGTAACCCACGATCGTCTTATCAAGGCCATGATTGATCACATAAAAGAACCCTTTGTTTCGAGTAGCATCGCGTGCCAGACGGACTTGCTCGGCGCGACCCTCTGGCGTTCTGGCCTTGGCAAGATCGATGATTGTAAGATCAGCCCAATCGACTGTATAAACAATCCAAAGTCAGTGACTCCTACAGGATAAGGCCAGCCTTCACTCACTGTGCTCCTTCGTGACAGGCGCAGGGACCCAAGGTCGCACGGGGGGGTAGTTTGAGATGATGGCAGGCATTTCCTACTAGTAGGAGACAACGCAAACACTGAAAGATCGCCTGAAAGGTAATAGTGAACGTTGTGAACGTCTGTGCTCATGGGCCACGTTATATAGGGCCCCGCGAAAGGCACCAAGACGAGGGAAAAACGTCGATGGTCACCGCATGTACAAGGACTCGGAATGAACATTCCGAAGAGGTATTATTTGATATCGATATCGTAACAAAAACCAAGCATCTGGACGATGAGATGAGATCAAGCACAAGAGAAGTAGAGCGGCCTGGTGGGGTGCTACTGTAAAGGACCCGCTCCGCTTCTGCTCCTAGGGGTTCTTCAGTTTGACATTCCGCATCTTTCCGAGATTGACGCCTGGGCAAGATCCAAGTCTCATGACAATCCAATATGCTATCCTAATATCCCAAAATAATAGCTCGTATCAATATACTCCATATGTTCGATAAAAATGGTGATGAGAGGAAAGAAAGACACTCTGTCACGCCTGCAGCAGTAGCAGCTTTGCGGAGTTGAAAAAATCACCCTATGACAACATTAACGCCTGAGGGGTGCTCTACTGTAGTGGTGCAATGTGAGAGATGGTACTACCGGTCATGAAAGCCCAGGGAGCTCATTTAGGATACAGCACATGTATGCTGCGAAGGAAATTTGACATAACATGGGCTTCGAGAAAACTGATTTATGGACAAGACAAAATGTTTTCAAGCAGGAGAGAAGTCAAAAAGCAATTATACCTTGACGGCTTCCGGTAAGCTTGGAACAGCGGCCGCCGTTGAAACGTTGCACAATCGGGAAGTAAAAATTCATTGGGAGAAAGCCAGGAACACGCCATAACCAAATGGGGTACCGTATTAGTTTCGTTCTATGCGCGGGATGAATGTGGGTATGGCATCGATATGCGATGGGATTGGATTACTGTATACTGGGCTGGGATTGGCTACGAACGAAGACGATGTGCGACGTGGCGAGAGGTGGCGATGTGGCGACAGGAGCTGAATTGGCCGGCCCGGATACCGGCAAACCAAATCCCGGTGATGAGCCCTGATTGGCTGGCTGATTGCTTGGCTTGGCTGGTCTTTTTTTTTCTTTTGCTAATCGCCAACACACTGCTGCTTTGTCCGTGCCAGTGACGAACACTGCATGGAGAAAAGCGCCGACGCTGGGCCCTCTGGTAGCATCCCAACATACCCCGCTGTTCTTGAGGATAGCCGACAAGCAGACGTGCATATAGATGTACGGAGAGCCCTCGATCTCCACCATGTCACCTCTTCCTCTCCGGACTTGAACTTGAAAATCGAGCCTTCCCTTCCCGATCTGGGACAAATCGATGTTAGCTTATCTCGCACGAGGACGCTCCCTTTGAGATCCCCGAAACGAGGAGGCCCGGCTTTCTTTCCGACCATCCAAGGGACCACGTTTGAAGTTGAAAATTTAGAGCGCCTGCGGCGCTGGGTGTTGGGGTTAGCCATAGGCAATTTCCGCTTGTTAATCTAGCCTTTCACTCTGCATGCTTATCCATTGCATTCTTCAGTCGAATTCGACCTCGAACTGGGGCCCTCATTAAGCTGCATATTCCCACCATTGCCATTGTACCCGTTCGAAGCTGAGAACATGTCCGTCGTTTTTACAATTCGCCGTGTACCTATTGAAGTAGAACTTGAACTAGTGCCTTCTCAGCATTTCCAGACTCGACATTATTCAAAGAAGGCTCCGAGACACATTCCTTTCGTATTCGAGAACAGATTCCGAGGGCGAACCAAGGAGGTCCTTCTCATTTTGATACCCGACGTGCGCTGTCCCCGGATGGCTTTGTTTACGGCTTTTCGTACTTCAATCAAGTGAAAAGCACCACTTCCAAACGCGGGTACTCTCAGGTATTGCCACCGATCGTACGGCTGCGTCTTCTCACTTCTGTTGTCCCAGAGGTGTATCGTGGTCCTGACACATAATCCATATCCAGCACTATTCTGTGCCTTGCTCAACCAGCTGGGGCCCCTCTATCACACCCATGGTGAACCTATATTGGAGGTTGCATCCCATAATATAGCCAAGTGGTGAGTTTCAACGTGTCGAAAGTACGCACTTGTGTAACTTCTCTACGGGGTGTAGGCCCACACCAGTTCCTGGTGCCACAATTGAGCTCGGCTTCCTTGGAACTGTCCTTCGTGTGGAGCTTCCCCAAGACCTGGATGAGCAGCAACTGGGCAGTGGGCCCCACATACAGACACAAACGGACCACGATTGGCACGTACGTTCTGACAACTCGTTTCCATCCGAACATTCTGTGTCCTGATTATGGTGCAGCTTCTCGCCTGTTCACCTCCGCTTGTCACACCGAGTATGATTCACATATTTGAGGCTTCATTGTCCCATCTTTGGTCTATATGGGAATGCCTCGTATTGTGTGAGCCGATCATTATCTTCGGGCAGTCCCCTACATGGACAAGCAATACGATATGGTGGCTCCGCGATATTGTCCGACCCGTGAGAGACTTTCTTCGAACATCCTATGGTGCCTTAAAACATTTCACCACTTCACAGATTCCATGGGTCGGGGACTTCAGGCCTTATTTCACAATTCACGATAAGGAGTACGCGGAATTGGTAAACGAAAAGGCTCCAAAAGCCGGCCTATTACTTGGAGTCACGAACCCATTCTTTGAGAAAACGTGCGGCCATTGGCCGCATGTCCTTACCCTCGGCGGGAAGTCCCCAAACGCCCCAACGCGTTTCGCTGGTCCTGGGCCGTCACCTGGATGGAAGACAAAGACACACAAACGGTATACGTCCAAGGACCGCCAACTCCTTCAGACTTTGGAATCCACGGCAGGAAGTGGGAATGCGAAAACGTGTGAGTCGACGCTCCACATGTTAATGTGCGATGATCCCCCTGACTTGTCTTTCGTCCCAGTGGCAGAAGCATCTTTCAACCTCCGTCGTCACTTTTCCTCTCGTTCGGCCGCATTACTGGCTCCCCTTAACCGTTATTTGAACACCCTGATCCCCCGACCTTCCGAGACGAGCGCAGGCTCGCGCCTCAAGTCCTTCAACAACGCAAATTTCTTTGCTTCGCTCAAGGCCCATGGGGCGATATTGCCCTTCAAATCAAACACGAAACAGCGCGAGTTCTACGAACGCTGGCTACGCACACCAGCATTTGGAATGTGGCTTGCGCGTCAGGAAGACCTTGTTTCACGTACGCTAGAAAGCGCAAGAGGCGAGAACGTGCGATGAGCAGGCATACCCTGTTGTCGCCACTCACGTCGGTGGGTGTGTCATTCGTGACATGTGATTGGCAGCACAAAACCGGCTATCTCGGACCAGATTCCGGGGCAAGCACGGGCGGCAGTGTCAACGTCGTGGAGAGAGAAGTGGGCTCCTGGGACGGTCATCAGATCAAGATCCAACTGTCGAAGCGACCACACCGCGTGGGGCCCATGACCTCTTCCGTGGAATGACGCACGACATCCAAGGATCACGTTGAAATTTTACACCAATTAGTTACTGTGAGTATATACTTGTAACAACGGCGATGATGATGGCCCTGTGTTATTGTAGGTCCCGTGTGTGCTGTTGGGGAGTTTAGCCAACTATCTGTGACTATAATTCCCACATCTGGCCCGGGCCGAATTTGAATGTTGACAGGTGGTGATCCATAGACCGACAGCAGTGAAACTCGGGTGTGGCATCCGCAGTGCCAAGGCAGATGACGGAAAGAATGGCATGGTCATGTTATTCATTTACCATTTGGAGTTAAAATTTTCAATACTACTGTAGAAATCTCAACGCTGCTGGGAACGTACTCGGAAGCTGTCTACCGTACTTTGCACCCGCAATTGGCGCAATCGAACAATTGAAGTCAATACTGTGTCGGCACAAAATTGGTCCGCAATTTGAATACGTACTGTACAGCATGCATGAAACGTGAGATCGCGTGAGATTCCATCATCCCCCCGTGGGGTAAGAGCCGGCAAACGCCGGTCTGTAACAAGGCCCTAAAGCCCGGGGACCTTATGATCAGTGGCTCACTTTTTTCCAGCTACGTTCCGTCACGGACTGCGATGTGCTACCCGGCCGCTGATGGTTTAGACCCGGCGGATCAATCCGACGCTTCTGTCACTATTTTTTTTGTCAACTCAGCTCAGAATGAGGGGCTCATACACTACGCCCACACGTAGCTGTTAAATTTGGTCGTGGCGGATGACGCGCATACAGTCCGTTTTGCTGTAAACAAAGAAATTCAGAATTTCTCAAGGAATTTCTGATTGACATACGTCAGAACAGATCAACAAGGGTCGGCGGATCAACACTTCCCAGCCAATAGCGGCTACATTCAGTTCATTATGCATTATGCGTTTACGCAATGGCTCACGTCCAGTTGAGCATCTACCATTTGTCGGGTGTCAGTGAGGAATCTCAAATTTCTGCCCCAACCCTGTCTGGCATTCTACAGTACGATGTTTAAATCGGACTACAACACATACATAATCATACTGACACGCTAGGTAACCATGCACACGAGACGTCATCCTCACCCGAAATTTGCAAAAGGCTAAGTGACAGCTCACTCAGCAAACACAGTGCCCGTCAACAAGTACGGTGGCAAACAATGATCATCGAACCCTGTAAGAGTGAATGGGATTTGTATTATTATATTATGGGGTTTATATGATGTGACAGCATCAAAGCACGCCAGAGTTTTTTGCAATAGCGGCCCAACTCTTGGCGACATATTGCGCGAATATCTCAGATTCGGAAAGCGCATTCCGAACGTGCGATGCTGATTCGAAGAGGGAGTCGACGAATGCGGGAGCAGTCACAGGCGACGTGAGCTGGTGGAGCTCTGACAATGGAAGATATGTCAAAAAAAAACGGTGTGCAAGGAAGAGCCGTCTCACCAGCAGCGGCATAGATGGCCGCAAGGGTGGCCCGCTTTGTATACCAGGAGGGCTACCGCGAGCATTCTGAATGACTGTCAGACATGTATTCGACACGGACGTACCCCAATGGACGCGTCATTGGCTACTCGACATGCCTCGTCCGCGATGCCTGCCGCGTGGTGAATTGCGGGAAACGGATCAAGAAGCGGAACACCGAGTTTAGGAGACATAACAAGTGCGAATGCCTATGTGCGCGCGCCTCTGTAAGCATTCGTGTTGCACCCATGACCGATTCGAAATCGGCTAAAGACTTACCTCGGGGAGGAACCCGAGTACGGGCACGTTGTATTCAAGGCGAGCGAGGAGTGCCCCTTTCACGCCGTCGACGGGGACGGAGCGCATATGTGCTCTTCCTTCGTCGAGCCATGCGCTGATTAGTGTTCGTCGTGCGGTGTCGCCATCGCCGAACAACGTCGTCACCACAGAATCGGAGAGTGGCTCTGCGTGAGGTTCGGGAAGGTCAAGCGCTGAACGCGCCAAGGCGGTACGGGTAAAACCATGGTGCTTGACGAGGGGAACGGAAAGTTTCAAGAGTCGAGTTCTGGAATTTTGGGAGTGAAAAGATTGTTTGAGACTGAGACAGGATTCTAAGGAATAGCGCACCTGAGGTGAAGAGCCGACATGAGGACTTTTGTGTGACCCGCGCTTACCACTTTGGTCGATTCATCTTCTCTCTCGACTTTAATCAATCAATCACTGCTGTTCGGCAGCCCCAACCGTCCTTACGCCCCTCTCCCGTTCGCAATCAGAAAACAAAAAAGTACATCAATGTCCGATTGGGGTGAATCGACTTTTTCTCAGCCTCGTCCTGCCGTTCGCTGCTGCTAACCCACCAGGGCAGAGGGTTCCGCAGACGGCTCTCCTGCACGTCCCATACCCAACAAGGCTCTAGCGACTAGGAACAAATGGGAAGGGGAGGACGAGGATGACGATGGACCCGTGGTGAGCCTCTCACTTGTTTGACTGCCTGACCGAGGCCCCCTTTTCCCTCATCGATGCGATGCGGTACGTTGCAGAGCGATTGGGAGGCGTCCTCCGACGAAGAAAAGCCTGCACCCGCACCTGCGTCGGTCGCTCCTGCCAAAAAGAAAGGGTCTCTGAAGCAGAAGCTTGCAGAGAAGGAGGCCGCACGCCAAGCGCGGATCGCTTCGGGGGATGGCGACGTGGAATATGACGAGGACGCTGTGCTCGATCCTCGCGCCAGGGCCCGGCTCGAGAAGGAGCGCGAGCTCGAGTCGGATCTTCATCATGCCAAGGAGCTCTTCGGATCTGTCACCATAAAGGGTGCGTGTTCCTACGCCCATTCGTTCTCGCCCTTGTTTCAAACCAAGCGCCTTCCCTCGTACGCCTGCCCTGGCCGTGTCATATCCTTTTTGTACTGTAGGCTCGTCGGACGCGGACCTCGATCAGATCTTAAAATCGACGCCCAAAACCAAGGAAGACTTTATTGCGCTCTCGGACGCCATCGTCGCGCACGTCATCAAACGACATCAGGACAAGCCGCTGTACGCCTCGTTTGTAGAGCACCACGTGCGCGCACTCGCCGCGCCGCTGCGTGACGTCGATGTACGCAAGGCGGCGACCGGACTCACCACGCTCGCGAATGAGAAACAGCGCGAACAACGAGAGAAAGCGAGTGGGAAGAAGAAGCCAAAGTCGGCCGGAAAGCCCATCCTCGGCGCCAGTAAGGTGGGAAACAAGTAAGCACCCTCTTAGGCCTCATTGTTGCTTATAGGGCTGTGCTGATGTATGTCTCACTTTTCTGTAGGTTGGATACGACTGTGTATGACGAGGCCCTGGACGATTTCGGGTCCAACGCAGACGACTTTATGTGATTTTGTGTAGCCCCATTTTCAGTTAGCTGTTTGATTTAGCTTACCCTCTGTCGCCCATCCTACCTGTATCTGAACACGTAGATTATTGTATGGGTTATTCGGCGACAGCGACAGGCCGCCAATACGCCGATTCGTCCATCTTTTCAATCCTTCTTGTCGTTTACAACATCGAAGCCGCCTCAATTTCTCCTTCGACGTGCGTTGCTTAGGCAAACCCCATGCATGTGGGCATGGGCAAATGTTCTACGCCGATGTGCTGCCCTTGCCACTCCACCGTTGACCTGTTGCGACGAGTATTTAAGGAACGTTCTGTATTCTGATCATTTTTCTGTTTTCGCTGTGGTGTCCCATCCACGAACGTGCGTCTTTGCGTTCAATGATATTCCTACCGGACCCACCCACGACGGCGGTCCCAATCAGTTTGTCCTTTGAAAGGGGCTTCTTGGGTGCGTAGATAAACTCACATACAACTCAGTGGTGTCATCGGAAGTACTATAGGTATAGGTATAAACACAGATCTCTTCAAGCTACAAAGACAAGTAGTAGAGCGAGGCAGGCCACTCCAGAATGCCTAAGAAGCTGAAGGGGTGGAAACTATTCAAAGATAGAGAACGCAAGGTCGACAAAGCAACTTCTGATGAGTCTGGTCACAGAAAGTCAAAATGGCATCTGCACAGGACATCAGTCATGTGTCGCGATCTAGGAGGTGGCGTTGGTACGTGCGGCACACCAACGTGGCTAGAGAGCAAGGCAAAAATTATGCGACACGTGAACTGACACGGACACAAGGGAAGGAGGACCTTCGTGTCAAGGGGCGTCGGGCTTCTCTAGACTTAGGGGCAACATTGGCACCGGCCCGATGATGGTTCGCATGGGGTGTGTCGTGATGGGCCGAGCTGGAGCACTGAGGGTAGCGAGCCGGGTATGGGCCCCAGGTAGTAGGGTTATTGTCGGGGACTGTGCCTTCGTGCAGAGCGGCGTAAATGTTACGGATGCAGGGGAGAATATAGTTGGCATTTGATCCGGCGCCAGGCTCACGCGCCGAATCCAGCAGTTGGTTCCAGAGCATGCAAAATTCGTTCCGGTACTGGACTGCGGCCTTCTCTACCTGGAATTGGCCCACCGCGCGTAGGATCCCGTCGAATATGGGCATTTCGTCTTTGCACGTATGGCCTGCGGAATTCAACGCCTGGGCGAGCCGAACGAGGTTGATGAGTTTCACGCTCGCACGTCGTCCGCGGTAGTTGGTGTCGAATACCTGGGTGTTCAACCAACGCCGGACGACGTGGGACCAACGCCATTCTGACTGGTCGTCCTTGATGTGACTGATGGCGACGGCGATGATGCACTTTGCGAGTAGCTGCGCAGCTCGATCCGTACTTTCGACTGTCCGATCCGCAACGAGGACGAAAACGACACATTGGAAAAGGGTGGGGTCCGCGGGAAGGGAGAGGACGCGGAGGAAAGTGCGCTGAAGTAGGTAAAGATCTAGTTGGATCACCTCTAAGCAAAGCACGATCCGTTTCCGCTTCGTTTCGGGTGGTATGGAATCGGAAGACAACGTATGGTGCATCAATGACACGATCGCATCGGGCAATGCGTCAGTGTGGAGAGACCGAAATACTTGGGCTGGTTCTTGCACGTGCGCCGAGCCGTAGAAACCGGTGATGCTCGCCAGAAACCTTTCCAACTCTGTTTCCTGGCGCAGAGAACGGAGTAACCAAGCCACCATATCACGATCGAGCGACAAATTGTGGGCCTCGACGAGTCTCTCTGTAGCCTGTACTTTACGATCCCAAGCAGAATTGACGAAGGGGTTGAAGTTGTGACCCAGGCGAGAACCCAAAATGGCCCCCAGAGGTGATAGAACTGCCCATATAACCAGTCTCCAAGAGACTGCCACCATGGACAGTGGGGTAGAATACATAGTATGAGGGCGAATGAACGAAGCCAGGGTGGACCACAGATACAATGACGTAAGGGGAATAAAAGTGACGTGCATCATGAGAGAGCAGAGACCATCTCCGTTCTTATGGGCTAGTATGGCGAGGCCAGCAACGAAGGAGTACATGGAAATATCCAATGACAAGCTCATGACTTCCACAGTGAGCTGAAGAAGCCTTTGTGATCCTTCACGTGATACATATGCTCGAATACGCGCGCGGCTGTGGGCGCTGTGTTGTGGCTCTGTCATGACTAAGTACCTGCGGACCCAGCCTTGCACCATAGTTGCGAGCACTGTGGAAGACAGACTCGAAGCCAGGCTAGAAAACCATAAAATATGTGAAATTCGGGGCACCGATGCCACGACGGGTGGAGCTAGCTGCGATGGCACACCGAGATTGCCAGTGTTCAAAGCGGCTTCAAGCTGTAACTGGTAGATCTGAGCGAGGTAAAAGGCCGAGACGTCTTGAGAGGTCGTTTGAGAGGTCAGGTAAGACTGCGAAAGGAATGCTGCAACAGTGGTGGACATTAGACCACTCTACCGATGTTCAGTAAGCACCGATGTGCTCAACAAAATGTGGGTGGTACCGCACTATAATCATGACACTGTGTGCACGCGCCGTCCAGTTTCCAGCCATCTTGCTGTCATACACCGCCGTCTTATCGTTATACAGGGAGAACAGGGCGTGAGATCCATCAGTCACATTGTTAGAGTCCTGTGGTGGTGTAGCACGACTCTCGGGTGGAGGTTCCAATCCATCTGGAGCACCTACGAGACAAGTGAGTAAATTAAACGTCAGTGTAGAAAATGCTCACTCGCCACAGTTGCTATGTCAAGTACGGGATTATCAACCTTGATAACACTGTCGGCATCTAGATTCATTATGTTACGTTTGGTGTTTGGTGGCACGTTTGGTGGCGGAGGTATGAGTATGACATCATCACCTACAGGGCTGTAAATTGTAAATCGAAGTTCACGTGCCCTTTCTTAATCTCATGCTCATGGGCTGCTTACCTGAGCTGTATTATGTGGCGTAGTTGGCCGGATTTATCACAGTTCAGTTCACAGCTCATGGTGGCGAAAGAGGTTCTGGTCTTATGATGAAGACTTTTGCTTGCGTCTTTTACGCTGACTGAGTACTGATTGACTAGACCAGTTGCTGCGGGGGGACCGAAACGGGTAGGTTATTGCAGATCATGGGATGACACGCGGGCAGGCATCCTACTACTAGTCCTCGTCATCACTGTCCTCGTCATCCTCGTCGTCGTCTGCAACACTGATGACGCCACCAGTCTTTTTCTCTCTTAACGCGCGCCCCGCTTCGGCGAGTCTCGTACCGAAAACCTTGCGCGCACCAAAGTTCGCGCCCACGTCCCAGATCTGCAACTTGGCTTTCGAGCCTGCCGCCGCAAGTGTTAATGGGTCGTCCGGCGACCACACCACCGAGAATACCTCGCCCTAAGTAGATGAAGATAAGCACACCTCT
>Ga0307512_10003620_pt1 | contig 17667 bp, 12 predicted proteins | sample 14_EM_MG_FD_200267 | JGI IMG/M metagenome (GOLD analysis project Ga0307512, IMG submission 200267) | Populus trichocarpa ectomycorrhiza microbial communities from riparian zone in the Pacific Northwest, United States - 14_EM | ecosystem: Host-associated > Plants > Roots > Unclassified | place...
GCATCCGCCTGGACCGCGACACCCGCCGAGACCGTCACAACCGCAAACCAACACCATCACGACCGCCCGATCACACACCAACTGTCCGTGTCACACACAGTCACCCACGGGAATTGGGACTACTTACCGACCCGCGCCATCGGAAACACCCGCGAGGCAATTCGGGAGTAAGCATTCACCGCATTCGCCGTGGGAGGCGGTGCGTTCACGGGGTGTAGTCGAGGGCGGGGTGTTGCGACACGCCGGTTGGCGGTGATGTGGGCGGGCACGTTGGTGTGTTGGGATCTTCGGGTGCCGGAGATCGACGATTTGTCGCGTGGTGAGCTGATCGCGCTCGTCGGGCGGTTGTTCGGCGAGGTGCAGGACTTGACCCGGGTCAACGCCGAGTTGGTCGAGGCGAACGCGGCGTTGACGGATCGGGTGGCACGGTTGGAACGCATCGTGTCGCGTAACAGCCGTAATTCGGGGACACCACCGTCGAAGGACGACGATCTGGGTCGGACACCGCCCGCCGATGAGCGCGAGGCCGCAGGCGGTGACCTGGCACGCAAACGAGGCAAACGCAAGGGTGCGCCAGGGGCTCATCTGGCCTGGTCCCCGGATCCGAACGAGACTGTGGGCCACTTCCCGCAAGGGGTCTGCGGGTGCGGTTCAGAGCTGGCCGGCGCCACGGATTTGGGTGTCTACGCCGCGCATCAGCAGATCGACGTGCCGTTGATGACGGCGACGGTGACCCAGCACGACCGGCATGCGGTGCGCTGCCGGTGCGGGACGATGCACGTCGCCGCCCGCCCGGCTGATGTCGCGGACACGTCGGTGTCATTCGGCCCGAACCTGGTGGCCTGGTGCGTGTATCTGATGGTCGCCCACGCGATCCCGGTCGCCCGATGCGCAGACCTGGTCGCGGCGTTGACCGGGACCCGCCCGTCGGACGGGTTCGTCCACGCGCTACTGGGCCGGGCCGCTACCGCGGTGGCCGCGACGAACCGGATGATCCGCACCCTGATCACCGTCGCGCATGTGGTGTCCTGCGACGAGACCCCGATCCGGGTCGGCGCCCGGAAAGTCAAGAAACACCTGCTGGTGGCCTGCACCAGCATCTACACCTGGTACCTGCTCGGCGACCGCAGCCTGGACACGTTCGAGGCGTTCGTCCTACCCGATCTGACCGGGGTGATCGTGCACGACCGGTATCAGAACTACGACGCGAAGATCTTCGGCCACCTGGTCCATCAACTCTGCGTCCAGCACCTGATCCGCGACTGCCAGGATGCTGCGGAAACCTACCCCGACGCGCACTGGCCGACCCAGATCCGCGAAGCCCTGCAAGCTCTGGTCCACGCGGCGAACCTCGCCCGCGCACAGAACAAGAAGGCGATCCCGGCGCACATCGCGGACCCGCTGATCAGCGCGTACCGACACGGGGTCCGTATCGGACTGAAGGAAGTCGCCCGAGTACCCGGGCGAAAGCAGCCGAAACACCGCGCACTGCTGGAAGATCTGCGCGACCGCGAACACGACATCCTGCGGTTCACCACCGACCTGCGGATCCCACCGACCTCGAACCAGGCCGAACGCGACCTGCGACCCGCGAAGACCCAGCAGAAGATCTCCGGACGGCTCACCAGTACCACCGTCACCGAACACCGGTACGCCATCCGCGGGTACATCTCCACCGTGACCAAACACGGCGCCGACGTCATGACCGCGATCCGCGACGCGATCTGCGGCCGGCCCTGGACACCACCCGCCTGGACACCCGGCTAAACCGTCCGCATGCGACGAACGCCACCACCCATCACACACAGCCACCAACGGCTACGCCATGGAGTGGCCCTGAATGCTTACCGGACGCCAGGGCCCGCAATACTCGGCGATCGTCAGCACCTTCGACTGGGACTCGTTCTGGTCAGCCCACGGCGGCGCCTTCTTCGACGAGTTGCAAGCCCAGATGCGCGCCGACTACGACTTCGTGCTGATCGACAGCCGGACGGGGTTGAGCGATACCGCCGGCATCTGCACGGTCCAACTACCCGACACCGTGGTCAGCTGCTTCACGTTGAATACCCAAAGCATCGAGGGTTCCGTGGCGGCGGCCCGGTCCATCTTGAAGATGCGGGAACAGCGTGGTGCGCCGGCCCCGCGCATCCTCCCGGTGCCGACCCGGGTGGAGGACGGCGAGCAGCGCCGGCTCGAACGCGGTCGGATGTACGCCCACCGCAGCTTCGCGCCGTTCCTGGCGGGCTCCGGAATCGAGGACGCGGAAGACTATTGGGGCGCCGTCGAGTTGCCCTACCGGGCCTACTACGCGTACGAGGAAATCCTCGCGACGTTCGGCGACCTCCCCCGCATGGAGAACTCGCTGCTGGCGCCGTATCTGCGCCTAGCCCGCCGGATACTCAACGAACCGGTCAGCGCGCCGGTCATCGACGAGGGCGTCCGGCAACGCGTGATTCGCATGTTCGAGCGTTCGGATCCGATCGAGCCCAACCGCATCCTCATCAATTACGTACCGCTCGACCGCGTTTACGCGGAGTGGCTGGGCGAACAGTTTGTCCGATCCGGGCACAACCCGGTGCTGCACTTCGCCGGCGGCGAACTGCCCGATCTGGACGCGTTCGACAGGGTGGTAAACCTCGTCTCCCGCGACTACGAGACATTTCCCGAAAACGACCAGTTGGCGACGGCCCTGCAGCGTCGACAGGACGCCTCGAACGGTGACTTCGCCCTCGCCGTGCAGACCGCCGCGATCCCCCTGCCGGAAAACCTGCGCCGGTATCCGAACGTGGATCTGACCCGGCTGGGCGGCGACCGCGCCTTGGAGTTGGTCCTGAGCGAGCTACGCATTCAGCCCGACACCGCCCGGACCTCCTACGAACAGCCGCAGGAAGGCATCCGCTACCCCCGCGTACGGGCTCAGTTCTGGAATCTCCAGCTGGCTCGTAACTCGAGTTTCTCCGGCCGGCACCAGCTGTCCGAGGCGCTGCGAGACCAACTGTTGGCGACGGAGTCCGCGGATGGTGGGCGGATCGCGCTCGAGGGCATCAACGGGGTCGGCAAGACCCAGATCGCGCTCGAGTACGCCTACCGGTTCGCCGCGACCTACGACATCGTGTGGTGGATTTCGGCCGAGCAGACCGACCGGGTGCGCACCAGCCTCGCCGAACTCGCCGAACGGCTGGGCATCGCGGGCGACGCCGAGGAGCAGGTCGTCGCCGTCCGGGAGCAGCTGCGGCAGGGCAAACCAACGGCGCGCTGGCTGATCGTGCTGGACAACGCGGATTCTCCCGAGGAACTGCACGACTTCCTGCCGACCGGAATGGGCCACATCATCATCACCTCGCGCAACCCGCACTGGACGGAGAAGTACCACATTCCCCGCCTGGACGTGACCGTCTTCGCTCGCGGCGAGAGCATCGAGTTGCTGCAGCGACGGGTCGAAGGGCTGGCCCGCGCCGACGCCAACCAGATCGCGGAAGCCCTGGGCGACCTCCCGCTGGCACTCGAACAGGCGGCCGCCTGGCTGGGGCTGACCGGATCCAGCGCGTCGGACTACCTCGACGAGTTGGGCTCGCGGACGGCACGGCTGCTCGACCAGCAGGCGCCGCCCAACCAGCCGTCGACGACGGCCAGCGTGCGGCTGTCGTTCGACCGGCTCCGGGCGCAGAGCCCCGCGGCCGCCCGGCTGCTGGAGCTCTTCGCGTTCCTGGCGCCCGAGGCGATCCCGTTCCGCCTGCTGGAAAGCGAGCGACTCTCGGACTACCTGGCCGAGCTCGACCCGAACATGCACGACCCGCTGCTGCAGCGGACGTTGATCAGCGTGATCGGCCGGTATGCGCTGGCCCGAGTCAACACCGCCATCGGCGGCGCCGTCGTGCACCGCCTCACCCAGAGCATCATCCGCGACGGGCTGGAGCCGGCGGACCAGGCGGCGACCCGCGAGGAACTGTGGCGGATCCTCGCCAGCGTCCGGCGCGGCGACCGGGAGAACTCCGACAACTGGGCGGCCTACGAGGAGCTCCGCGCGCACCTGGAAGCGTCCGGGGCGATCGAGGCGTCCCGCTCCGAGGTCCGGATCCTGTTCCTGGAACTGGCGAACTATCTGCGGTACCGCGGCGACTTCATCGGCGCCGAGGATCTCGTCGTACGGGTCAGCAAACGCTGGCTCGAGCTGTTCGGCGCGGACGACGTGCTGGCCCTGCGGCTGCAATCCGAACGCGGCAACATCGCCCGGGCCCGCGGCAACATGAAACGCGCGTACGAGATCGACGGTGACGTTGTCGAACGGATGAGCCGGGTTCTGGGCGAGCAGCACGCCTACACGCTGATGGCCGCGAACGGCATGGCGGCCTCGCTACGCGCGCTGGGCGAATTCACCCAGGCTCGCGACCTCGACGAACAGACCGCACCCCGGATGCGGGATGTCTTCGGCCCCAACAATGCCCGCACCCTGCTCGTGCAGAACAATCTCGCCGTTTCACTCCTGCTCACCGGCGATTTCGCCCAGGCCTTACGGGTCTCCCAAGGCGTGGTCGCGTCCTATGACCGGCTGCTCGGGCCGAACGACTGGCGCGGTCACCTCGCCCGGGACAACTTCGCCCGCTTCCTTCGCGCGACCGGGCGGTACCGAGAGGCACAAGAGCTTCTCGAGGAGCTCGTCGAGCGGCAGCGCGCGGCCGCCCCGGACGCCATTCTCACCTGGCGCCTGGCGGCGAACCTGGCCAACGCCCTGCGGTTCACCGGGAACGCCAACCGCGGCCACACGGTTGCGGAGGACGCCTACGACCAGCTCACGGCGCTGGCCGGGCCGCAGCACCCGGACACCATCGCCGCCGAGCTGGAGCTGGCCTTCGCCTTGTGGTCGCTGGGCCAGGTCGAGGCGGCGCGCAAACACGCGCAGCGGGTGAACTCCTTCTACCAGGAACGCCGTGGACCGAAGCACCCGTTCACGCTGCTCACCGCCGCCGATCTCGCGATGATCCGCCGGGCCAACGGGGAGCTGACCACGTCGCGGGTCCAGGCCGAAGAGTCCTCGGCCGGGCTGCGGTCGGTGCTCGGCCCGGTGCATCCCTACACGCTGATGTCGCAGATGAGCGCCGCCACGGGCCGGCTCCGGGTCGGCCTGGTCGACGAGGCCTACCAGCTGGATCAGGAGGTACACCGCAGCCTGGTCGACCAGCTCGGCGACAAGCACCCCACAACCTTGTCGGCGGAGGTGAACCTGGCCCTGAGCGCGCGGGAACGCAAGGACGGTCCGCAGGCACGGGCCGAGCTGCCGCGGGCCCAGGACCGATGCCTGGAAATCCTCGGCCCGACCCATCCGTACACGACCGCCGCCCGCGACGCTTATCGGATCGACGTGGACATCGAGTTGCCGCCGACCTGACGGTCACCCGGCCCCGGCCCACCAGCGGAGAACGTCGCGAGGATCCAGGTCCGGCCGGCCGGGGAGCAAGGCTCGATACAGGTCGCGGGGCACCTCCGGCTGCGGGCAACCGCCCAGCGCGGCGGCGAGGCCGGCCCAGTCGTCGTCGGTGGCGGCGTCCTTGGCGATCCGATGCGCATACTCGTCGGCCGCCGCGCCCGGCTCCCCGGCCAGCAGGAGACGATCGCCGAGCGGAAGATCCGGCCGGTCGCTGCGGATCGCCGCGAGGATGCGCGCCTCGGCCGGCGATCCGGCCCGGAGGGCGCCCGAAACCCCGGGCCGGGCCGACCCGTCGTGCCAGGCCGTGACCAGCCGCGACAGGGCATCGGGTGGGGTGCTCCGGTGGGCCAACCGCCAACGCAGATCGTTCACGACGGCGCCCACCTCGGCGACCTGGAGATCCGCCGCGCCGACCGGATCGTGTGCCCATCCGTCAAGCGTCGCCCGGATGCCCTCGACGAACCTAGCCCCGGCCGCGGTGAGCTCGCCGGAGCCCGCCAACGTCGCGGCGGCCCGCCCGGTCTGCCGACGCCAGTAGGCGAACTGCCGGGCCCGGCGCGACCGCCAGAACTCCGTCACCCCAAGATGGGCGTACGTGCCCTGGAGCAGCCCACGAACCGGACGCGGGTCACCACGCCACGGAGCGTGATAGCGCCCCTGCCCGCCGGCCGCGGTCAAATCGATCAGGTCAACCAGCGCGTGCAGCTTGAGATGCTGAGTCTCGTGCAAAACCAGCAGCGCCATCGACTCAGCGGTCCGCGGCAGCGCCATGGCGATCGCTCCCGACGCGCGGCCGCTGCTGGCGCTGCGCTCGGTGCCGTCGCCGGACGGCACAAGCGGCACGAACGAACGCAGGATCATCCTGGTCGCGCGGGCATGCACGGGAAACTCGGCGGCGAGCAGCGCCCAGGCCTCGCGCCAGAGAGCCGCGAACCGATCCGCCTGCGAGAAGCGATCGACAACCGGCATCCGGTACTGGTCGCGATACCGATCGGCGTCCTCGATCGTCACCGTGGGCCCGCCGAGATCGGTCAGGTCGATGATCCGGGGTGCGCGCAGCACGGCCGGGGCTCCATCGCTCATCAGGGTCTGCCCGTCGAACACCAGCGCGGTGGGATCGCCGCCCGCCGCGAACGAACCCAGGCCGGGCAGCGTCACCACACCGGCAACCGGCCGCAGGCGAAGCGAGAACGGCAGCCCGGCCCGGATCGCGGCCGCGGCGACCAGTGCGGACAGGTAGCCGACGGCGCGCGTACGCGGGAAATCCGCGGCCCAGGCGTCAACCTGGGGATGCAACAGCACGTCATCGAGTACGGCGGACGACTGGGCGTGGACTCGCCGGAGTAGCTCCACCGGCTCCTCGACCGGGAGGCCCTGCTCGCGGGCGTCGCGGACCACACCCCAGATCAGGAGCCGGCGTTTCGCCAGCTGGCCGGCGATGAGCTTGGCGATCGCCGGCTCACTACCGCCGCCGGCGGCCAGGCTGGCGAACTCCTCCGAGGTCAGCGTCAACGGCCGCACGCCACATCATGTCATGCTTCGATGCCGCTACCCGCGACGCGACGAACTAGTACCGGTCGCGGAGCAGCTGCGCGGCCTCGGTCGCCCAGTAGGTCAAGGTGATCTGGGCGCCGGCCCGCTTGATCGAGGTGAGCGACTCGAGGATCACCCGCTCGCGGTCGATCCAGCCGTTCGCGGCGGCGGCCTCGACCATCGCGTACTCGCCGGAGACCTGGTAGGCGGCCACCGGGATGTCGACCCGGTCGCGCACCGCGGCGATCACGTCCAGATACGGCAGCGCCGGCTTGACCATCACGATGTCGGCGCCCTCGGCCACGTCCAGGTCGACCTCGCGCAGCGCCTCGCGCAGGTTCGGCGGGTCCTGCTGGTATTGCCGGCGGTCGCCCTGCAGGGTCGACTCGACAGCCTCGCGGAACGGGCCGTAGAAGGCGCCCGCGAACTTGGCCGCATACGCCAGCACCGAGACGTCCTGGTAGCCGGCCTGGTCGAGCGCCTTGCGGATGACGCCGATCTGGCCGTCCATCATGCCGGACGGGCCAACCATGTGCGCACCCGCGGCGGCCTGCGCGACCGCCATCTCCGCGTACACCGCGAGGGTCGCGTCGTTGTCCACCGAGCCGTCGGCCGCGAGCACCCCGCAGTGGCCGTGCGAGGTGAACTCGTCGAGACAGAGGTCGCTCATCACAACCGTGGAATCGCCGACCTCCGCGATCAGGTCGCGGATGCCGACGTTGAGAATTCCGTCGGGATCCAGCCCCGCCGAGCCGGTTTCGTCCTTGTTCGCGTTATCCGGCACACCGAACAGCATCAGGCCGCCGACACCCGCCCGGACCGCCTCGTGGGCGGCCTTGCGCAGCGACTCCCGGGAATGCTGAACCACACCCGGCAACGAACTGATCGCCCGCGGCTCGGCCAGCCCCTCCTTGAGGAAGAGCGGCAGGACCAACTCGGCGGGCGCGACCCGGGTCTCCTCGACGAGACGCCGGAGGGCGGCGGTGCGCCGCAGCCGGCGCGGACGAACGTCCGGGAAGGACATCGAGGCTCCCAACGGGACTGGGCTCGCCGGCCGGGCGGCCGGCGAGCCGGACAATCAGCGGAAACGCAACGCCGTCGGACCCTGGACCTTAGATCCGCGGCGTTGCTTGGCCGGCATCGCAGCCAGCTTCTCGCGCAGTTCGATCGCGTACGACGCGAGGGCCTCGACCAGATCCGACACCGAGGCGTGCTGGGGCTGGACGTCGACCCGCAGGCCAAACTCGGTCGCGGTCTCGGCGGTCTTCGGGCCGATCACCGCGACGACCGTGCGGGCGTGCGGCTTGCCGGCGATGCCGACCAGGTTACGGACCGTGGAGGACGACGTGAACAACACCGCGTCGAAACCACCAGACTTAATGGCGTCCCGGATGTCGGCCGGCGGCGGGGCGGCGCGGACCGTGCGGTACGCCGTGACGTCGTCGACCTCCCAGCCGCGCTCGATCAGGCCGGCGGCGAGGGTCTCGGTGGCGATGTCGGCGCGCGGCAGCAGCACCCGGCCGACCGGGTCGAGGATCTCGTCGTGCGGCGAGAACTCGGCCAGCAGCCCCTCGCTGGACTGGTCACCCGCGGGAATCAGCTCGGGCTGAATACCGAACGCGCGCACGGCGTCGGCCGTCGCCTCGCCGATACAAGCGATCTTGACGCCGCCGAAGTGCCGGGCGTCCAAGCCGTGCTCGGCGAACTTCTCCCAGACCGCTCGGACCGCGTTGACCGAGGTGAAAACGACCCAGGCGTACCGGCCGTCGACCAGGCCCTTGACTGCGCGCTCCATCTGCGCCGGGGTGCGCGGCGGCTCAACGGCGATCGTCGGCACCTCACACGGGATCGCCCCGTACGCGCGCAACCGGGCACTCATCGCCCCGGCCTGCTCCTTGGTACGCGGGACGAGCACCTTCCAGCCGTACAGCGGACGGTTTTCCCACCAGCTCAGCTTGTCGCGCTCCGCGACGTCGCCACCCACCGTGAGCACGACGCGGCCGGTGAAGCCGAGCGCCGCCGCCACGAAACTGTCCACAGTGGAAGAGGTCGTGTACTGCGTTTCGCCGGTGCCGTCGCCGGTCACACCGACCGTGATGGACGGCTCGACACCGGCCGCGAGCAGACCATCCCGGACAGCCGCAAGATCGCCCGCGTCCACCGCGACCGCGAACGAGCCCTTCGCCACCGCGGCGGCCAGCGCGTCGAAGTCGAGGGTGGAGACGTCATCGACGTCGGCGGCGGTACGCACACCCGGCAGCGGTACGCCCGCATAGGTGGCGACGCCCTCAGCCTGGCCCAGGCCGGGCACGACCTCGAACTGCACCGCGGTACGCGCGACGGCCTGCACCTCCTTGACCACTGAGCCGTGCCCGAACGGGTCGCCCGCGACGAGATGCACCGCGGACAGGCCGGACTTGGCCGCGGACAGCAGCACCTTGGCGACATCGCCGGGCGCGCCCTCGGCCGGGCTGAACTGGGTGTCTTCCTTGGCCTCGGCCCTGATCACCGCGAGCAGCGATTCGGGCACGCCACGGTCGTAGACCACCTGGTCGGCGTCGCTGAGCGCGTCATGCGCCCGGCGGGTCAGCAGGCCCGGGTCGCCGGGTCCGGCGCCGACGAACGCAATACGTCCGACGGACTTACGGGTGCGGGTGGTCATTCTTCTGTGCTCCCCAGCATGGTGTCGGCGCCGGCGTCGAGAAGATCGGCGGCGAGTGCCTTGCCGATCTCCGCCGCGTCGGCGGGCGTTCCGGTGCGCGACAGCCGGATGGCTCGGGCCCCATCCGGGCTGATCACCGCACCGCGCAGGTAGATCTCGTCGCCTTGCTCGCCCTCGGCGAGCTCGGCATGTGCCGCGACCGGGGCGGAGCACCCGGCCTCGAGGGTGGCCAGCATCGCCCGTTCCGCCAGGACGGCGGCGCGGGACGGTGCGTGGTCGAGCGCCCCCAACAGCTCGACCAGGTCTGCGTCATCGGACCGGCACTCCACCGCCAGCGCACCCTGGGCAGGGGCGGGCAGCATCAGCATCGGATCCAACGTCTCCGTGATCTCGGCGGCCCGGCCGAGACGCGCCACACCGGCCCGGGCCAAGACGACTGCATCGAGGTCGGCTTGCGGGCCGAGCACTCGCGCGATGCGGCTGTCGACATTCCCGCGGATCGGCGTGACCTGCAACTGTAGGCCCAAGGCATGCAATTGCGCGATTCGGCGCACCGCGCCCGTCCCGATGACGGACTCCGGCGGCAGCTCGGCGAGGGTCAGACCGTCGCGGGCGACCAGCGCATCCCGCGGATCCTCACGCGCCGGCACGGCGGCGATGTGCAACCGCGGGTGCTCGGCGGTGGGCAGATCCTTGTACGAGTGGACCGCGAAGTCGATCTCGTCGGCGAGCAGCGCGTCCCGCAGCGCCGAGACGAACACCCCGACACCTAGTTGGGCGACGGGCGCGGCGGAGCGGTCCCCGGCGGTCTGGATCCGGACCAGCTCGACGGGGCGGCCGGTGCGGGCGGTCACCGCGTCGGCGACCAGCTGGGACTGGGCGAGCGCGAGGGCGCTACCGCGAGTGCCCAGCCGCAGGGCGGCGGTCATGTGGTTCCCCCGATCTCGGGCACGGCGTCGGCCTGGGTGGCGCTTGGGACGTCCAGGTCGAACAGCTCGCGCAGCAGCTCGGCGTACTGGTCGCCGCCGGGCTCGGCCGCCAGCTGCCGGACCCGCACCGTCGGCGAGTGCAACAACTGCTGGACAACCCGGTGCAGCGTACGGGAAACGTCCGCTCGTTGCTCCTCGGTGAATTCGGGGCGGCGCGAGGTCAGCTTGCGCAGCTCGGCGCTGACCAAGTCGTCGGCGCGGGTGCGCAGGGCCGCCACGGTCGGGGCGATGTCGGCGCCGCGCAGCCAGCCGAGGAAGTTCTCGACTTCGTTGTCCACGATCTGCTCGACGGCCGCGGTCTCGGCGGCGGCCGGCAGGGTGCGCCGGGCGTTGGCCAGCCCGTCGATGTCGATCACCGTGACGCCGTCGATGTCGGTGGCGTCGCTCGCCACGTCGCGCGGCACGGCCAGATCCAGCACCACGACCGGACGCGCCGCGGCGAGCCGCGCGCGAGTCAGCACAGGCCGGGTGGAGGCGGTCGCGGAGACCACGATGTCGGCCTCGGCGAGCGCGGCGTCCAGGTCCTCGTAGGGCACCGCGGTCGCGCCGTACGCCTCCGCGAGCCGCTCGGCCCGGGCGGCGCCACGGTTACTGATCCGCAGCGACCCGACGCCCGCGCGGGTCAGCGTGGCGACCGATAGCGCGCCCATCGACCCGGCGCCGATCACCAGGGCCTTACGCCCGGCCAGTTGGCCGCCCAGGTGGGTGGTGGCGACCTCGAGCGCGGCGGTGACGACGCTCTGCCCGGCCTTGTCGATGCCGGTCTCGGCGTGCGCCCGCTTGCCGACCCGCAGCGCCTGCTGCATCAGCTCGTGCAGCAGCCGGCCGGCGGTGTCGGCGTCGGCCGCCGACTGGTACGCCTCGCGCAGCTGCCCCAGAATTTGCGCCTCGCCGACGACCATGGAGTCGAGGCCGGACGAGACCCGGAACGAGTGCCGAACCGCGGCCTCGTCGTAGTGCACATACAGGTGGGCGGCCAGCTCGTTGGCGCTTATCCCGGATTGCTCGGCGAGCACGTTGCAGACGTCGCTGAGGCCGCCGTGGAAGCCGGTGACCGCCGCGAACACCTCGACCCGGTTACAGGTGGACAAGATGACGGCCTCGCCGACGTACGGCTGCGCGACGAGCCGTTGCAGCATCGTCGCGATCTCGGTGTCGGCGACGACCAGGCGCTCGAGCGTCCCGACGTCCGCCGTCCGGTACGACGCGCCGATGCTGAGTAGGTTCACGACCCCACCGCCTCTTGGTCTCCCGCGGCCACCCGGCCGCCCGGCAGGGCGGTCAGTGATGCTTTGCGGTGCTCATGGAACGAGAGGATCTGCAGCTCGATGGCCAGGTCGACCTTGCGTACGTCGACGTTGGCGGGCACCGTGAGCACGCACGGCGCAAAGTTCAGAATGCTGGTTACGCCGGCCGCGACGAGGTCGTCGGCGACGGCTTGGGCGGCGCCGGCCGGGGTGGCGATCACGCCGATGGCGATGGCCTCCTCGGCGGCGGCCTGGCTCAGCTCGTCGATGTGCCGCACGGTTAGGCCGTTGATTTGCTCGCCGACCCGGGCGGGGTCGGCGTCGAAGAGCGCGACGATCCGGAAGCCGCGGCTGGCGAAGCCGGCGTAGCCGGCCAGCGCGTGGCCGAGGTTGCCGACGCCGACCAGGCAGACGGCCCGGCGCTGGTCCAGCCCGAGGATGTACTCGATCTGGTCGATCAGCAGGGCGACGTCGTAGCCGACGCCGCGAGTGCCGTACGAGCCCAGGTGCGAGAGGTCCTTGCGGAGTTTCGCCGAGTTGACTCCCGCCGCGGCCGCGAGGCCCTCGCTGGAGATCGTGTCGGCGCCGCCCTCGTGGAGGTTGTGCAACGCGCGAAGGTATTCCGGCAGCCGCGCGATCGTCGCCTCTGGGAGATCCGGGAAAGCCGGGACTACGCCGGCTTTGCCGGGCGTGCTTCCGTGACGTTGCTGACTCATCTGACTCCGTGCCGACGAGGTGATCAACCGGTGGTGAGCCCCCTTGGGTCCGCCTGAACCGGCTGTGGTAGCGGGGCTCGCCGGAGTCACAGAGTAGGCGCTTGTGAAGGCGTGCACAAATCGCGATCTTGATCGTGGGAACTGGACAAAGATCGAGTCGGCGTGCTAGCCAACCCACTCACGAGTATTACCGGAACCGGCGCCCCGCGACCACCAGCGTCGAATTCGTGACCAGATGTATCTACAACGTCTTGGCGATCTCGACCGCATCGACCAGGGTGTCGGCCACCGGCAGGCCCGAGGCGCGCAGCCGGGTCGGGTGGGTGAAGCCGCCGGTGTAGAGCACCACCGCCGCGCCCACCGAGGCGGCCGCCGCGGCGTCGTCCAATGAGTCGCCGATCAGCACCACCTGGTCGCCGGCGACCTCCAGCTCGGCGAGGTGGCGGGCCAGGTGACCGGCTTTCAGGTCGCCGCCGAGCTCGGTCTGCAGCCCGTCCACCCGGGTAAACAGGCCGGCCAGCCCGTACGTCTCGACGGCCGGGACCAGCTCCCGGTGGAACCACATGGACAGCAGCGACTGGCCGCCCGGCCAGGACTTGAGCGCGGTCATCGCGTCGGCGGCCAACGTCGTCGACGTCAGCCCCAGCCGATACGCGTCGTGGAAGATCCGGTCCAGCCGGCCGAACTCCTCCGCGTCGACCGCCCGGCCGAGCATCTCCGCGTAGAACTCGGCGACCGGGCGCCGGAACTGCCGCCGGTGCTCATCGGAGTCGACGAGCCGGCCGCCGACCGCCGCGAAAGCCGCGTTTGTCGAGCTCACCACCAGGGCCAGGTCGTCGAGCAGGGTGCCGTTCCAGTCCCAGACAAGGTGCGTACGAATCATTCGCGCGAATCTACAGCCGAGGGGCCCCCAGCGGCCTCCCCATATCTCGCAGCAGCCGGTCCTCTTCGACCTTCCAGTAGCCGTGCTCCTTGCCGTCGAGCAGCACAACCGGCACCCGGTCGCCGTAGTCGCGCTCGAGCTCGATCGACGACTCGACGTCGACCCGCGTCCAGTCGCCGGCCGCGATCCGGTCCAGCGCCGCCTCGGCCACCTCGCACAGATGGCAGCCGGTGCGGCTGATCAAGGTCACCCGCGTCACCGCAGTTCTCCCTTTCGCACTTTGCCGATCGCCGAGTGCGGCAACTCGGCCACCAGCTCGATCTCCGTCGGCAGCTTGAACCGCGCGAGCTGCCCCGCGCAGTAGACGTGGAGCTCGGCGGGGGTCGGCGGCGGGTCGAGGGCCGGCACGACGAACGCGTGCGGCGTCTGCCCGGTGACCGGGTCGCGCACGCCGATCACTGCCGACTCGGCCACCCCCGGGTGGGAGTCGAGCACCCGTTCGATCTCGGCCGGGTACACGTTGAACCCGTTCACCAGGATCAGCTCGCCGATCCGGTCCACGAGCATGAGATCTCCGTCACCGTCCGCATAAGCGATGTCGCCCGTCCCCCACCAGCCCTCCGGCGAAGGCCCGTCACGCCCGTCCGGCCAATACCCCGAAAACAGATTCGGCCCGCGTACGACGATCTCGCCCGGTTCCGAACCGGGTGAGTCGGGCATGGCGATGTCCAGCGGCGCGAGGTCCTCGACGATCGACGCCGTCCCGTCCCGCCACAGCACGTCGCCCGAGGCCGAACGAAGCATTAGCGACACGCCGGGCAGCGGCCGCCCGATCGCACGCGCCTTGGACCGGTCGCTGACCGCGGTCGTGGTCAGCACGGGCGCGGCCTCGGTCAGCCCGTACCCGATGATGATCTTCTTGCCGGTCACCGCCGTGAACCGCGCCGCATCCGTCTCCTCCAGCGGCGCCGCGCCGCACACCGCGGTGCGCAACCCGGCCAGGGCGGTGGCCGCCGACTCCAGGCGGGACCAGGCCGCATACATCGACGGCACGCCGACCACGGCCGTCACCCGGTGTCGTTCGATCGCCTCGAGCGATGCCGCTGCGTCGAACCGCTCGACCAGCACCCCGCACGCTGCGTGATGGGCGACGGTGCCAAGCCCCGTGTTCAGCCCGTAGGCGTGGAAGAGCGGCATGGCCAGCAGCACCACGTCCTCGGTGCCGACCACGGGCGGCTCGATCCGGTCCAGTTGGGCGTGGTTGGCGGCCAGGGCCGCGTGGGTGAGCATGGCGCCCTTCGGCCGCCCGCCCGTGCCGGAGGTGTAGAGCAGGACCGCGACCTGGTCTTTCGAGACCGCGGGCGGCGGCGCGGCGGCAGGGGAAGATCCGACATTTTCCCGTACGCGGATCCCTGGCACCGATGACAGCCGGCTGTGCACCGCGCTTTCCGCGATCACGAGGGTGGCCCCGGAATCCGTCAGCGCGTAGCCCAACTCGTCGGCTGTGTAGCCCGGGTTGAGCGGGACCGCGATCAGTCCGGCGCGCAGCACGCCGAAATGGGTCACGGCGAAGTCGATCGTGTTGCCCAGCACGAGGGCGACCCGCTCGAGCGCGGCGGGGCAGAGCTCGCGCAACTCGGCGGCGGCGGCGTCGACTCGCTCGTCCAGCTCGGACCAGGTGATCCGGGTCTCGCCGGCGATCAGCGCGGTGGCATCGGGCCGGCGTCTGGCGGCCGCGCGTACGGGGTCCGGGGCTGCTTGCTCCACGGTGCCCGAGTCTCGCACAAGCCACGCCCAAACGGGTTGTCGGACAACCAGTGCGACGACTTGCACGAGAGTGTCCCACATGATGTGCAGAGGCGCTTGATGTCTAGTGTGTGCCACTTCGGGTATTTTCTGTGCAGCGCACACTTTGTGCGACTCCGTGTGTTTGCTGTCCGTGATACTTCCCGTCTGTGTAACGGACCCCACACCTATGGGTGAGGCCAGCCCGGCTCGTTCGGGTAGCCCCACCCCTTTTGTTGTGGATTGACACCCCTCGACCCCGAGGAGACCCCGGTGCCCAAGAAAGCACGGAAATACGCCCGGGTTAAGGAGGCGCAGTGAGTCATGTGTACGCCGGCGACCCGTACCGCCAAGAGGTGTTGGCGGCGCGCAACGCGTTGACGGACGGACTGAACGTCCTGAGGGAAGGCGCTGACGGGTTGGTCACGGCCATCCGTGGGGACGGCACCAAACGCGCCCGCAACCGTCCACACATCAACGAGTCGCCGAGCCGGCACATGCCGCCCACCGGGAACGTCAAGCCGGTCGGGGGCCGGGTTCCCGGGCGCCCGCCCAGCCAGCCGGGCCCGGTCGAGCGAGGCGCCGGCACGGTCGACGACCAGACCGCGGTGATCGTGCCCACCCAGAGCACGACCGGACCGCCGAGCGAATCCGAGCCGCCGAAGTACCCGGCCCGCCCGGACCCGGGCGACGCCGCCGCCGAGGTGTGGGCCCTGGTCGAACGCGCCCAGGCCGGCGAGTCCGAAGCCTTCGGCCTGATCTACGACCGGTACGTCGACACGGTATTCCGATTTGTCTACTTCCGGGTGGGTAACCGGCAGCTCGCCGAGGACCTGACCTCGGACACCTTCCTGCGCGCCCTCAAACGGATCGGCAGCTTCACCTGGCAGGGCCGCGACCTAGGCGCCTGGCTCGTGACGATCGCCCGCAACCTGGTCGCCGACCACTTCAAATCGGGCCGCTACCGCCTCGAAGTCACCACCGGCGACGTGCTGGACGCCGACCGCGAGGACCGCGGACCCGAGGGCAGCCCCGAGGCGGCCGTCGTCGACCACATCACCAACGTCGCCCTGCTCACCGCGGTAAAGCAGCTCAACCCCGAACAGCAGGAGTGCATCGTGCTGCGCTTCCTGCAGGGCTTCTCCGTCGCCGAAACCGCGCAGACCATGGGCAAGAACGAGGGCGCCATCAAGGCGCTGCAGTACCGGGCGGTGCGGGCACTCGCCCGGCTACTGCCCGAAGGGTTCCAGTGGTGACAACACTTCTTCAACCGTCGATGCCCGTAACTCGCTCCACCCGCCACGCGTTTGATTGGATGCGACCCGTGGTGGACCTCCGGTCCGCCGATTCTGTCGCGACCGTCGGCAACGCTGCCGACGAGACAGTCACAAGCGAAGGGAGGTGCCCGTGGTGACTTTCGATTTCCTCGACCGGCGGAGCGCCGAGCGCTTCGCGGAGCTTCTCGACGAGACCACCGGCGGCCGCCGGCACCAACTGCGTGGCCAGGCCGACGAACAGCTCGCCGAGCTGGTCGCCATCGGCCACAGCCTCTCCGGGGCCCGCTCCGGGGTTCAGGTCGAAACCGAGTTCCGCACCGGCCTACGAGCGATGCTCGTGGCCACCGCCGACCGGGACGGCATCGGCCGGACCGCCCACCCCCACACCGAGCCCACCGAGAACGTTGCCGCCCAAGCCGGCCGCCGCCTGTTCGGCAAGGGATCCGGGCGCCGGATCCGGGCCCGCAGCGCGATCGTCATCGGCGTCGCCGCCGGCGCCATGGCCGTCTCCGGAATCTCCGCCGCGAGCGAGAACGCCGCGCCGGGAGACGCCCTCTACGGCGTCAAACGCTCCACCGAACGCGCGCAGCTGGCGATGGCCGGCTCCGACCTGACCCGGGGCCAGCTCTCGCTGGACTTCGCCCGGCACCGGCTCGCCGAGGCGGCGGCGCTGCCCGGCGACAACACAAGATTCTCCGACGTCCTGGACGACATGGACAACGACACCAAGCAGGGCGTCCGGCTACTGACCGGGTACGCGGTGGCGCGCTCGGACACCGCCCCGCTCGGCACGGTCAACGCGTTCGTCGGCGCGCAACGGCAGCGGATGACGCCGGTGCTGGACGGGCTGAGCCCGGCCAACCGCGAACGCGCCGCGGCCTCGATGAGCCTGCTCGACGAGGTGCGCGAGCGAGCCGAGGCGCTGCGAACCGGCCTGGCCTGCGAACCGGTCACCCCGGACGGCACGGACTCGCTCGGCCCCAAACTGAGCGACTGCACGGCGGGCCCGGACGGCTCGTCCGTACCGCAACATCAGCAGGTCACCGGCGAGCGGCCGGGCAAGTCGGGCGACTCGGGGCAGACCTCGAAGGCGAACCCGCCGAAGAGCGGGAGCCCGACCCCGACCGGCAACACCCAGACATCGAACGGC
>Ga0307512_10003621_pt1 | contig 17666 bp, 15 predicted proteins | sample 14_EM_MG_FD_200267 | JGI IMG/M metagenome (GOLD analysis project Ga0307512, IMG submission 200267) | Populus trichocarpa ectomycorrhiza microbial communities from riparian zone in the Pacific Northwest, United States - 14_EM | ecosystem: Host-associated > Plants > Roots > Unclassified | place...
TGATGGATTTCTTATCTTGTACAGATGTCGGCAGAATTAGCGGAGTGGTGGAGGAGGCGGAGAACTCAGATCACGAGGAGTCGAGTGATGGGGGGGTGTAAAAGTTGATGTTGTTTTTTGGCGGTTTTTCTTTTGTTTATGGGAGAAGAGGACTCGCGACTTTGCTTTTGTTTCTTTACGTTACGGAAGAAGCGGGGAGGAAATATGTACGGGATATGCCATGGCCGCCAGCGGCCGAATGCAATATGATTACAAACAAACAAACAAAAAGGACCTGTTTCCAGATCTCGCCTTGATACGCCAATCAAGGTCCATTCGTGATTAAGCCTTGCATTCCCCCGCGCAGCCTCCACGCTTTGCCCCAACAAATCCCATGCGTCGATAGCTGCGCTGTCCGCCTTCTGTTCCGTAGCCTCAATTGCTCCCTCACGTGCCTCAAGGCTGATCCTGGCGGAGTTATACCAATGATCGGTCGAAGTAATGGCATTGCCTTTCTTAGCGGTTCGGAGGGACAGTTGATAGAAGGCTTCGATGGACTCCATATAAGCAGTAACCAAGATATTATATATAATCTCGATGATGGGGCGGAGGCCATGGACGAACTCGCGAGGGCCCTCATATGCCCGGATATCTGGCAGGAAGAATATCTTGCGCCCGTTGTATTGGCCCGCTGACACACAATTGATTCGTCCAAATGGCGGGTTGCGGTGTTTCTCGCGAAGCGGAAGAATTGAAAACATGTCCCATCAGTTAGAATGCCGAAGATTGAAACCTGTAAGCCGCCCGTGAAGTTGTAGTAGTCACAGGCGTCACCTTCGGCTAGAACCTATCACCGCAGTTCGTTACGTCAGCGAGCGAGACCATACACCATATGAGGGTGGGGGAGTATACCTGTGCAATCGCATTCACCCTTTCCTCACGGGTGCCGAGTACCAATTTAACCTCCATAAACAACACTGTAATCCCTCCGAACGCGACAAATTGGTGCTCGATACACCCTTTGGTAGTGACTTTGCCCTCCCTAAGGCACTCCGGGGTGTTCATGAGTAGCTGTCTAAATCGAGGTATCCCATGGATCGTAACTTTCGATTCCCAGACCGTTTGGGCCATGGCAACCGACCCCCGCACACTGAAACCACGGTGATGCAACTAAATTATGGAATGATGGGCTGAGACTTTGTAAAGTCATTTGGTAGTATAATAGGTATATTCTAGCGAGTTCTAGGGGTGCGGATGTACCGGAGTGGTAATAAACAGAGCTGGTTTTGTCGGAGTGTAGCCACTATATTTGCAGTTCAAAAATCCGAAAATGTCGACAAGAATACTGCGACAGCGAGACCACAACAATTTCTATGGACTTGCACTTCCCAAAGATAATGGATAAGTAACTTTTGATGAACGTCCCCCAGCGGCATTACCCAAGGACCATTGAAAAGCGGAAAAACAACGAACCACGAAAAATCACTCGCATACCCCGCTGAACCGGTTGTTACAGGTATACTTGTGCCGGAGATATGTTACAGATCTGATACACGGTGACTGCTGCAGGGGCTGATGTCTCGTTCATATATCTCGAGTCTTTCTCCTTCTCTCTTCTCTGTACCATAGAATATACGCACACGGTTCTCCCCAACTTCCATATCGTAACACTACACATCGGGTGGTAGCGCGAGTGCTACCCGGTGATCCGATCGGGTTGGCCAACAGGGCGATCATGTACCGCTATAGCTTTTCTACCTCGATTTTCTTACCTGTCTGCTGCACCTCACCTAACCTCCTAATCACCTCTCTTCTTGCTTCTCTACCATATAAACTTTCTATCTATCTATCTATTAGGCCCGCTAGCCGGGTCCCATCTACCTTTGCAAGTTGTAGCACGTACGCGCTCGAGTATTCTCGATAATCGAGAAAACGCCGTTGTCATATATGACATCTGGATCCTCGTTTCTTGTTCCCTCTTATATATCGACCTCCAAAGCTCCTCAGGATGAGATCGGCACTGAATATCGTGTGTTACCCTGGCGACCTCGATTGTGGATGGGAAACGGAGATGGTCGGAACCCTCTTTGGCCAGACCCTCTCAGTCTCCACACCGCACGGACAGCACCACCAGCACCACTCGTACTGCACCTACCGCCAGGGCCACCATCGCCGCCCTCCAAGACCTCGTAGCCATCACCACCTACATGTACCAGGCAGACCGTCTGCGACCGAGGACCAAGTGACGAACGAGAGGAGCTGGCTGCCGCACGGGCGATTGACAATAGGGCTGCCAGCTGCAGCAAGGGCATCCACGCAGGCGACACGGAGGACAAGTCGGATCGCAGCCGGGACGAAGGTTTGAGCGGGAGGAGGACGATCGCAAACGGACTGGGCACGAGCGGGCAAGTACGAGGACTGGGAGGACAGGGAGGACCGGGAGGACGAGGAAGCACGGGTATGCTTCGCATAGCTATCCAGGGTGGAGTTGTGGTGGAAAAACAGGGTCTTCACACCACGCACATGATCGGGTGATTTCTCGATTATCGAGAGGACGGGAAGGGCTAGGGCTGCTGCGGCTGAGAGAGGCTCCGATTTAAGGTCCGATCGACGGTTGCCACGGACCGTACCTTGCTTTCACTTCATACCTCATCTTCGTATTTCATATCTCATTCTCAACACCACGCTTTTGTCTATTCTTGCTTTATAGTCTCTATTTCCGAGTGCTTTAAGGCCTTATTTGAACCTATAATTAGATCCCTTGCTTGCCACGTGTGTAGATACGGATTTTCCACAAAATCTACCACATCGTAGTCTTGTCTCTTGTTTTATTACCAACTTTACGTTGTCGGTTATCTTCTTAGTATTGTTCGTATCTCCTGGAGCCCCATAGTACCCAGATCCGCCCCATTACAGTGTCGCACCACGTACCCCGTATCTATTAAGTAAAGAGATTTTTGTATTGAACCCTGCTTGATATTTGCAAGACAATTGCTAAAGAGTTCAAGGCTCAAGGTTTGGAAATGCTTTCCTGGCGTTTGGTCTCCTTTTCTTTTGGATTGGTTGTGCATATGATCATGTTTTCTTGGCGTTTCGTTCATTTCCTTTCCTTTGTAGCTTTTGGTGTATCTTTTGGCTTTTAGAGAAGCCAATGTAAGGGGGCTAAATAGAGTGCTTCACGCACTAATTGAATTACTTTGATGCCTCCAGAGTATTGAAAACCAATATGCCATATCGTAGGTGTGTAGTCCTCGCTGTCTCTTAGTAGCTGTCATGCATGGCCAATCTCGCGAGGACAGGCGAGTGATGGATGGTGACGTAATTGTGTTTTTTGAGCTCTAGATACCCCACCCACTCAACTCGACGAAACACCAAACATCAACACCGCCGGCGCTCTCGATCCTTCCATCGTAGGTTATTTCTCCTCCCGCTTGTCTCCCCATGCCCTTCACCTCATAACGGACTTGGCGGAGACAACTATTTCCCCACTGTCAGAGCTGCAGCTCATCAAAGTTTATTTGAGGAGTCCGACAAGCAGGTGTGCGAACGCACAGACAAAATCCGGGTAACCGTTGTCTCAACGTCATCCTGTGCAGCAGCCTATCCTCCCCACACCCGCTCCTCCATCCTCTCCGCATCTCCAGTCCCCACTACATCTCCCAACCGACTCTTCTCTTCGCCTTCGTCTGGCCAAGTTCTCCCGTGCTCAACGGAAATGTCTGATACGTCATCCGACTTGTACCTGGTGGAATTGTGCGATGCCAACGCCGGCCCCAAGTAAGTCAATCGACCCACCACCACTACCACTACCACCGCAGGTCCAGAGGAAATGAGGTGCCTAGTCTCATTTTTCTGTTCACTCGCAACTGAGACTAAAGGATCACGCTCACCCGCCCCGCTTCTAGCGCCCGGTCGGTCTTTGTGTACGGTCAATGGGATTACTACAAGGGAACCCCATGTGAGAAGGACGGAGATGTCTGGCTTACAACACTGCAGATGGCTGGAGGGGAATACTCTTTTTGGGTTAGTATCCTCGACCATTTGGCTTTCTTTACATTTAATCACTAACATTGTTGTTGTTTAGTTTGAAAGGGATGGATACAGATCGGAAGATCAAAGTATCACGGTTTCAAGATTGACCGCCAGGCATATAGAAGACGTCGATATGAAATACCCGTCCCCTCCTCTCATTATTGAGCAATCGGATACCCCGGATTCGGTTTTTGTCAAACAGTTCCACCGTCGACTTGCCAAAATCAATCCTGCGCTGATCAGCATTGAGAACAATTCCATGAAAGTCACCATCACAAAACGCCTGACATTTGGGGAAACTGGCCTACCCAGTGCTTGGCCTTTTGGAAACAAGACTTATACTGTCCAACTAGATTACCAAAGTGGCCTCATAAACTGGGAGGACCCTCCGGACGAGAGCACAAGAGTCATCAAGACGCTCCACTTCTCGAACCCCACGAGTCGACAGCAAATAATTGGACTGAAACACACACTGCTGTCCTTCGTTCACGCCTATTGTCTTGAGCTCGGTTGCCTTGCAGGAATATCGCTCGTGTTTCTACATGAGGTTTCGCCTGACAGATACGTTATCGTCATTTTAGTGACCAATTGGGAGCAGTCTAAGACGATTGAAAAAGCGGTAAAAGGATTGATATGGAGTGGAGCACCTGTGCACGTTGTACGTGACAGGTGTATGGATCTCATTGCCGGGGAGGAAATTCTCTCAAAACTTCTTGTCGGAAGCCGTGGAGGCGAAGGTGGGATGACAATAGGAGCGTTACTGAAGGATCATAATGCTGGCGATGAACTTCTCATGCTACAGTGTTCTCATGGATATGCGCAGATTGGTAGGTTTCAATCCCCTGATTTCTTCAATCAACATACTTATCATCCATTTAGGCGACCGCGCATTTGCGCCATCGGCTTCAGCACTGATCGGCGCAAAGCATGACGTTGAGCAAGAAGCTCTAACTTCGCTAATGCCTGAAGCCGCAAAGGCGACACTACGTCTTTTAAAGCAAGCAGGGGGAAACGTTTGGCAGATAGAAAGGCGTGGACGTAAGGTTCTTGCGTACCGAAATCCGCACCTCGTCGATTATCTCTCTGTTGGACGCGTTTAGACCATCTTGCCGGCAGGCTTGGATTCTTGCCTCATTAAAGTCCGGCTGTCTGAAAGACCTGAAGTTGCCAAAAGCCTGTGTTCCCCACCAAGCGCTCTTCGCCCATCCATCTCAATCTCAGCAGCACGCCACTACTCAGATTGGACCACCATGCCGGATAAACTCACTGCACTTTCAACCCTGTCTCGTGCCTAGCTGGACCGCTGTTACTTTGGATGCTTCTTTGACTTGTTGATTGATCTATCTCGAGGGTCAAAGGCCCGTATATGTACAATCTCCCATATACGTACGCGTATGCTCTATCTGACATGAGACGCATCACCCTGGTCCTGATGCATATCCTGATACAGCCACCATCTTCATACAAGACATCAAACGGTGCTGAGACTCATGATCCAAGAAGTGCACATGCAACAACCGCGAATTCGGCAAGGGCGAGAAATACCTTATGAAAATGGGCGCTGCAACGGGATTGACGCTTTTCAGTGTTCATGATATGGCTATCTGTTTTGCCGAGGGCAGAGAAAGCATCAAGATCTGTCCTCTGTTCGGAAGCGCAACTTTTACCAACTCACCGATCGTGAAGCCAGGTGACAGCAGTGCCCCGGTTTTTGACGAATCGGGAACGCTCCACGGCATGATTTCGGCGAAGTTCGAATCACTCGAGGTTGGGATAATGATTGTATTCTCGGAGATCGCCACCGCAGCGAACGATATTGGCATAAATCTTAGACTTGCATGAGGGCGGCTTGTATGATATCCTTGGGTGCTTACATGACGGCATGTACATTAAGTTGCGGGTGGGCTCTTTCTTTTGCATGGGGAAATTCCAGCCATTCTTTTCCTATATCAACTTTAGAATTTACCAGATGCCCTTCTACGCTTGAATAATAGCCACCTGTTCCGAATGGGATCAGCCTGGTGTGCATTGCTTTGAACACTATAAATTTTGCCTTATTAATCGTTTTGACGCCTGGGAGGGACACAAGTGCTCTCGTAAAACAACGGCTGGTGCGAGACAAGCCATTATATACTTTTGTCTCACAGTGCATATTATACTTATGGTGTGCATTGCTTGGCCTGCTTGGTGCCGCTTAAATGCTTAGCAAAGTTTGGCATATGTAGAACGTTCAGTACATGTGTGTGTGTGTGTGTAATCACGTTTATATATAGACGGTAACTTATACATAGACCCACTGGGATCATGACCGTCCGCCTCCACCTCCGCCTTTGGAGGTCGGGTATCCTATCTCCGCGTCTCTGAGGGCGCCTCTTGGAGCTTCCCCATCTCCTCCACCCCTTTCCTCACTTCTCTGATATGTACAAAGGATTGCTGCGTTCTTTTATTCTGGGCCTCCTCCTCACCCGATGGGGGCCCCCATTCCTCTCGTTCCACATCCTCCCAGCGGCCTGGTACAGGTTGCTTCCGGATCTTTCCCACTCCAGTATCTCTCAAAAACAGAAGAACTACCTCCGTCACCTTCTCCTCTTTGAACAGATAGGAAATTCGTCTCGATAGGGGGTGTTTTCAGTTTAGTAGGTCCCCCACCTCCTTCCATAGCCTCCTGATCTGTGGCTTGAACGCTCTGAATTCTGTAAACAAGTGATGTCTGGTCTGCCTTGCCCCCGTCTCGCACCACCAACATAGGCCCGAGTCGATTTTCTTCAGTTTCTCTTTCATGAAGGGTGCGATGAGGGCGTGCCCCGTACAGCTGGAAGTATCTGGATGCTAAAAAGCTATAGATGTAGGATTACCAGTTCGAGTCTCAAAATTGGATCCCGTCAACTTGTGCAAGGAATATGCGATCTCCGGTAGATGGTTCTCGGAGTAGGACCCGGGGTCACTTTCTGCTCCAGGTCTAGCTCTCGGAGATGAGCTATGCAACTCAGAATGCCCTCGGTGGATTAATCTAAACTCCAGATGAATTTATTGTATATATACGCAAGGCTGTAATCGACTACTGTGCCATCTTTACTGCATTCCGATGGCTCAATAGAGCATACATGTACGCATATAGGAGATTGAATATATACGGGCCTTTGGCCCTCGAGAAAGAGAGAACCAATCAAGACAATCAACAAAGCAAAAAAGCATCCAAGGTAACATACAGTCAGGTAGGAAAGATTTACCTGACTGTGTATGACATGTATCTAAGTGTCAGGTAGACAAGATTTGCCTGATGGTATACAACATGTATCTAAGCATCAGGTAGAAATAATTTACTTTACACAAAACACCAGTAGTACTAAACTATGCTTAGCAACATCAACAGTGCTAAGTATAGACTAAGCCACTACTTGATCTACAACCATTGCTTGAATATTAGAGGAAACTAGAACAGGAGACAAGCAAGTCAAAGAGTATCTTGTTCACTACATTTCATATATAAACAATGTAACATGGGAGGAATCGACTCCAAGATACACTCAACTAGAAGTATCCTGTCTAAACATCCCCTTATCTTGTCTCACTATCAGACTTGATATTGGACTTATACAAGGACTAATAGATGGTTCACTTTGAAGCTTCATTCAGGTGCAGAAAGTAATCAGAATAGAATAAATGTAGAATAGCTTTCTAATTTGAAAATATTGTTAAGACTTGTTCTCTGTTGTAAGAAGGATGCATTCTGTATCAGCGGAGAATCGAGAGGTCTTTATACCTCTTTCCTCTGCTCTAACTGCTAATTCTAACCATGTTTTGCTCTAGATAAATGCCCACTATCTTCTCGCCCTCCTATCCCCTTGCTCTGCTAGCCAGTTGGCCTGAACTTCCTCCCAGCAAATGGTATCTCTCCAATCTTCCAGTCTTTCTAGACCAACAGTATCCTTCTGATATACATATCCAGACTGATTGGTATCTATCAGACTGTTGTCTTCAGGACCATCTACCTCTTTGTACCATTCAATAGTCTTTCTTGATATAATGCTCAAGTGTCCATAATCTACTGGCCATAACAGCTGCCAATCGAGGGTTACCTTGTAATGAGGGGATGATAGCTGGTGTCATTCTTTATCTATCTATATAGAGAGTATAGTGATGTCTGTTTGGATTGTATTAAAACAGCATTGCAACTGACACAACACCTGAGGATGGGTGGTGATAATGCGGTTGAAGGATATGTGCCTGGCAGTTATTGGTGTGGCGATAGAGCTGGCTTATAATTGATGAACCTTATTCCATCGCCACTGTTACAGGAATACTTGTGCCGGAGATATGATACTGATCTGATACACGGTGACTGCTGCAGGGGCTGATGTGTCACACATACATCTCGAGTCTTTCTCCAATCCATTTCTCTTTTCTGAACTATTGAATACATGTACACTGTTCTCCCCAACTTGCATATTGTAACAGCCATGTTGCATGTGAGTCTCAGCATCGTCTGAAGTCTTGTATGAGAATGTAGACTTGTGACTGTATGAGGATATGCATCAGGACCAGGGTTATGCGTCTCATATCAGACAGTGCATACGCGTACGCATATGGTAGATTGTACATATACGGTCTTTGTGTCTCTTCTAGATTGATCAATAAGTTCATCATTCAACAGGTGATGAGCCCGGCTAGCGCTACTATCTAAAAATCTCACAATCTCTATCACAATCTCCAAAAGGGCCTCAAGAACCCTAAACCTCGTCGCCGTAGCAACAGCCGCACAAATATCACTAAAACTCAACACCATCTCCACAATCTCACGATGACTTCCTCCGAACCTACCTTCAACAAAACGAAGTGGGGCGACATCCCTAAGCTCACTCACGCCAACTACGACGAATGGAGAGACTACATGATACCCGTCCTGACAGCCATGAGAGCATATGCAATCGTCACCGCAGATGATCCTGAGCCGCAGCCCTTCGATCTCGACGAGGATGACAACTATGATGATTGGAAGGCTGAGGAAGCCGAGGCTACATCTATAATCAGACTATCGTGTTCCCCCGAAGTACGGCGCATTGTCAAAGGTATAAGTAATCCTCACAAGATGTGGAATGTACTAGAAACCAGCCTGGACACCGCCGGATCTTATATCGGCAGACAGGACATTCTTCGCCAGTTCCGTGCTTGCCGACCTAAGGAGAACGAACCACTTATAACATACTTCACCAAGCTCAGTAACTACCACATACAACTAGACCATACAGACGGTGCAATTACCGATCGAGATTTCTGCACGCAAATATTCACATCACAGCCATCTCAGTATGCGATGATATTAATGGTCCTAAAGCATAGAAGGCCCTTACCTACACCCGAAGAAGCCATGCATGATCTCCTAGAGGAAGAAACTACAGCCAGCCTCACCAAAGAACTTGGAGATGCATCCACGGGGGCCGCCCTTTTCTCTCAACATGGCGGCTACCGTGGCCGTGGGCGTGGTGGACGTGGTGGTCGCGGCGGACGCGGAGGACGCAGTGGACACGGTGGACACGGTGGAAGCAGTGGAACCGGAGACAGCCACGAAAGTAAGTGCACCTATTGCAAAATTGACAGCCATACTACAGATGCATGCAGAAAGCGGAAACGCGCTCAGGAGGGAGGAAACAACGATGAGCGCATTTGTTTCCAGTGCGGGCTTCCAGGACACGTCAAAGTCGATTGCGTCTCCTACAAGCGTATAAAGGAGTGGTGGAAAGTGAAGAAAGCCACTGCTACAGCAGCTCTCGCGACGACCGGAGACTGCGACCCCTTCTGACAATCCGCTGGTGCTCTCGCCGCCGCCGCCGCCGCCGCCGTCGCCGCGGCTCCGAAGTGGGTCATTGATTCCGGAGCGTCACACCACATGTGCAATGACCGCAGTAGCTTCTCAACGTTCAAAAAGCTCTCACTTCCTATAGTAATTGAACTCGGAGACAACAACTCAGTTACCGCCACGCATTATGGCTTCGTCAACATACAGGGCTATCAAGTCGAAGCCCTACATACTCCTACATTTCGACTTTCCCTTCTATCGATCAATCAATTGGATTTGGGCGGGCATACGACCATATTTCGGGACGGAAAATGCTCCATAACTTCGCCATCTTCCTGCACTCTCGCTGGAAAAATAATCAATGGCATATATATCATAGTCCCCGCGACCGCACTCCTTTCATCGACTACCGAAAAAGGGAGAAAGAGAAAGAGAGAAAGCTCACTAAGCACAGAACCTACGACCAAACCTACAATCGAGTCTTCAGAGACACCTACGATCGCATCTACAAATCCACCTACTTCCTCTATTCTAAAGTCAAGACTATGGCACCGACGACTAGCCCATATGAACCCTACCGCCATGAAAACTCTGATTGACGGATATACAAACGATGATTCAATGTGCACAGTCTGCATCCAAGCAAAGCACAAGCAAAGGTTCATTAAAGTGCCAGTCAAGCGCACTACGAAGCCTTTTGAGCTTGTACATTCGGATGTGTGCGGTCCCTTCTCTACACCGACCTTGGGAGACAATCGATACTATATACTATTCATCGACGACTACACGAGATACACATCCGTATGGCTGCTCCCAAACAAGAAAGCCGAGACCTGCACCTCCGCCTACCAGTCATTTCAGGCCCGAGTAGAGTCAATGGGATACGAGATCAAGCGATTCCGGTGCGATAATGGATGGGGAGAATACGACAATCTGACCTTCCGATATGTCCTCACGGCCCACGGTACTACATACGAGCCATGCCCGCCATACGCCCACCATCGGAACGGTGTTGCCGAACGAATGATCCGCACAATCACTGAAAAGGCTCGTGCGATGATGATTGACTCTCAGGCTCCCATTCAGTTCTGGGGAGAAGCAGTTAATACTGCAGTCTATCTCCATCAAAGATCACCGAATGAAGGCCTGAAAAGGAATGACCGGGATGGCTATAAAGCACCGTACAAAACGCCATACGAGATGCTGCATGGATTTGGCAAACCGACGCACGATGCTGACAGCAACGAAAGATCGTACCAAGCCTCTATCCACAATCTACGTCGATTCGGATGCTGCGCCAGGAGACTCATTCCCGAAGTTCAACGCCGCCAGGGCAAGTTCGGCCCAAGGTCAAAGCCCTGCATGATGGTAGGCTACACACACGACACAAAGACATTGTGGAGGATATGGGATCCCGAATTCCAGAAGGTGAAAACCCAGTCAGAAGTCGTCTTTGACGAAGAAAGAAAAGCACACATGTCGTGTCAGCATGGAAGCAATGAGATCGATATATTTGGATTACCAGAAGATGAGGAATATGTCGACAAAATAGATACCGGAGATGAGCCTCTCCGAGGAGAAGATAGTCAACCTACGCAGATAGGTAAGAGATCCACATCTCGCATGCATGAAGCTCCTGACAAGGAAGCAGAAAACGCCCACAGCCCGCTCCTCCGCCGAGAGGATCATACTGCCCAGCGTTCGGCAGCAGATGCAGAAAACATTGCCCACAGCCGGCACCTCCGCAGCGAGGATCAGACTGCCCGTAGCTCGGCATCAGCAATCAAGAAATCAAGCCAAGCACCGCCAGCTCCAGCTCCACCGTTAGGGAGTCGTGTCACAAGAAGTCAAGGTAAACCCTCTGCAGAAGCACTAATGGCATCCGAAGCCACTGGAGATCCATACACCTACTCGGAAGCTATGGAAAGCCCTCAACGAGATCACTGGAAAAGAGCCATGGAGGAAGAAAGCACATCGATTCTGCTCAATAACACCCTGTCCGCTCTCAACTCCCGGGAAGCACGGCAACTGCAAGTTAAGCCGATTGGCTCTAAGTGGGTTTATAAGACTAAACACAATCCTGACGGGTCCACACAGTACAAAGCACGGCTAGTCATGGAAGGATACGAGCAGACGGACTTCGGTGAGACTTATGCCCCCGTTGGGAAGCTAACTACATTCCGATATCTCAACTCTCTCATCGGGAAATGCGGAACCGGCTGGAATATGGACCACTCAGATGAAGTTACCGCCTTCCTAAATCCCGCAATCGACGATGACGATATCTACATGACTCTACCAGAAGGATGGGCAGAAGGCTCCAACGCGCCAAAGATCGTTGTCAGACCCAGGAAAGCTCTCTATGGTCCTAAACAAGCTCCACGGCTATGGCACGACGATATCAATGCTTTTCTACTCTCTCTTGGGTTCACACAGTCCACAGCCGATCCCAACCTCTATCTCCGCAGCGACGGTATTCTGATACTTCTGTATGTCGACGATATCTGCATGTCATATCCGGAGGCTGCTACCCAAGCCGTGATCGAAGTCAAAGCGAAACTCTCAGAGAAGTACAAGATCACGAACCTAGGCCCGGCACGCCAATTCCTCTGCATCGAAATCTACCGCAATGATATCGGAATCAGTCTCGGTCAGAAAGCCTGGATCGCCACAATCCTCAGACAATTCGGCATGGAGAATACTCATGGTGCCTCGACGCCGATGGATTCCAATGTAAAGTTGGACTTGGCCGAGGATCGGGGGGAGAAGGAACTGGAACAGGAAGATATCACAGACTATCAAGCAGTTGTGGGATCACTAATGTACACAGCACTTGCAACATGGCCAGATATCTCGTATGCAGTGGCTGCTCTTTCTCGTTACAATTCGCGGCCATTCACCAGCCATATGACCGCTGCCAAGAGAGTTCGTCAGTATCTCAAATCTACAGCCGATCTCGGACTACATTTCAAAGGCAATGGCATCGGCATCGGCATCGGCATCGACAATAGCTCTATAGGATACTCAGATTCCGATTGGGCCAATGACAGCGCGGACCGCAAATCCCAAGGAGGCCATGTGTTTCTCGCCAATACTGGTGGAGCAGTCTCGTGGCAGTCTCGGAAGCAAGGCCTCGTCGCTATGTCAACTCTCGAGGCCGAATCTATCGCCTGTTCGGAGGCCTCCAGAGTAGCGAAATGGTTACTCCAATTACAGAAAGACATTCACGGCAAAGACTTACCACCGTTGCCAATCAACTGCGACAATCAGGGAGCTCTCGCTCTCATCACCACGGGAATCATAAAGGCTCACACCAAGCACATCGACGTTTGTTACCACAGTAGTCGAGATCGGCACAAACGCCGAATAGTCAACTACTCCTACGTACACATGGACGAAAATGTGGCAGATATATTCACAACAGCGCTTATTAAGTATAAGCATACGAAGTTTACAAAAGCAATGGGTCTATGGTAATGGAGGTCGATTTAAGGTTTGATTTAAGGTTTTTCTTTTGGAATACGGATTTTTCTTTGTGTATATGGATGGCCATCCTCAGGCTACGGTAGTACTCATTCCCTGCTCATGCAGGGTTTTAAGGAGGCTACTATGGAATCACAGGTTTGTTTTCTTGCTCCACGGAGCGTAGCAAGAGGGGGGAGTGTTGCATGTGAGTCTCAGCATCGTCTGAAGTCTTGTATGAGAATGTAGACTTGTGACTGTATGAGGATATGCATCAGGACCAGGGTTATGCGTCTCATATCAGACAGTGCATACGCGTACGCAAATGGTAGACTGTACATATACGGTCTTTGTGTCTCTTCTAGATAGATCACTCAGCTCATCATTCAACAAGCCATATTGCATATATGGTTTATCTCCCTGGCGTATGGCTTCAGTTGTATGATGCATAATCTCTCTAAGATGATGGTCATTCCAGACTCAGCTGGAGATGCCAGCTGAGTGAGCATGCATGTGTACGAGACATACAAGACATACTCCGAATACCGTGTATATAAGTTCATGAACGTACCTGTACTTTAGGACATACAAGCTTCTAGCAATCAGTATTTCAACAGGTTATGAGCCCGGGTATCGCTACTATCTAAAATCTCACGATCTTTCATATGATCTCCTTCACGATCTCCAAAAAGAGCCTCCAGTACCCTAAACCTTGTCACCGTAGCAACAACCGCATAAACAATGCTAAAAACCTCAACACCATCTCCACAATCTCACGATGACTTCCTCCGAACTCGCCTTCAACAAGACCAGGTGGGGTAACATCCCTAAGCTCACTCATGACAACTACGACGAATGGAAAGATGACATGATTCTCATCCTGTGAGCCATGAAAGCATACGCAATTGTCACCGGAGAGGATCCTGAACCGCAGCCACTTGACTTCGACCACGATGACAACTATGATGATTGGAAGGCTTAGGAAGCCGAGGCTGCATCAATGATCAGACTTTCCTGTTCCCCCGCAGTACGGCGCATCGTCAAAGGTATACGAAATCCTCACGAAATGTGGAACACACTAGAAACAAGTCTGGACACCGCCGGATCTTATATTGGCAGACAGGACATCCTTCGCCAGATCCGTGCTTGCCGACCTAAGGAGGACGAACCACTTAAAGCATACTTCACCAAGCTCAGTAACTACCGCATACAACTGGACCATCCCGACGATGCAATCACAGATCGAGACTTCCGCACGCAAATATTCACATCACTGCCGTCTCAGTATGCAATGATATTAATGGTCCTAAAGCATAGAAGGCCCTTACCTACACCCGAAGAAGCCATGCATGACCTCCTAGAGGAAGAAACTACAGCCAGCCTCACCAAAGTACTTGGAGATGCATCCATGGGGGCCGCCCTTTTCACTCAACGTGGCGGCTACCGTGGCCGGGGGCGTGGTACATGCTGTGGACGTGGTGGACGCGGAGGACACGGTGGACACGGTGGACACGGAGGAAGCAGTGGAACCGGAGACAGCCACGAAACTAAGTGCACCTATTGCAAAATTGACAGCCTTACTACAGATGCATGCAGAAAGCGGAAACGCGCTCAGGAGGGAGGAAACACCGATGAGCGCATTTGTATCCAGTGCGGGCTCCCAGGACACGTCAAAGCCGATTGCGTCTCCTACAAATGTATAAAGGAGTGGTGGAAAGGGAAGAAAGCCACTGCTAGAGCAGCCCTCGGTACGACAGGGGACTGCGATCCCTTCTGACTAACCGCCTCTGCTCTCGCTGCCGCCGCCGCCGCCACCGCGGCTCCGAAGTGGGTCATTTATTCCGGAGCGTCACACCATATGTGCAATGACCGCACAAGCATCTCAACGTTCAAAAAACTCTCACTTCGTATAGTAATCGAACTCGGAGACAACAATTCAGTCACTGCCACGCATTACTGTTTCATCGATGTTATACCAGGCTATCAAGTCGAAGCCCTCCATACTCCTACTTTTTGACTTTCCCTTCTATCGATCAACCAGTTCGACTTGGGCGGGCATACGACAATATTTCAGGATGGAAAATGCTCCATAACTTCGCCATCTTCCTGCACTCTCGCCGGAAAACTAATCAATGGCATACATATCATGGTCCCCGCACCCGCACTCTTATCGACTACCGAGAACAGGAAAAAGAGACCGAGAGACAGCTCAAGAGTACTAATCGCAAAGCCTACAATCGAGCCTATAATCGCAAAGCCTACAATCGAGCCTACAATCGCAGAACATACAATCGAGCCTACAATTGCAGACCCTACAATCGAGCCAACAATCGCAGAGCCTACAATCGAGCCTACAATCGAATCATCAAGAGCACCTATCCCAGCCAAAACAAAGTCCACTCGAACGTCTCTCACAATCTCAGAGTCAAGAATTTGGCACCGACGACTAGCTCATATGAATCCTACTGCCATACAGTCTCTAGTCAAGGGATATACAAACGATGATTCTATGTGCACAGTCTGCATCCAGGCCAAGCACAAACAAAAGTTCATCAAAGTGCCTGTCCAGCGCACTACGAAGCCATTTGAACTTGTACACTCGGATGTGTGCGGTCCCTTCTCTATACTGACCTTGGCAGACAATCGATACCATATACTATTCATCGACGACTACACAAGGTACACATCCGTATGGCTGCTCCCAAATAAGATAGCCAAGACCTGCACCTCCGCCTACCCGTCATTTCAGGCCCAAGTAGACTCAATGGGATACGAGATCAAGCAATTCCGGTGCGATAATCGACGGGGAGAATATGACAATAAGACCTTCCGATATGTCCTCGCGGCCCGCGGTACAACATACAAGCCATGTCCTCCATATGCTCACCATAAGAATGGGGTTCCCGAACGCATGATCCGTACAATCACTGAAAAGGCCCGGGCAATGATAATTGACTCCCAGGCTCCAGTTCAATTCTGGGGAGAAGCAGTTAATACTGCAGTCTATCTCCATCAGAGATCACCGAATGAAGGCCTGAGAAGAAAAAATGACCGCGATGGCTATCAAGCGCCATACGAAACACCATACAAAATGCTGCATGGTTTTGGAAAACCTACGCACAATGCCAACGGCAACGAAATATTGTATCAAGCCCCTCTCCACAACCTATGCCGATTTGGATGCTATGTCAGTAGACTCATTCCCGAAGTTCGACGCCACGAAGGCAAGTTCGGCCCGAGATCAAAGCCCTGCATGATGGTAGGCTACACACACGACTCAAAGTCATTGTGGAGGATTTGGGATCCCGAATTCCAGAGGGTAAATACCCAAACAGAAGTCGTCTTCAAGGAAGAGAGGAATGCACACATGTCGTGTCAGCATGGAAGCAATGAAATCGACATGTTTGGATTACCAGAAGATGAGGAATATGTCGAAGAGACAGATACCGGAGATGAGCCTCTCCGAGATAGTCAACCGAGGCAGATAGGTAAGAGATCCAAATCTCACATGCATGAAGCTTCTGACGAGGAAGCAGAAAACGCCGACAGCCGGCGCCTCCGCCGAGAGGATCAGACTGCCCAGCGTTCGGCAGCAAATGCGGAAAACATTGCCCACAGCCAGCGCCTCCGCAGAGAGGATCAGACTGCCCGGCGCTCGGCAGCAGCAATCAAGAAATCAAGCCAAGTACCCCGAGCAGTTCCAGCTCCAGCTCCGCTGATAGGGAGTCGTGCCACAAGAAGTCAAGGTAAAAACTCCGGAGAAGCACTGAGAGCATCCGTAGCCACTGGAGATCCATACACCTACGCAGAAGCTATGGAAAGCCCTCAACGAAATCACTGGAAAAGAGCCATGGAGGAAGAAAGCACATTGATCCTGCACAATAACACCTTCTCCGCTCTCAACACCCGGGAAGCACGGCAACTGCAAGTTAAGCCGATTGGCTCTAAGTGGGTTTACAAGACTAAACACAATCCTGATGGGTCTATACAGTACAAAGCACCGCTAGTAATAAAGGGATATGAGCAGACGGATTTCGGTGAGACCTATGCCCCCGTTGGGAAGCTAACTACCTTTCGGTATCTCATCTCTCTCATTGGGAGATATGGGTGCAATATGGCTCACTTGGATGTAGTTACCACCTTCCTAAATCCCGAAATCGACGATGATGATATCTATATGACTCTACCAGAAGCCTGGCCAGAGGGCCACAATGCCCCAAAGATCATCGTCAGACTCAGGAAAGCTCTCTATGGTCTTAAACAAGCTCTGCGGTTATGGCACGACGATATCAATGCCTTTCTACTCTCTCTTGGGTTCACACAGTCTTCAGCCGATCCCAACCTCTATCTCCGCAGCGACGGTATTCTGATACTTCTGTATGTCGACGACATCTCC
>Ga0307512_10003624_pt1 | contig 17652 bp, 19 predicted proteins | sample 14_EM_MG_FD_200267 | JGI IMG/M metagenome (GOLD analysis project Ga0307512, IMG submission 200267) | Populus trichocarpa ectomycorrhiza microbial communities from riparian zone in the Pacific Northwest, United States - 14_EM | ecosystem: Host-associated > Plants > Roots > Unclassified | place...
TCACTCTTGCAGGGTTTTAAGGAGGCTACTATGGGAATCACTTTGTTTGTTTGTTTCATCTCTTTTTATCTGTTTTCTTGCTCCACGGAGCATAGCAAGAGGGGGGAGTGTTGCATATATGGTTTATCTCCTGTTGTATGGCTTCAGTTGGGCTGATGCATAATCTCTCTAAGATGATGGTCATTCCATACTCAGCTGGAGATGCCACTCAGCTGGAGATGCCAGCTGAGTGCACATGCATGCGTACAAGACATACAAAGACATACTCCGACTACCGCGTATATAAGTCCATGAATGTACCTTTACTTTAGAATACAATCAAGCTTCTCTATCATCACTATTTCAACATAACTCTTAAACCCACACATAGGAGGCGCAACAAAAGCCGCAACCAAAGCCCAAAAAAATAGCCTCCTTTGACGGCAGCCTATAGGTGTCTAAGTGCTATAACCTCATCTCACAGCCTCAACAAAAAATTAAATATTCCCAGATCAATAAAGCAAATTGACAAATCGCTAGACTGAATATTTAAATGGGTATCAATGCCATACAAAATTGCTCTAATTGGGAGTAGTGGTGGTGATGGTGGTTGGTATGAGTTTGGCCCGCATCAGCGAAAGTACAAATCGGCTATGGACTGCGCTTCACGCACACGCGCACATGCGCAGCTCATTACGAGCTTCCCGCGGACCCCTGCCTGATGTGCAGTCTATAGTCGTCCATAGTCGGTCCATAGACATCTGCGTGTGGGCGTGTTACACCTATGGATGTTGTCACAGTCCCAGGTCACAAACAATCACTCAGTATATCGTAGTGCTGTCCGTTGCATATATGGTTTATCTCCCTGACGTATGGCTTCAGTTGGGCTGATGCATAATCTCTTTAAGATGATGGTCATTCCAGACTCAGCTGGAGGTGCCAGCTGAGTGCGCATGCATGCATACAAGACATACGAAGACATATTCCGAATACCGTATATATAAGTGCACGAATGTACCTGTACTTGAGAATACAAGCTTCTAGCCATTACTATTTGAACAGGTTCTGAGCCCGGTTATCACTACTATCTAAAATTCTCACGATCTTTCCTACAATCTCCTTTACGATCTCCAAAAGAGCTGCAAGGACCCTAAACCTAGTCACCGTAGTAACAGCTGCATAACAGCAGCACACAAACTCCACACCTTCTACACAATCTCACAATCTCACAATCTCACAATCTCAGGATTTCTTTGTTGATAACTTTCTCCGAACCCGCCTTACAAGGTCGGGCATCATCCCCAAGCTCACTCACGCAAGCTACGATGAATGGAAACACTATGTGATCCTCATGCTATCAGTAATGATAGCATACGCAATTCTTACCGGAGATGATCCTGAACAGCAGCCTCTTCATTTCACCCAAGATGACAACTATGATGATTGAAAGGCTAAGGAAGCCGAGGCTGCATCTATAATCAAACTTTCCTATTCCCCCAAAGTACGGCACATTATCAAAGGTATAAGAAATCCTCCCGAGATGTGAAACGCAGTACAAAGCAGTCTGGACACTGCCAGATGCCATTTCGGAAGACATGACAGTCTTCGCTCGTTCCGTCCTTGCTGACCTAGGGAGGATGAACCACTTAAAGCATACTTCACCAAGGTCAGTAACTAGCACATAGAACTGGACCATGCTGACGATGCAATTACGTATCGAGATTTACACACACAAATATTCACATCACTACCATCTCAGTATGCGATGATATGAATGGTTCTAAAGCATAGAAGGCTCGTACATACACCCAAAGAAGCCATCCATGACCTCCTAGAAGAAGAAAATACAGCCAGCCTCACCAAAGAACTCGGAGATGCATCCAGAGAGACCGCACTTCTCTTGCAACCTGGCGGCTTCTGTGGTCGATGCTGAGGCCGAGGCTGTGGGTGTGGTGGATCTGGTGGATGCAGTGGATGTGGTGGATGCAGTGGACGCGGTGGACATGGTGGAAGCAGTGGAACTGGAGACAGCCACGAAAGTAAGTGCACCTATGGCAAAATTGACAGCCATACTACAGATGCCTGCAGGAAGCAGAAACGTACTCAGGAGGGAAGAAACAATGGAGGAAATGACGAGCGACTTTGCTTTTAGTGCGGGCTCCCAGCCCATGTCAAAGTAGATTGCGTCTCCTACAAATGTATAAAGGAGTGGTGGAATGTGAAGAAAGCCACTGCATCAGCAGCCCATGCTATGACCGGAGACTGCAATCTCTTCTGACTAACCGTTTGTACACTCCCCGTCGCAGCACCAATGTGGGTCATTGATTCCGCAGTGCCACAACACATGTGCAATGACTACAGCAGCTTCTCAACATTCAAAATACTCTCACTTTCTATAGTAATCGAGCTTGGAGACAACAATTCAGTCACTGCCATGCATTACGGATTCTTTGACATTCTGCAGCGCTATCATGTAGAAGCCCTCCATACTTCTACTTTTCGAGTTTCTCTTCTATTGATTAACCATTTGGACTTGGGCGGGCATACGACTATATTCAAGAACAGACAATGCTCCATAACTTTGCCATCTTCCTGCAACGTCGCCGCAAAACTAATCAATGGCATATATATTATAGTCCCCGCAACCGCACTCCTATAAACTACTGAGCACAGGAAAAAGCGAAAGAGAGACAGTGCACTTACAAGAGTACTAGTCGCAGAGCCTACAATCAAGTCTACAATTGAGACAACAATCAGGTCATCAAGAGCACCTATCGCAGCCAACACTAAATCCACTCGAAAGTCTCTCCCAGTCTCAGAGTCAAGAATATGCCACCGACAACTAGCCAATATGAATCCTACCACCATGAAATCTCTGATTACCGGATATACACACAATGATTCTATGTGCACAGTCCGCCAGTGTTCGAAACGGGCCGGGCCGGGCCGGCCCTGACATCTTTAGGCCCAGCCTTCGGGCGTTGGACAAAGCCTGGCCGGCCGTCCTTAGCGCGGGCTTTTCTGGAAGAAGCCTGAGCCCGCCTGCAAGCCCCAGTGGGCCACTCATTTCACCTTTGCACCACTTACGCTAAAAAAAGCTTCGTCTGACACCTAACCCCAAGAAACCCCACACGGCCCGGGGGCTTTTAATTAAAATGCCCGGGCTTTGTGGGCTTTCAGATTACCGGCCCGGCCCGGCCGCCTCAAAGCCGGCCTGAAAGCCCTCGGGCTGGCCCGGCCCGTTTCGAACACTGCAGTCCGCATCCAAGACAACTACAAGCAAATGTTCGTCAGAGTGCCAGTCAAGCGCACTACGAAACCCTTTTAACTTGTACATTCGGATGTGTGCAGCTCCTTTTCTTCACCCACCGTCAGAGACACTGGATATTATATACTATTCTTGGACGATTACATGATGTACACATTCGTTAGGCTGCTCCCAAATAAGAATCCCAAGACCTGCACCTCTGCCAACCTATCATTTCAGGCCAGAATAGACTCAATGGGATGCGAGATTAAGTGATTCCCGCGCGATGATGGATTCGGAGAATACGACTATAAGACCTTCTGATATATCCTACTGCCCTGCTGTACACCATCCAGGGCATGTCCTCCATACACTCACCATACATCAGCAAAGTGTAAAGCGGTCCGGAAGCCACACGCAAACCTCCCAGACACTGGTCAATGTCACCAGTGCTTCTAAGTACTTCTAGATGCTCCCAAACCCCCCCCGGAGCTAAGCAAAGTGCTCTCAGACTCTGCAAGAGCATTTTTAGGTGCTCCTGAAAGCACCTGCAGTTATGGAGGTGGATTCAGGATGGTATGAGATTTGACTTATAGAATAGTCAAATTTTGGAGAAGTTGAGACCGCAGGGCAGGTCTGTGGGAGACTTTGAGAGCAGCTAAGACCGCTGCGCAGCTCTGTGGGAGACTTGGTGACATATTCTCACAGCAGTGGTTCTTATGGTTCCATAACCACAAGGCATTTTGTGTATCATATTCGTCTTCGTTACAGTAACAAGATTCGCTACACCACAATATGGTATGCATTATTTATGTCTCTATATACATACATACAGTCAATCTGGCCGCAGATGGTAGTCGTGCATCATTGGAGGAGTACCTGGAGACCCCCATTGAGAGAATTTAGAGATGCACCACATGGAGGCTGTCATGGTGAAATAGGAGGCAGAGAGCTCACCTTCAACTCTCCGCCGCACCTCTTGCGATATCCACACGGAAGTCGTGAGTGAGAGAGTACATCGGCAAAAGTGCAAATCGACTATAGGCTGCGCTACGCGCACACGCGCACACGCGTAGCTCATAGCAAGCTTCCCACGGACCCCTGCGCGACGCGCAGCCTATAGTCATCTATACTTGATTCATAGAGATGTGCGCGTGGGCCTATGGAACTATATACGGCTGCCGGCCAGAGATGGACATATACCTGCCTGTATTTACTGCCTGCGCTGTTATACTGGTACTGTACACACTATCGCTGTGAGTCCGCATGAGAGCCCGCTGGCGATTGAAAGCCTGCTCTAGAGCCTGCTTGAAAGCCTGCTTGACAGCCTGCTTGATAGCCTGCTTGACAGCCTGCTTGATAGCCTGCTTGATAGCCTGCTTGAGAGAGCTGTGTTTGAGAGAGCTGCTCTTCGGGAGGAGTAGATTTTTCCACGGGAAGCTTTGGCCGATGCCAAATTCCGAGTTTGTGGAAGCTTTGGCTAATAGAAGGTTCTAAGTCTGTGGCAGCTTTGGCTAATAGAAGGCTCTAAGTCTGTGGAAGCTTTGTTGCTACTAACGTTGACGTAGCCAACCTACTTGTCTAAGTGCATCTAGTACTATAATCACCATCACCTACACCATCGCCATCGCCATCATCACCATCGCCATCATCACCATCAGCCCCGGACCGAATGCGCACACATACGCCCAAAATCGGTGGGAAGCGGGCAGCAGATTCCGCTGGAAAATTTGAGTCGGAGATCTGCTCTCCCCAAGATCCAATTGTCTATTTTTCCTGCAGAATGTAAGGCGGCAATTGTCAACACCATGACCATGAGGCATCGTGAGATCTCGTCGCGATGGCCGCGCTAAAAATAAGGTTCAGACTATGATATCCATCGACGTCATGATTTCGGCCTCCGTCACCCGCCTCACACTACCCGCCATCCGCCTCCCGGTGCTTGGCGCCTGCAACTCAGCAAGTCTCTGGATCGAACACCCAGGAGCATACATGGGAGCATATTGTCCAGTTGTCTTGCCTCTTGAGAGTGTACTTGGGAGCGTGCTTGGGAGTGTGCTTGAGAGCATCTTGGGAGCATACTTGGGAGCGTCAGTCAAGCAGGCTAGGAGTGTGCCATCGAGTGCAATTGGGATCCTTGAGAGCATGCCCGGGAGTGTACTTGGGAGCGTATAGTCAAGCAGGCTGGGAGTGTCATCGAGTGCAATCGGGAGTGTATTTGAGAGCGTGCTTGGGAGTATGATTGAGATCGTCTTGAGAGCTTGCTTGGGATCGTACAGTCAAGCAGGCTGGGAGGGTGCCATCGAGTGCAATTGGGAGCGTTCTTGAGAGCATGCCCGGGAGTGTACTTGGGAGCATACTCGGAGCGTACTTGGGAGCGTCTTGAGAGCTTACTTGAGAGCGTACGTCAAGCGGGCTGGGAGTGTGCCATCGAGTGCAACTGGGAGCGTCCTTGAGCGCATGCCCGGGAGTGTAATTGAGAAAGTACTCGGAGGTGTACTTGGGAGCGAACTCGGAGTGTACTTGGGAGCGTCTTGAGAGCTTACTTGAGAGTGTAAGTCAAGCAGGCTGGGAGTGTGCCACAGGGAGCAATTGGGAGCGTACAGTCAAGCAGGCTGGGAGTGTGCAATCGAGTGCAATCCGGAGTGTACTTCAGAGCGTACTTGGGAGCGTGCAATGAAGTGCATCTGGCAGCTTGCTTTCAAGTTTGTTGTATACAGTGTGATGTATAGTATGCAGCGTGATGTATAGTATCTAGCATACAAAATCGCATGCGTATCATAGTAATCTAGTCAATGCATAGGACCTCATAGTGCCACGCGTCAAATATGCTATGAATTCCCGTCCCAAAAACAACTTCTCTATGAGTTACGCGTCGCGTAAGTTCATTTTTCCCGGTGTAGTTCTCAGCTGAGAATCGTAGAAAGGGGGTGAGAAGATATGACACCACCCGGCCGTGGGGATCAACGCAATTGGGTGGATCGACCAAATCTCGGAAAGAGCGAGTGAGACTAAGTGACATGTTTCATACTTATGTGTATATGAATATGCAAAAGGGAGATCGGAATATATGATCTCAATAAGATAGACCCAAATAACAACTACACTCAAAAGCACATATGTATTTTCTGGTTACCATGACACATTAGGCAAAATTCTCATCGCATTGTGGAAGTGTATTCTCAGTTCCAGTAGTAATACGGTCTCAAAAATGATTACCAAATATGGCGAGTACTAAGTCCGGTGTAACTGCTCATGTAGGAATCTGCTGGCCTTGAATCTGACATTTCATATGTATTCACCAAGACGGGAGTGGATGTCATACAGAGGGAATAGAGTAGCAGGGGTAAAGAACTTGTGAGAGAGCCTGGAGACATTGCTCCACACAAAGGTTCGCAGGTCAACTGGGTCAAAATCTCATCAATCCTGTGAAAATCTCAATATGATGGATTTGTATCAGATTTGGAGGGAAAGATGAGTTTAGAATGAGGGAAAAAGGGTTTCTATAGGGCTCAAAGCAAGTTGGACAAAACTACATGGGCAAAGCTAAAGAGTGTGACCAGGTCAAGCTGGCTGTAGTTCAGATCAGGTTTGGGTTAAAGCTGTAGTGAGTTCAAATGTAGTGGATTTTTTTAAACAAACTTGGTATTGACTCAGGTAGTTGTAAACTAATACCCCCTAAAAGCTCAGCTCTCTGGAGATGATATGAATTTTTGGTGGAGTGATATCTCCAGGCCCTCTCACCTCACTTTTTTCATGATCTCAATTAGATCATACTCATAATTTCGGTTAGTATAAAATCACGTGAGATCAAGGGCCGGGGTACGAGGTCAGGAATCAGCACCTTATCTTAAGATCCGAGACCCGACCTGCCAGATAAAGACCAAAGCTACCGGTAATATAAATGTGGCATAATGTTATCTTTGTCTACTCTAAACCGGCAAAGTCGGGATAACGACTGACTCTTGGTCACTGAATCCTTCAACAGTAGTAGCCGAATAAAAGATAACCCATCGGTACGTTATCGTTAAGCCTGTTACTAAGGGTTGATACTTAAATTAAACTCTGCGATCGAGATTCTGCAGTTACTTGAGGAGTGAACTAAGACTGGCTGGAATATAGATCAGAGTAGTGCTTGTCAAAGAAAGCGCACAGCATCACTTGATGTCTCATTATATTGCACATTCATGATTCCAGACCGCCGCTCCGTTATGTGATGCCACAACAACTACCCCACATACGTAAAGTGGAAAGCAGGGTGGAGTGGCGATGGAATTTCTACCTCGTCCAAACAATACAGCTCCCGGTGTTAGCACGGGATCTGGCCCGATGGCTTGTGTGGCGTTCGGCCTACACCAGCCCCCATGCCGAGGAGTAGGTCTAGCCCCGGCAGTGATGCTCGGCATCGGTCTCCGGATGTGATACTCGGCTCCGCCGAGTATGCCCTCTTCTTTCCCATATATATTTTGCCTGTCTTTCTCTCTCTTTGCTCTTTAGACAATCACGTTTGTACGATATCAATTCAATATCTATATTCGTACTCGATTGATCTCAACACCCGGTAACCGGCCCATGCGTTCCGAATGGCGATAAAATACTCGGCATTGCCACTCCGGCCTGTGAGTATTTCTAATTATAATTCAACCACACAACGTGCCAGCCCAATTACGCAACTGATTCTTTCACAAGTTCGCATGAAACACAGCAATGTTGGAACCCCATCTATCGATGCAGCACCGAAAACAATCCTACCTACAAAATGACCATTGACAACCTCTAAATCGCCGGCGCATTCCCGCTCTCGTCCGCACTACACGCTCGACTCATTGATAATTGTACTGCCCTGATGGCAGTAGATTGTGAGGAAGCAATAAATTATATAAAGCGTTACGAGGGGTTGTTGAACGAGTGCTAGCTTGATATTCTAAACCCTGCACCTCATTGAGGCGAGATGTATATGCTGGCGAATATTTTTCTTCCTCTACAGCGCACTTATCAACCTTTTTCCACCAGCCCCCGCGGTTGTGCCATTTATTTCACAAATGAATGTAGGTGCAGTACAAAATACACTCACGAATCAACTAAGATAATAATTGGGCGATCAGCGACGAAACGCCAGTCATGAGCTATCACTATTGCCGCCCTGATTATTCCTGTTGCATAAATAGATCTCAGCCTTCGTATGGCCAGAGATGATGCCTCGTATGGGAGATTACTGTTAGGCTAATAGTATTCAGCCATTTCTAGATGCATACGCACGCATTCGTATATGGACTACCATATATAGATGGCCTTTGGGCCTCGACTAGATAGACACAATCAAGCTTCTATATCTCTACTTTTAACAAATCCTGTTACAGATGTACATAAGCCGGAGACATGTTACAGATCTGATACACGGTAACAGCTGCAGGGGCTGATGCCTCCTGTATATTTCTCGAGTCTTTCTCCTTCTCTCTTCTCCGTACCTTAAGTCTATATACGCACACGGTTCTCCCCTTCCATATCGTAACGATTCCAGGAAATCTAGGCTCGTGGAATAAAATATAAAATGCCCCGTAGCTCTCGGGGCAAGTCCCTTGTATTGCCTGCAATATTTATTAACACAAAACGACCTACCTGGTACTGATGACGGGAACTGGGGCATGCAACCGCATACTCAAGCCATAACCATTTGTTGCAGGAAGCCCTAAGGTTCAGTGCATGGTCGTGACTGTCTCATTAGACTTCACACCATGACTGTCCATTTTAGACTTCACACGATGCTCGCCCTCATGCTCGTCATACTTAAGACGCACCTTTGTCCGTCTCTCTTGTATCTACAATCAACACACTCATTTACATCAACACCATTGGTGCACACTGCGGTAAATTACCTGGAGCGTTTCATGAGGGCTTTTAGACCGAATTCCTTTAGTTTTGGATGCAGAACCTCTCAAATGACAACATGGTAATTCTCTGCAAGGACGGAAGGGACTTTCAGGCGGTAGTCTCAGGCGACAATTCCTGGGCGGGAGTTGGCGGCAGAAATGCAGAATCGACCAACTTCTAGGGAGGGAGGGTTGGTTTCTCTGGGGTTATTTTTACCAGTTCTAACTGAATGTACATGATATTTGTACCTACGCAGATAGTGCCGTATCATACTGTTGTAGGGAAAGGTTCTTTAAAACTGACCTTCAGAATGAAAAATCCTCCACTATGACAGAAATAGTACCATAAAGACAGGCCCATTAGACCACTTTAGAAAGAGGTTGTACAAATCGGCCTGGGATCTGTTCGCTAGCCTCTGCCCATCATTCCAGATCTTGAGCCCCACTTTGAGCCCATCGAGCTACTCCTTCGGCGCATCCTAACAATTCTGGAAATTACTTCAGAGGTCTGGGATGGATGTCCATGTGTAATCAGGGTTCCATTGTAGATATAACCAGAATCCTTATGACAAGATGATGCCGTGCGAAGAGGTCGAATGCAAGCTAGGATTTATAATTGTTGCGCTATTGCGTGAATCGGTGTTCAAGAGCTTGTCTACACGCTTTCTCTATATATGTAATATCCTGTAATCTCGGAAGTATGTAACATAACACCGGATACAATCCTCTTCTTACAACGGCCAATCCAAAATGTTGATTTCGCGGGGTGCAGGCCCGGAACGACGCAGGGAAACCAGTGGCCTTGGAATTGTGTGAATGACGAGATGGGTCTTGGCCGGTAGTGATGGTTCCATGGCTCGTTTCAATGTTAAATTAATTTAGCTGCTCGCAGCTTCTAATATGCACAAGCCGGAATCGGTAGATTGGGGATGGTATCGCGCATCCGAGATCCTCCGAACATACTCCCCGATCACATGCCATATCTCTCCTGCCATCGTCGAATCGGAAACATGCGGCGTGGCCACTCCTAGTGTTCCTAAGCCGCCGGCCGGTGAGCTTTTAGATATCTGTCGGCTAGCCCGGTAAGGCCCGGCTGTATGTAGGACTGCCGGCCGGTTTGCTTAGGAACACTGACCACTGTGGCCGGCAACCGGTTTCCGGAGAATCTTGACCGTGGATGATGACCAGCCCACAAATGAAGAGAGAAAAATTGAACAGGTAGCCCCCGAGTTCATATTCCTTCAAACTCATCACCCATCACTTGTTGCTGCGGGAGAACGACCTATTGCTCTCAGGTTTCAGGATCGGTAACCTTGGGCTTGGTACGGTACCTCATTCTCAGGTAACCTCGGACTTGGTACGGTACTCGGCTCTCTCGGACTCGGTATGCTAGTCGGCCTGGGCATGGTCTCTTTGTTGTTAGTATGTCTATCTTATTCTCTCTCTGTATTCAAGATAATTCAAGATAATTCAACATGTTTATCATATTTCCAACACTACCTGTTGCATATATACTGTGATCGTCTGTTACGACCTTGTATGAGGATTGGCTCGCTACGGTACATTTAGTCCTCTTAGCAAAAGTCTTCGTGATGGCCGCAACCGACCACCCCATCAAAATGGAAAACGGCAATTTCACAACAACCACCCAATAGAGAGAGCTGTAATTGAAAAGATAAGCCCTTTAGTAGATGAAGAATAAAATGGTATGATAATTTAAAAGAATTACTACACTAGCTACTTTTATAGCGCCTTTACCACTTAGCAGCTCCTCAAAGCCACCTCATAAATACCACAACCACAGCTTCAATATAATTAAATCATATACAGGCTTTTCACAGATGGAAGATAACATATAGATGAGTCTGGTAAAAAAAGGACTAATTCTTAGAGTGAGTTGGGGAGCAGCTTTTGTGCAGTGATTGTGGACCCTATTACACCCACCAAATTTCCACTAAAATACCTGGCAATCGGTGAAGACAAAATGTAGGTACACAGAAAAGAGGTAATAAGGGAATCCACAGTCACAATTTTTTCTCAAGCAGCATACCTTCTTTCTCTCCATCACCTAAAGGACTTATATTTTCAATTACAGCTCTCTATGGTGTGGTTGTTGTGACATCGCCATTTTTCATGTTCGTGGGGCGCTCGGTTGCGGCTCTTTTTGTGGCTATCACGAAGACGTCGACTTCTGCTGCGGGACTGTATGAGGCATATAACTCTCTTCTATATATTTCGAGTTTTTCTCTTTCTTTACTCTGCGCCATAGTATATACACACCCACAATTAAGGGTCTCAACATTCCAGGGCCACAGTAGTCTTTCGGGACCCGATGACACCGTTCTGTCTCGGGCATGATTACAGTGAACTGATCCTCCCGGGACTGGTTTCGGCTGCCGTAGGGCCCAGGGGACTGGTAGCTACCAGGAGTAAGTGCCAGGAATTAGTGTCTGAGGTTGTGCTGGTTGTGGGCCTTAAAATTAGCGGTTTTGGCGCAATGCCAGTAATAGGTCTGAATATGAAATATAGTATAAATAGCACGATCCCACCGCTTCCCATAGTTGACTTTCTGTATAACATGACGTCATAGAGACTACAGGACCCTGTAGGTATACATAGTCCAAGAACCATTCGCCCTGGTCTTAACCGGTCCAGAATTCGCTGCCCCGAAAATCATAGCCAGTCCCGGGCAAATTTTGTTTATAGTCATATTATATTCTGTGCAAGCGTCCATGATGTTGAATACCCGGTAACCGGTGGTGTGAGTGGCGAGTGGCAAAAGGTGTCACCGGCATATCCGAAGATATACCCGAAAATTCTCTGTATATATGTCGAGTCTTTCTCCTTCCCTCCTGGTTGTATCATTGTCTATGCCCACGGTTCTCCCTTTCATATCGCAACACATGACATACTTCTTTCTTAATTCCTCGGTACTCTGTCCAAGTTACCCTGTCCGTCAAAGTTGTACCTTCCCAGGACACTACCGTATCTTCCCTTCCCTATCCTGATTGGCCGGACTTGGTCGGTGTGATATCAACCCGAAGGGAGTCATCGTATTCGTACAGGTACATCGGTCGTTTGTCGAGATGGCACTGGGATTCGAACTCATAAGGATGCAATGCAATTATATTGTCAACGCTTACACAATACTACTATACTACGGGTGCCATCTCAGTCCCATGCAGAGCGTTGCTCAGACGGGACTAATTATTCAGATGCCTGCACACGGTTCCCTCCTCCCTATTGCAACAATTACATTTATCCGGTAATGCCGACATCAAGTTGACAATAGTCAAGTACATCTAGCAAAGATATGTCCTTCGACAAGCTACTACGACCTATATATATGACGGTCAGTGGCTATGTAGGTGCGTCACAAAGTGGTTAGGCCGAAGAGGTTTTCTCGCACACTGAAGGAATGAAATAACCGAGTAATGTCACGTTGCAAGAACAAGTCCTGTCACCACTGCGAAATTGTGAACAAACATAAATTCCAATACTGCTCGACAGCAGCTAGGTTCCGGCGTTTGAGGTTCTCCTAAAAGAAAAAAACATATTGAATAATCTTCCTGCACAATCTCTGACCTTTCGCCCTACATCCTAATTCAACATCCAAACTGATACATGCCGACTCAACATGTTCGTAGCCATACTGCATCTATTCCAACACACCAAGCCCTTCAAACAGAAGGAAATATGGCTACTGTTACAATACTCTCAGGCTTGAAATGCAAAAATACCAGCGAACGGAGTGATAAAAGAATATGTCGAAAGCGAACAATGCAAAGATTGAAACACACAAAAATACGCAAGACGAAAATGCTATTGGAGTAACAACTAGCCGAAGTACGCGCTAGTACTGCTCGGACTTTCCTAGCCCACCCGATTCATATCCCGGTCCTCGAAATTGGAAGGGCCACGTCTGATTTCTGAGCTCCTCTGCCCGATGTTGTGGTGAGATGGGTGTCATTTTGTCAAAGGATCCATGTCGTGTGCTCGAATGGCGAATCCATTGAAGTAGGTCGCATGGTGGAGACGCTCCAACCTCCCAAGAGTGCCTGTTACTCAGCCCTTTCTTGCGTGCGAGAAGTAGTAGCCATAACCAGTAGAGGGCCATGCAAACAAAGAATGCTGTGTCGACAAGAAACAAAGTGGAGACCGGCCAAGGAACAGAAGCTCGTGGGGCCAGACAACCCTGGGTAGAAGCAGTAGAGTCCTGAACGTTCGCAGGTACTTCCGATACGCTTACCACTGCATTCCATCCAACCATGATCATTGAATTGAGAGTCTGGGAAAGTAAGGCTTCGGCTGTTGTTCTATTTTCGAGACTTTCGGTAAACCCCAGGCACCATTTCGCGAGGGTTTGGTAGCTATTTATCCGGGCCAAAATCCATTCCACTGCCGGTGCATTCATTTTGCAGGAAAAACTTTTCATGTTGATGGGTTTGTGAGGGCCTTGCGCGTTAATGTCCATAGCAACCTGGACATCCCATGGCTTTTCTACCCCATCCGGTACCGACGCGCTGAGGATCAACCAATCAGATCTCGACTTATCAGCGTGTTGAGTCGAGCATGCAAGACTGTTATTGTATAGGACACCGGACGCCCTAAGGCGGTTTATCATTACTGGAACTAAAGTGTCTGGATCAAAATCTTGGGGTTTTGCCATGTCTTCGCAATTCCACGAGCCTACTACATCTAGCTTGTCGGCCCGAAAATTAGGTTCACCGTTGACCTTTCGATAGATGCCACCATATCCACCGTTCCGAAGACTAATACTTTGAGCCTCGAAAGCAAGTCGGTATGCGCGCTGCTGGTTCGAGGGAATCACCCTCCAAGGGACGGGTACCGGCGGGAGAACGACGCCGCTGATGAAGGAACATCGACTTGGTACGGTGACGGCTCTAACCAGACCACTGACAGCCAAATCACTGAGTATTGCAAGAGCAGCTACTAGGATCATTAATAGGCCGAACCAGCCGCCAGGAAGACCTCGTAATCGATACCAGTACTCCAGTGTTTGCCAAACCGAGAGCCAGCCTGTGAGATATCGGACGTGGATGGTCTGGTGTCGGTGAAATTTTAACTGAGCTCTCTTCGCGCAGACTTTGTTCGCGATGGGGGCAAAGGCTACAAATAGGACAGTGAAATAGGCACGGAGCCATGTACGGAGTTTTGGGCTTTCGGCGTCGATCTGAAAGGCTGGGTGGTTTAGTCCGATCATCGTTGGCATGGTATGAAAGAGGAGATAGTTACTGAAGGCACCAGTTAGTGGGCGGGCTGCCCTATTGTAACCCAATATATCAACTAAATTGGGGCAACCTTTGTCTTGGTCGCACTGGGTTTGTGACATAAACTGCCATTGCGTGAAGCCTCAACGAACTGTTCTTATCAGGTGCACTTCGCCAGTCATAGAGTGTTCGCCCTGTTCACTAAGTGATATATTATAGCAATTGATTGGCCCCACAATCTATATGTAGGGATACCTAAACAAACCCTGCGATTTCTTTCGCTGAACGTTTGAGAACTTTCTGCATATTTCCCTCGATTTCGTACATGCATAGCCATGGCAATTTGGACAATCCGGTTGTCATTAGTTTTAAAGAGAACAGAATAAAGAATTCGCCAACTTTCTGAGGCTTCATGCGTAGAGTCCTTGAGGCTGTGCGAAAAATATAAGGCTATCAAGGATTGGTTTCCTCCCCATCATCCATCTATTAAAAGGTTTCGATCTCTATGGAGTTAGTATACCTAAGGTTATAACATACAAACCACTAGAGTGCAAATAACCGAAGCACATTGAAGATAGTACTCCATAAATAACAGAAATATTAAATGAGACTTAAATCAAGTGCAGCCAGTTGCTAGCCAGTGCTAACTGTCACAAATAAATAAAGATACCTTACTGCTCAAGATCCGCTAGGAACTAGACAAACTATATTTACCAAAACAAAACTAGGCATCCAATTATCCGTCCTGTCCGGGCAACACTCCGCCTCAGACTGGACATGAATTTTGGGCAAGAGAATTTTAGACCGTTTGAGACCAAGTAAAATTTTCTTAGACAAACCTTGACAGCAGTGGAACCATTAACTGATTATCAGGCCCATCACCTGCATGTAAGCCGCCACTACTTGATATCAGACTTACCATCGGCATTACTGTAAGATATCGGCAGTTAAAGACTCACTTTTCCAGGCCCACCACCTTGATCTTGCTAGATCCCCACTTCTCATACGTCCTGTTCGCCTTACAGGTATTCGGGTCCTAATTATTTTCATTCTCGCCCAAGACAAACCAGGGCTAGTTCGAAATAGCCCGAGGGATAGCAGTGCCAGAAAGACGCCAGCTGCCCGAACGGTTGAGATTCCTGAACTATCCCAGACCTGACCTGGTGACCCCGCATATGGAAACTACTTCGCTCTAGTCTCCAGCATATATTAGTCAGGGTCAGTAACTACTTTTCAGGGCGAGAGGAGCTCTATTCCTCAGTACGAAAGCATTATGTTATTGATGCGCATTGTCCCAACCAAACTGTTGACAAGTATTTCGGTCGCGCTTCTAAGGTACTTAGCTACAGTCACGCAGAATAAAAAAATGAAAAACATGGCGATGCTGCCCACCTCTTACATTCATCGGCTTTATTTCATCGCGTTTGATTGGCCGAAGGGAGAATTTTTACATTGGCTGCCACGCTGCATGACATCGAAATGTGCACATAGAATCGAAGGATCGGCGCCCAGCGTTTGGAGACCTTAATCCAGAACATCACGCAAACGGTGTGCAATGCATCGGCGTGATCAAGCAGAGATAACGGATGACGTCGACAGGTGTTTCTGATTTATTTGTCGGTGGTACCGCCTTTCGAATGTTGATGCAGCTGATAATAGAGTCCTCACTGCCACCGTGTGATTGCATTGTTCTCGCCATGTCTATGGTCTTGGCTGGCAGTAAATATGCAAGGCGCAGCGGAAAAAAGGCCTTCGTGTACGCCTTGTAGTTAGCGAAAATACAGTACAGTGCTTTGACCAGATCCTGAATCTGCGTTTGTACTCTATATCTACTGCAACCACCTGCGGGATAAGAGCCTATACGTACGAGGAGAAAATTGAAATCTTTGCTTGAAAGGAAAACTTTAATGCAGAATCGACTTTTGATCGTCACTGCGATCCCAATCCGGCGCCGCCCGCCCTTAATGCGGGATTTTAAGAATATGCCCGGTCGGCCTGCGCCCGTGGACCGAGTGACCACCTATGCCCAATCCAAATTTGTATACCACTACTAAAAATAGTAACTCTCTATGTCCACATTTCACAAAATAACGTCGTCTGCTACCCATACAAGATCATTGTTTGCTGATATTCATGTTTCAGATATGTAGGCTGGCCTGCGAGCCCTTACAAAACCTGTAGGCTACGAATGTTCACACAGTTTAGGGTGCAGATAGGTACATCATAATGTGCACACATTACACGCAGATGAAAAGGCGGAGTATCTCAAGCCAAAATCCCTTGTCTGCATATGCTGAAAACTAAGATATCTGTTACTATTATAAGATGGTTGTACTGTCTATCTAAAAATCGTGGGAGCTTGTATACTCATATATAGTAGTCCGCATATACCTTGTACGCATGTATGTGTTTGCAGCTGTCCATATGAAACTGAATCCCCATGACCTCCTGGAGCCCAGCTGACTTCCGACATCAGCCCATCTGTCATTATCCACCCACCATTATCCACATTCTGAAGTAGAGAATCTAAGTATACATGCAACAATGATATTCTGCTACAGTGGGGTGGGAAGCTGAGGCGTGATTTGTACGCTATCATGAACCTTTATTATTATCGACATTGAAACGAATTACTAGGGGCATTACAGTGAGAGGAGGAAGTAGAGACTGAAGGTAGAAGAAAGAATGAAGAAGCAACCCAAACTGTTATGCCTTGCGTTGTAGGATGCTGCTTGGATACACTAAATGCATAGATTATACACTAGATTCATTCGGTTTCGATCCCAGAGATCCATCACAAATTATCAATCGCCAACTGCCCATTGATGAATGTTGCATATATGCATGCATGTATGCGTAGAGACCCTGACTGTGTGCGTGACTGCTTTCTATAGCTGTTCACAGTTTCTCACACTCTTATGTACGGGAGCCAAGACTAACTCTCTTCCTTTACAATACAATCAATCATCCTCTCAAAGTAACAGTGAACCTTGCACAGAAATACTCCACCTAAGCTTGTTGACTCGTGATTTAGCCTGGAGGCCTCGGGAAGGTTTTTAGAATTCCAACCGAAACCCCATGAGGATTTGACCGAATGCTCTGGGGCTTTAGCCCTATGAGGCTGATGATAATCTTAGGCCCGGGTATTACTTAGTTCGGGATATGGCTCCTTTCCGCCTCCGGATATAGTGCCTCTCTTCTAATATATATACACATGCTTTGTCGGCTCGAAGCATTCTCATTGGCTGACTTGTGGTACGTACCTCTAAGAAGGATTTTTATTGGCTGACAACCCACAGCTTCAATCATTTCGATGGCTTGGCAT
>Ga0307512_10003625_pt1 | contig 17649 bp, 16 predicted proteins | sample 14_EM_MG_FD_200267 | JGI IMG/M metagenome (GOLD analysis project Ga0307512, IMG submission 200267) | Populus trichocarpa ectomycorrhiza microbial communities from riparian zone in the Pacific Northwest, United States - 14_EM | ecosystem: Host-associated > Plants > Roots > Unclassified | place...
CTACGCGGTGGCCAAGCGGGTCGAGACCCCGGCGGGCAGCCTCACCATCGTGCTCGCCGACTCGCTGGACCCCGTCGACAGCCAGATCAACCAGGCCCTGATCGAGGGGCTCATCGCCGGCGTGCTGTTCCTGTTCACCGTCGCCGCACTGTCCTGGGTGGTGGTGGGGCGCACGCTGCGCCCGGTCGAGCGCCTCCGCACCCAGGTGGCGGCGATCACCGAGGGCAGCGACCTGACCCGCCGGGTGCCACAGACGCAGGGCCGCGACGAGATCAGCCGGCTGGCCGGCACCCTCAACGAGATGCTCCGGGTGCTGGACGACGCGGCCGGCACCCAGCGGCGGTTCGTCGCCGACGCCGCGCACGAGCTGCGTACCCCGCTGGCCGGTATGACCGCCTATCTGGAGGTCGCCGCCAGCCATCCGGACCTGATCGAGCCCGGCGCCCTGGTCACCCGGCTGCTGTCCGCCAACACGCACCTCAACGACCTGGTCAACGACCTGCTGACGTTGGCCATCCTGGACGCGAAGGCGCCGATCAAATACCGCCCGCTCGATCTGGCCGGGGTGGTCCAGGACGGCATGCGGCACCTCGACCCGGCCCGGATCCGGGTGGACGAGCGGATCGACGGCCCGGCGCCGGTGCTGGGCAACCCGACGCACCTCACCCGGGTGGTCACCAACCTGGTCGGCAACGCCATCCGGCACGCCACGTCGGCCGTGCTGGTGACCGTGAGCACCACCGAGTCGCACGCCGTGCTCACCGTGGTCGACGACGGGCCGGGCATCCCGCCCGAGCACCGCTACCGGATCTGGCAGCGTTTCGTACGCTTCGACGACGACCGCGCCCGGGCCACCGGCGGAACCGGCCTGGGGCTGGCGCTGGTCCGCGAGATCGTCACCGCACACGGCGGCGGCGTGCGGGTCGGCGACGCCACCCCGGGCCCCGGCGCTGTGTTCGCGGCCCGGATCCCGCTGCTGAGGACGAGCGTCGCGCGGCAGCGACCGCCCTCTTCAGCACTTCTTCAACAAGCCTAAGCAGTTCCTCAACGCGCGCCTGGCACGGTGTCCACACACGCCCGAGGGAGCCGCGACATGCGCAGTCACACCGCACAGACACCGATCCGTGCGCAAGCCCTGTCCGTGGTCATGGTCAGCCCCGGCAACCTGCGCCCGGACTGCACAAACGTGCTGAGCCTGCGGCTGACCGCCGAGCCGGCCGGGGTCCGCGACAGCGACGACGTCGTCATCCTGGCCGGCGCCGGCGCGGGCCTGCGCGTGGGCGGCCTCATCGCCCACCTGGGTGCCGCCGCTCCCCCGGTCCTGGTGCTCGCCCCGACCTTCGACCCCGCCGATGTGTACGCCGCCCTGCAGCACGGCGCCACCAGTTACCTGCTCGAAGGCGAGTGCACGCACGCTCTGGCCGGCGCGGTGCGCGCGACGGCGAACCGGACCAGTTGGGTCGGCCCGGCCGCGGCCTCGATGCTGGTCCACCGGCTGCGCGGTGCCCCGCCCCGCGACCTGCCCGGCCGGGTCATCCTGACCCGGCGCGAACGCGAGATCATGGCGATGATCGCGGACGGCTATTCGTCGACCGAGGTGGCCGGCCGGCTGCGCCTGCGGGAAAAGACGATCCGCAACAACCTCACGAACGTGTACGCGAAGCTCCAGGTCCGCGGCATGACCGAGGCGGTGCTGGTCTGGATGGGCCGGCCATCCCAGGGCCGCCGCTCGGCCTGATCGTTTGCGTGGGCCGGCCGCGCGTCAGGCCAGCAGGGCGGCCAGCAGATCGGCGCGCGACTGTTGGGCCCGGCCGTCGCCGGCCGGATGCCAGGTGCAGGCCAGGTCGAGCGCCGCGACCCGGCCGGTCGCGAGAATCCGCCGGACCGCGTCCACCACCTCCGTCGCCGAAGGCCCGCCCGGCGCGGGAAAGAGCAGGCCGGGCAGCCCGACGGGATCGATGACGTCCAGGTCGACATGCAGGACGAGCGGGCCTTCCGGTACGACGTCAGCGGTCAACTCGGGCACTGTGCACCGGCGGACCGCGCTGCCGGCCAGGAACCGCACCTCCGGCGGGTCGAGATCGCGGGCGCCGACCAGCACGGTCCGGTCCTCGGGCACGAAGCGCAGCCCGAGCGGGTCGGCGAGCCGGTCGGCGTTCGCCCCCAGCGCCAGCCGCAACGACAGCCCGCCGAGATAGCCGGACGTGGTCGTCTCCAACGTGTGCGCGTCGGCGTGCGCGTCCAGCCAGATCAGCGCCGGATCGAGGCCGGCCCGCTGCACCCCGGCCAGGGCGCCGAGCGCGAGCAGGCAGTCCCCCGAGAGAATCGTCGTCGGCCCGCCCCGGGCAACGGCAAGGGCCACCTCGGAGGCGACCGCATCGGCGAGAAAACCCAGCCGAAACCAGCGGTCGGCGTCCGGCAGATCCGGCTCGAGCACCAGATAGTCCCCCCGCTCCGGCACCGGAAAAAGATCCTCGGCAAGGCGAACATCCTGATGAAAAGGCACGACGATGACGGTCACTCCCCCACGGTAGTGCGGCCCCGGGCTCCCCACCCGCAGCCACAAACGCCGGCGGCACGGAAGGTCTACCGCGCCGTACGGTAGTGGTACCGGCACAGTTCAGTGAAACCGGCGCGTTCGTACAATCGCCAGGCCGCCGCGTTGCCGGGCTCGACCTGCAGGTACATCCGCTCGGCGCCCTGCTTCGCGGCCCAGCCAGCGAGGGCCGCCAGCACCGCCCGGGCCGCGCCCCGGCCCCGCGCCGCCGGCAGCGTGGCCATCCCGAACACCCCCGCCCACCCAGCCTCCGCGACCGCTCGGCCGGCCGCCACCACCCCGGCCTCCGTCAGCACGCAGACATAGCCGCTCGGCCCGACAACTCTGCGCAGCATGTCCCACTCGGGGTCGCCGCCGGGACCGTGCACCGCCGACCAGGTGGCGAACCACTCGTCCGTCGGCCGGTCGGCCAGCCGGACTCGCGCTCCGCCCGCCGGCAGCCGGTCGAGGACCTGCGCGGTCGGGGCCGACTGCAGCGACATCGGGCTTTCCACGCGATAGCCCCGCTCGGCCAGCGCTTCGTCCAGGCCGGACGGTCCGGCCCCGGGGCTGATCTGGAACCGCGCTCGAGCGCCATGTCCGGCGTAGAACTCCTCGGCGACCCGGATCCTGGTCGGCAGGTCCGGCGGTGCGGCGCCGCTGTGCGGCAGGACCGAGCCGGCCCACCACGCGCCACTGTCCCCATAGCGCAGCCACCAGCCGTCGACGTTTTCGAGCGTACGCCCGGGAAAGGCCCGGGCCGCCCGTTCCTGCAGGCCTCTGACGAGACCCGGGATCTGCGTCATGCCGGCTCTTCGCCAGCGGCTAGGTTCGGCTCATGCCGATCTCCGATTATCTGAAAGAGCTGCGCTCGCACGTCGGGCACGCCATGATCATGGTGCCGAGCGTCAGCGCCGTGGTCGTCAACGAGGAGGGCGAGTTGCTGCTCGGCCGGCGCAGCGACGACGGCCGGTGGTCCCTGCTCGCGGGCAGCATCGACCCGGGTGAGCAACCCGCCGACGCGATCGTCCGGGAGGTCTTCGAGGAGTCGGCCGTCGAGGTACGCGTCGATCGGGTGCTCGGGGTCGCCCTGCATCCGGTCACCTATCCGAACGGCGATCAGTGCGAGTTCCTCAACGTCTGGTTCCGGTGTACGGCGATCGGCGGCGAGGCCCGGGTCAACGACGAGGAGTCGCTGGCGGTGGGGTGGTTCGCGCCGGACGCCCTGCCCCCGGTCGACGACTGGGTGCGGCTGCGGATCGAGACGGCGCTGAAGGACGACCCGGGCGCGTGGTTCGTGCGGCCCGGTACGACGCATTCCGCTCTTGGCCTCAGGACACCTTGACGACGGCGGCCGTGGCGTTGTCCTGGCCGCCCGCCTCGAGCGAGTCCGCGAGCAGCGTCGCGACCGGTTCCGGCCTCGCCAGCACTTGCTGGATCCGCTGGTACGGCACTTGTTCGGCGATCCCGTCCGTACACAGCAGATAGACGTCGCCCGGGCGCAGGGTCACGTTGAGCACGTCCGGCTCGGGCATCTCGGGGTGGCCGATGTAGCGCGACAACCGGTAGCGGGCCGCGTGCGCCTCGGCGGAGTCGAACGGGAACCAGCCGTTGACAGCGCCCAGCCAGGCCGCGGTGTGGTCGACGGTCAGCAGGTCGAGCGCCCCGTCCCGCAGCCGGTAGACCCGCGAGTCGCCGATCTGCACCAGCCACGCGTCGCCGTCGTCGGCCACCAGCGCCGTCAGCGTGCAGCCGGTCAGCATGCCGAGTCCCGCGCCCGCCGCGCGGACCTGCCGCTGCGCCTCGGCGACCGCGGCGCGCAGGGGCCGCGGGCCCGGGCGGGCGTGGGCGGCGAAGACGTCGACCGCGGTACGGCCCGCCACCCGGCTGCCCTCGGTGCCGCCCATGCCGTCGGCGACGACGACCATCGGCCCGGCCGGCTCGACGTGCAGCACGTCGAAATTCGCCGGGTAGCGGTTGCCGGTCACGCTGCCGGCGGCGATCTCCAGCCGGTCCACGGCGAGGCGGCGCACCACGATCTCTTCGATCGCCGGAGTATATCCGGGGGCCCGCCGGCGCGGCCGCGATTCCGGGGCGACGGCGGCAGCGCCGTATCGATACGGTGGTTGTCATGGCGGACCAGGAGGTACGAGCCGATCCCGTCGAGCTGATCCGGCTCGCCGAGCAGGCGCTGTCCACGTCGCAGCGGATCGCCGACGGCTGGCGCGCGGCGCAGGGCGACCTCGCGATCCCCGCGGCGGCGTTCGGGGACACGCCGGCCGCCGGCACGGTCCGGGCCGAGCAGCAGGCCACGGTTGATTCGGCCGAGGTGACCGTCGGCCGGCTGGTCGCGGTGCTGGAGAACGACATGGACGCGCTCTACCGCGTGGCGTTCGCGTACCAGCAGGCGGACGAGGCGGCGGCCCGGCAGTTCCGCCGCGAACATCCGAACTTGCCGCCGGTGTGAACCCGATGCCCGTACCGGAAAAGATCTCTGTTGTTGATCTTTGGGATCTGCACGCCCGGCCGGATCTGGTGGATCGCGCGGCGCTCGGCTGGCGTGCGGTCGCCAAGGCGATCACCGACGCGACCGCCGACCTCGACGCCAAGGCGACCGCGCTGGTCAACGGCGTCTGGGCCGGGCCCGCCGCCGAGACCTTCGACGCGCACCGGCGCAAGCTGACCGCCGACCTCGAGGAGAGCGCCGGCCAGGCGACGGCCGTCGCGGCCGCGTTGGGCAAGACCGCCGCTACGGTACGGGCGACGCAGGGCCATCTGACCGGCGAGTGGGCCCGGGTCACCGCGGTCGCGTTCAGCTATGACGGCCCGCAGCACCTGCTGTTCAGCCCGCGGACCAGCGAGGAGTCGCAGCTCGTGCTCGGGTCGGTCGACAACGCGTCGCAGCTGCGGGTCGATCTGGACCGGCAGCTGGCCGAGGATCTGCGCGGCTACTTCTCGGCGCGCGGCGAGTTCGACCGGATCGCGGCGGTCTGGCTGACCCGGGCGCAGGGCACCACCGACCCGTTCACGCTGCCGGGCGAGGCGAGCGGGACCGGCGTCATCTACGACGGCACGCGGGTCTTCGTGAACACCGGGCCGGGTGACGACTCCGTGCGGATCGGCATCGACCCGCAAACGGGGCTGCAGATCGTGACGATCAACGGCCTTCGGTACGCGTTCCCGGCCGGCGCCGCCATCGTCGTGCGAGCGGGCGCGGGCAACGACACGCTGACCGTGGCGCCGGGCACAAAGGTGCACGTCACGCTGCTGGGCGGGCAGGGCGACGACGTGCTGACCGGCGGCGGGGGCGACGACACGCTGCTCGGGCTCGCCGGCGACGACAGGCTGGCCGGCTCGCTCGGCGCCGACCGGATCTCCGCCGGCGCCGGCCGCGACTACGTGGACGGCGGCGCGGGCGACGACATCCTCACCGGCGGCCTGGGCGACGACGTGCTGTACGGGCTGGCCGGCGCGGACGCGCTCGGCGGCGGCGAGGGCCAGGACTATCTGGAGGGCGCCACGGGCGACGACACCGTCGCGGGCGGCGCCGGCAACGACATCATCGCCGGCGGCCGCGGCGACGACGTGCTGCGCGGCGGCGCGGGCGACGACGTGGTCTACGCCGGGCGCGGCACCGACCTGACCGACGGCGGCGCGGGCACTGACAAGGTGTTCGGCGAGCGCGGCGACACGGCCGCCGGCACCGAGCAGAACGTAACCGTGGAGATCAAGGACCTGCAGACCTTCATCAAGATCGAGGGCTCGGACGAGTTCCGCGAGCGCGTCGAGGCCGATCTGGACCTGCTCGGCTCGTCGCCCCGCGGGCAGGAGATGCTGGCCGCGCTGCAGCGGGGGCACGAGGAGACCGAGGGTGGCTGGTGGCTGTGGCACCACGACGGCGACAGCCTGACCATCCGCGAGTACGACAACCCGGCCGACCCGAACAACAGCACGGCCACCCACCAGGACGGCACCAACGTCATCAACTACAACCCGCACATCATGGGCTTCCCGATCGACGGCGGCGCGGCGCGGGTGGAGGGTCCGCCGGTCGCGGTGCTCGACCACGAGATGGCGCACGTCTACGACTATATGAACGACACCCTGGCCGACGGCGACCGCACCCAGGACCATTCCACGGTGCCGAACCGGGAGCGCGAGGCGGCGGGCCTGCCGATCGACGACGACGGCGACCCGAAGACCCCGGACCGGATCGATCCCGAGCATCCGTACGGCCTGACGGAGAACGGCCTGCGCGACGAGATGGGGGCGCCGCACCGTGGCGCGTACTAGGCGACGGCTGGCGGTGCTGGCGGTGCTGGCTTGCGCGGCCTGCTCTAGTTCCCCGGCTGAGCCGCCAGATCCGACGCCCGCCGGCGCTCCTCCGGTCGTCGCGTTCACGGCCACCGTCACGCCGGGCGCGGGGGCGCTGGCGATCACCTACAAGCTGATCAACCAGTCGCCGGGCAATCTGGTCGCCGTCGACCGGTTGCCGGCCGGCAGCGGCGCGGTCTACGTCACCGGCAAGGAGAACGGCCGGGTCGAGGTGAGCCGCCGGGTGTTTCCCCGGCCGGACACCGACAAGGTGAGCTGGGCGACGACCCCGAGCGCGGCGGGCACGGTGGTGGCGCCGGGCGAGTCGGTCGGCGCGAGCATCACGGTTGCGTTGCCGCTCGCGCGGGTTTCGCCGTACGGCAATGATCTCGGCGACGGCGAGATCAAGCTGCCCGACCCGGTCGAGGAGGTGGTCTTCTGCCTCGGCGTGGTGCCCCGGGCGGCGGTTCCGGCCGCGCCGGGCGCGGATGGGAGTGTCGTCGTCGTGCACGACAGCCGGCTGGCGGGGGTGCAGCACCTGTTCTGCTCGGGACCGGCCCACTTGTAGCCGGCGTTCTCAGCGTTACGGGCGACCTGGGCGGCACCTCGTCGTCCGGGCACCGGCGCAGGATCGGCACGACGCCCGGCTCGACCGGCTCCAGGCCGGTGAAGAAGCGGGCGAACTCGGTGTGCGACCGCAGCCGGGTCGGGATGCCCTGGCGGCGCATGATCTCGGCGAACCGCGCCCAGGCAGCCGGATCGTGGTCGGCGGTCACATGCGAAGCCACCAGATAGCTGCCGCTGGGCAACGCCGCCATCAGCCGCTCGACCAGGCCGTACGGATCGTCGTCGTCGTCGAAGAAGTGCAGGATCGCTGGTCGAGGTCTAGGTTGTTGCGCAGCTCGGGCACGGCCAGGATCTCCTCGACATCGCGCAGGTTCGCATCGACGTTGACGGTGCGGCCCTCGGCCGATGTGGATGGACTGTCAGCCGGGCAACTCCGCGCGCAGGTACGCGGTGGCCATCGTGCGGCGGGTCGGGGTGGCCGCGGCCACCAGGGCGTCCATGTACTCCGCCAGCTGCCGCTGCTCCGGCTCGGTGAGGGCGGCCGCGATCGCCTCGGCGTACGTCGGGGCCAAGGGGTTGGGTGCGGTGTTCTTGAGCGCCGCCCAGTCGGTGATCGGCTCCGCCGGGACATTGAGCTGCGCCCGGTAGTCCAGCTCGACGGCCTCGAAACCCGCGTCGACCGCCCAGCGCAGCAGGTCCCGCTCGTCGAAGTCGATCATCGGCCCCTCGGCCGGGAACTCGGCGCGCACCTTCGCGAGCAGGTCGGCCACCGGATTGTCGCCGACGCCGAACATGTCGGACCCGTGCTCGACCAGGAACCGGTTGATCGGCTCGAAGAGCGACAGCCGCCCGCCCGGCCGCAGCACCCGCCGGAACTCCGCGAACGCGGCGTCCTTGCGGCTCACATAGATCAGCACCGACCGGGTGGTGAGCACGTCGACCGAGGCGTCCGGGATGCCCGCGAGGTCGTCGGCCGCGGCCCGTACGAAGGAGCAACGATCGTCGTCACCGGCCGCGCGGCGGCACACGTCGAGCAGATCGGCCGACACGTCGCTGAAGATGACCCGGCCGAGCGGACCGAGCCGGGACAGCGCGCCGAGGCCGATCAGGCCGGTCCCGGTGCCGACGTCCAGCAGCACGTCGCCGGGGCGCAGGTCGGCGCGGTCGAGAACGCCGTCCCGGAACGCCGCCAGGCCGGGCGCGTGCCGCTCGCGCAACTCGGCGTTGTCGCCGTCCCGCCGGGTCAGCAGCCACCGCGCCCACTTGTCCGTCGTCACCGCGCAACGTTAGCGCCGCGCCCTCCCCCGGGTGTCACGGGAGAGGGCGCGGCGGTTGGGGCGGGTAGAGCTCAGAGGGGCGGGTAGGCGTTGGTCATCAGCTGCTGGAACTGGGCGGAGAACCAGGCGCCCGAGAGCGGGGCGTTCGGCAGGGCGCCGCTCATGCTGTTGCCGTTGCGGGCGTTACCGGTGTAGGTCGGGTCGCACATCCGGTCGAAACCCTTGCCCTCGTCGTTGGGGATCAGCGAGGACGAACCGTCCGACTCACCCGGCGGCTTCACCCAGACGTACGCGTCGATGCCGGCCGCGGGGCTGGCCTTCGGGCGCTCGCCGAGGCCCGCACCGGACTGGTTGCACCAGTTGCCGGCGTGGATCCGGCGGTCGATGCGCGACTCGTTGACGAAGGTGGTGACGTCCGTCGAGGTGCTCGCCTTGGTGGGCCGGCTCGGGCCGCCCCAGCCGTTGCGCGAGGTGTCGATCAGCATGCCGATGTTCGCGTTGAAGCCCACCGAGATCAGCTTGGTCCGGAACGCCTGGGCGAACGTCAGCTCGTCAACGTACTGATTCCAGTCGACCCACTTGGACTGCCGGACGCTCGTACCGTTGACCGTGGTGTTGATCGTGAAGTAGGGCTCGGTCAGGGCCGAGTAGTTCGCCGTGTCGGTGATGAAGCCGGTCACGTTGTTGACGCTGCCCGAGGCGACCGCGGTCTGATACATCAGGTCGGCGGTGGGCGCGAAGTTCGAGTCCCAGCCGATCCAGCCGTGGTGCGCGGCGTCGAGGTAGTTGTACACGTTGCCGATCGGGCCCAGCTTGCTCAGCGCGTAGCCGATGCCGTTGACGTATCCGCCGTTGGCCTTCATCGTGTCGCACGCCGCGGTCGCGCCCGGCGCGCTGCCCGTGTTGGTGACCAGGTTCGGCAGCGAGTCGATCTCGACGACGTTGATGATCCGCAGGGCGCTGTACTTGGCGTCGGCCTCGATCGCGGCGATCGGGTCGATGTACTCGGCCTTGTAGCGCGGCAGGTCGGTCGGGCCGAGCTCGCCATTGGACGCCAGCGCGGCGCAGTCCCGGCCGGGCAGGTCGTAGATGACGAGCTGGATGTAGCCGGCGCCCTGGGCGAGCGCGGCGTCGAGGTGGGCGCGCAGGCCCATGCTGGTGGAGGTGCCCGCGATCGCGGCGATCCGGTCCAGCCAGACCGCGGTCGGGTTGTTCGAGATCCGGCTACCGCCGGTCTCGGCGTTGGCCTTCGCCCGCCACTCCGGGTTGACGTAGCCCTTCGCCCCGGCGTACGGGTTGTCGGCCTTCGCCCCGGGCGGGGTGGTCGGCGGGGTCGTGGGCGGCGTGGTGGGCGGGGTCGTCGGCGTGGTGGGCGCCGTTCCCGTGCAGGCCACCCCGTTGAGGGAGAAGCTGGTCGGCGCCGCGTTTGTGCCCGAGTAGTCGGCGTTGAAACCGAAAGTCGCCGACGCGTTGGTGGCCAGCGAGGCGGACCAGGACGGATTCTGCGCCGTGACGTGCTGGCCGGTCTGGGTGATCGTGGCACTCCAGCCCTGGGTGATGTGCTGGTTGCCAGCGAAGTCCCAGGCCACGGTCCAGCCGTTGGTGATCGGATCGCCGAGGTTGGTGACGATGACATTGCCGGTGAAGCCGGTGCTCCAACTGTTGGCCGTGTAGTCGACGCGGCAACCGGCCGCGGCGCTGGCCTGGGTGGCGACGACCGCGAAACCTAGGCCGGTGACAACGGTGGTGGCGGTCGCGACGGTCAGACCGCGGATCAGGCGGGAGCGCCTGGTGTGGGGAACGGATCTCATGTGTCGGGGCTCCTCGAAAAGGAACCGGCGCCGGGCCGGAGGGGACGGAAACGGCCGACATGGAGATCGAGGAACGTCGTTGGCCGACCGTCTGGCCAGCATGACATGGGAGCGCTCCCATAGCAATCATCCCGCAACTGTTCCGAAATTTTTCGTTAACAGGCCGAGGGTGCACTTTCAGGAATAGTGAGGCCTCCGCCGGCCAGGAAGGCCCACTTTTATTGAAGATGCCCTCTCGCCAGCCGGGACCGCGAGTCGATCAAGACAGGCGGGGCGCGAGCGGATCAGCAAGCCGGGACCGCGAGCCGATCAAGCCGGGCCGGGCGCGAGCGGATCAGCCAGCCGGACAACGCGAGCCGATCAAGCCGCAGCTGGGCGTCTGCACGGTCTCGACAGCAGACCGGCCCCACCGGGGAGCGGTGGGGCCGGGTCGCGTCGGCGGCTAGTCGAAGAGCTTGGCCGCCGTGATCAGCGTTTGGATGATGCCGTAGCCAAGCAGGATCGCCACCAGCAGCCAGGAGATCACCAGGCGCGTCGAGGTGCCGTTCATGCCGCCGCCTCCTTTTCCAATGGGGTCAGCACGCCGGCCGGTTCGTGGAATTTCTCCGGCACCGGCCGGATCAACAGGTTGGCCACGAAGCCCACCGCCAGGACGCCGACCATCGTGAACAGGGCCGGCTGGTAGGCCGACGAGGTCAGCGTGCCGGGTTTGCCCTGCGCGTCGAGGAAACCGTTCACAATCAGCGGGCCGGCCACGCCGGCCGCCGACCACGCGGTGAGCAGTCGGCCGTGCACCGCGCCGACCTGGTAGGTACCGAACAGGTCCCGCAGGTAGGCCGGGACGGTGGCGAAGCCGCCGCCGTAGAACGACAGGATCACCCCGGCCAGCAGCACGAACAGCGCGGTCGAGCTATCGCCCACCAGCGCCAGCAGCAGGTACAGAACCATGCCCACGCCGAGGTAGATCATGTAGATCGGCTTGCGGCCGACCAGGTCGGACGTGGACGACCAGGCGAACCGGCCGGCCATGTTGAACAGGGACAGCACGCCGACGAATCCGCTGGCCGCGGTGACGCTGACCGTGGACAGGGTGGAGACGGTGTTGTCCCGGAAAAAGTCCTGGATCATCGGGCTGGCTTGTTCGAGAATCCCGATCCCGGCGGTCACGTTGCAGAACAGCACGATCCACAACAGCCAGAACGATCGGGTCCGGATGGCGTTGGCCGCCGACACGCTGGCCGTGGTGACCAGCGACTTCTCCGCCACCGTCGCCGGGTCCCAGCCGGCCGGCCGCCAGCCGGGCGCGGGCACCCGGATGTTGACCACGCCGAACATCATGATCAGGAAGTACCCGATGCCGAGGGTGAGGAACAACAGCACCAGCGCCCGCCCCGACGCCACCGAGGCGGCCACGCTGGGGTCGTAGTTGGCGTCGTACATCGAAAGCAGTTGCCGTGAGGCCGGGCTTGCGATCAACGCGCCGCCGCCGAAACCCATGATCGCCAGGCCGGTCGCCAGGCCGGGCCGGTCGGGGAACCATTTGATCAATGTGGACACCGGCGAGATGTAGCCGATGCCCAGCCCGATCCCGCCGAGTACGCCGTAGCCCAGGTAGACCAGCCACAGCTGCTTGGTGCCGATGCCAAGCGCACCGACGAGGAAGCCGACGGCCCAGAAGCACGCGGACACGAACATGGCCTTGCGCGGCCCGTTCGCTTCCACCCACGTGCCGCCGACCGCCGCGGAGAGGCCGAGCATGACGATCGCAATGCTGAAGATCACGCCGATCGCGGTCTGGCTCGCGTGGAAATGCGTGATGAATGAGTTTTTGTAGACGCTGGTCGCATAGACCTGGCCGATGCAGAGATGCACCGACAGCGCGGCGGGCGGAATCAGCCAGCGACTGAACCCGGCCGGCGCGACGGCATGTTTGCGGTCGAGCGCGGTGAGCAGAGACAACGGTAGCGCCTCCCAAACCTTCAGTGGTATCGACGTTCATCATCAACCAGACGGAACTGCGCAGCAACAACGATCGATCAACAAACTGGGCGATTGCCGGGCAGACCGCCGCGACCAGGTCAAAGACCCGAAGCAAAGAGGCATAAAGGCCTTACCTCTTTCGGTACGGACACCCGGCCGAAACCTGGATTTCAAACATGTTTCACCCGACCACGACCGGGCCCACTTCCAAGGTCGAGACGGCTCGGCGGTCGGCGACTTCCCAGCGAAGAGCTTGAATCTCTTGGCCGTGGGCGTGCGACGATTCTCGGGTGCAGCCGATCTTGGAAGTCATCGCCCTGAACGCCGTCGACGCCCGCGCCGCGCAGGAGGGCGGTGCGGACCGGATCGAGCTGGTCGCGGGCATGTCCCGGGACGGGCTCAGCCCGGATCTCGAAACGTTCACGCAGGTCAAGGCCGCGACCGAGATTGCCGTCCGGGTCATGCTGCGGGACCGGGACGGGTTCGGCCGACCCGCCGGGACCGGCCTTAACGACCGGGCCGCGGCCTTCCGCCGGGCCGGCGCCGACGAGTTCGTGCTGGGCTTCCTGGACGCCGACGGTGCCGTCGACCTGCCGCCGCTGGAGGCGCTCGACGGATGTGCGTGGACGTTCCACCGGGCCGTCGACCACGCCGCCGACCGGGCGGCCGCGCTCCGCGTGATCCGCGCCCTGCCCGGGGTGGACTACCTGCTCACGGCCGGCTCCCCGGCCGGTGTCGGCGCCGGCCTCGAGGTGCTGCGGGCCGAGGCGACCCGCGCGGCCGGCCCCCGCATCCTGGCCGGCGGCGGGCTACTTCCGGAGCATGTCGCGCCGCTGCGGGCGGCCGGCGTCGACGCCTTCCACGTCGGCAGCGGGGTGCGCCGGGGCGGCTGGGACAGCCCGGTCGACGCCGACCTGGTCCGCTCCTGGCGCTCACTGCTGGACGCTCACCCGCCCACCGACAAGTAGCGGTAGCCCAGCCGGGTCATCCGCGCCGCGTCCAGGCAGTGCCGGCCGTCGAGCACCCTCGGGGTTCGCATCAGGCCGGCCAGCTTTCCCCAGTCCAGGTCGAGATAGTGCGCCCACTTGGTGATCAGCACCACGGCGTCGCTGTCGTCGAACACCTCCTCGGCCGTCGAGCACAGGTGCGGGGCCAGGTCGGGCCGCTCCCGCGCGAACCGTTGCGCCGCCACCGGGTCGTGCAGGGCGACCCGGGCGCCGTGCGCGATCAGCTGCTCGGCGATGTCGACCGCGGGCGAGTCGCGCAGGTCGTCGGTGTCCGGCTTGAACGCGAGCCCGAGCAGCCCGATCCGCCGCCCCTTCAGGATGCGCAGCTCGTCGAGCAGCCGGTCCACGACCGCGCGCCGCTGCCGCAGGTTGACCTCCCGGGCGGCCTGCACGATCGGCATGTCGTGGTGGTAGTCGCCGGCCGTGGTGATCAGCGCCGCCGTGTCCTTGCCGAAGCAGGACCCGCCCCAGCCGATGCCGGGCTCCAGGAAGCGCGGGCCGATCCGGGCGTCCAGGCCGGTGCCCCGGGCGACTTCGATGATGTCGGCGCCGACCTTGCCGGCGAGCCGGCCGATCTCGTTGATGTAGCTGATCTTGATAGCCAGGAACGCGTTGGCCGCGTACTTGATCAGTTCGGCCGAGGCCAGGTCGGTCGAGACCATCGGCACGGCGCCCACCTCGTCCGGCCGTGGCAGGAAGGTCGGCGGGGTGAACGTCTGGTTCAGGATCGCCCGGTACAGGCCGTTCAGCACGTCCAGGGCGCGCGGATTGTCGGAGCCGACGACGATCCGATCGGGGTAGAGCGTGTCGGCGATCGCGACGCCCTCGCGCAGGAATTCCGGGTTCGACGCGACCGAGAATTCGCCGTCGGCGCGGCGCGCGTGGGTACGCTCGAACGCCTCGCGCAGGATGGCGTCGACCCAGTTCCCGCTGCCGATCGGCACCGTCGACTTGTTCACCACGACCGTGAAGCCGGCGCCGATGTGCTGCCCGACGCTCTCGGCCGCCGCGCGCAGGTAGGCCAGATCCGGGTTGCCGTCCGGCAGCGACGGGGTCTGCACGGCGATGAACACGACCTCGGCGCCGGGCACCGCGTCGGCGTACGACGTGGTGAAGCTGAGCCGCTCGGCCGCCTCCGCCAGCAGCTCGGTCATGTGCGGCTCGTAGATCGGCGTACCACCGGAGCGCAGCAGCTCGACCTTGGCCGCGTCGTAGTCGACGCAGGTCACCTCGTGGCCGAGGAACGCGAGGCAGACACCGGTGGTCAGACCGACATATCCCGTACCGACGACACAAACCTTCATGCTGGACGTACCCCTTTCCGCCGCGTCGCGCGGCTGGCGCCCCGTAACCGTAGTAAACGAAGTCGCGACCCGGGACGCTCAAGGAGGCGGTGATCGTGCCGACCATAGGGCCGTGACGGTGGGCAGCGAGCTACGGCCGACGGGCGACGCGAAGGCGCTCGTCGCGGGTCCGGCTGCCCGCGATGAGCAGTCCGCGCTGCTCACCGAGCTGATCGAGGCCATGACCCGGGACACCGCCTCGATCGCGAACGTGCTCTGCCTGCTGCACGCGCGGCTGGGCGGGCAGGTCGGGCTGCAGTCCTCGAGCGTGTTCACGCTCGACTCCGACGACGGCACCCTGGACCGGGTCGGCGGGCTGGGCGAAGCCGTCGCCGACCACGCGGCGCTGGCCGGTGCGGTGTTCCGGGTCCCCGCCGGCGGCCCGCCCCGGCACGACGGCGGCCGGATGGCGGTACGGCTGCGGATCGGCGGCCAGACCGTCGGCGTGCTGGTGCTGACCGGCACCCGGCTGGACCGGCTGCGCCCGGACACGCTCGCGACCGCCGGCCTGGCCCTCGCCGCCACCGTGCAGTCCCTCGCGGCGGAACGCAGCCGGCACTTCATCGCGCACGCCACCGCCACCATCCGCAAGCTCTTCGAGGAGGGCACGGTCGCCGCCAGCGTGGAGGCCGCCGGGGAGTTGCTGGCCCGCTCCACGGCCCAGGCGTTCCGTACCGAACATGCGGCCGTGCACCTGATCGGCGCGCACGGCCGGATCCGGTACGCCAGCGGCGTCAGCCTGGACGTCGAGCAGAACGCGGCGCTGCGCAGCCGGCTGCTGGGCAAGTTCGCGCACGAGTCGCCGGTGTGGCGGGCCGCCACGCAGGCCAGCGCGCCGATCCTGGTCGAGGACGTCGAGCTGTCCCCCGTCCGCCCGGGCGGCCTGGTGCAGACGATGGGGCTGCGCTCGTTCATCGGCATCCCGCTGCTGTCGGCGACGGGCCCGGTGGGGATCGTGATCTGCGGCGACGCGAGCGGCACCCGGCACTGGACGGGCACGGACCGGACCCTGGCCCGGACGCTGGCCGTCGAGGGCGGGCTGATCGTCGACAGCGCCCGGCTGCGGCAGGCCGAGGCCCAGCACGTCGCCGAGCTGACCCGGCGGGCCTACCACGACGCGCTCACCGGGCTGCCGAACCGATCGCAACTGCTGCTGACCGCCGAGCAGGCCCTCGCGGAGGCGGCCGAGTCCGGCGCGCACACCGCGCTGCTACTGCTCGACCTCGACGGCTTCAAGCGGGTGAACGACACCGCCGGGCACCACGCGGGCGACGCGCTGCTGCACGCGGTCGGCCAGCGGCTGGTCGAGGCGATCCGGGACGGCGACCTGGTCGCCCGGCTCGGCGGTGACGAGTTCGCGATCCTGCTGACCCGCGAGCCGCACAAGGCGTCGGCGATCGCCGCGCGGATCCACCGGCGCCTGGTCGAGCCGTACGTGATCGACGGCGCGCTGGTCTCGATCGGCGCGAGCATCGGGATAGCGCTGTGCCCCGACGACGCGAGCGACGTGGCCACCCTGATGCGCGGCGCGGACACCGCCATGTACCAGGCGAAACGGCACGGCGGCGGTACGCGGCGCTTCTTCGCCTCCTGATCCTCTGCCGCCCGGTCAGGGTCGGGTACATGTCGCACGTGTTTCGGCCGTCACCGCTTGCACATCCGTCCGGGCTGTGACTACCCTCACTTCTACGCCTCGATACGTATCGACAGCGGAGGTGGGACCGGTGGTCACGAGCAGGGACGTGGCTCGGCTCGCGGGCGTCTCGCAGAGCACCGTGTCCTATGTGATGAGTGGCCGGCGCTCCATCTCCCCCGAGACCCGCCGCCGTGTCGAGGCCGCCATCGCGGAGCTCGCCTTCCAGCCCAACGCCGGCGCGCGGGCCCTGAAAAGCCAGCGCACCAAGGTGATCGGCCTGGTCGTCCCGTTCGGGCCGAGCGTCGACACGGCCGGCCTGCTGCCGTTCATCGAGACGATCGCGAACTGCGCCCGCGAAGAGGAATACGACGTCCTGCTGGTCACCCGGGACGAAGGGTCAGCCGGGCTGACCCGGCTGGCGGCCCGCTCGCTCTGCGACGCCATCGTGCTGATGGACATCGAGACGAGCGACGCCCGGATCCCGGTGGCGGCCGACCTGGCCGTGCCGGTGATCCTGATCGGCCTGCCGGCGGACCCGGCCGGCCTGCCCTGCGTCGACCTCGACTTCGAGCTCGCCGGCCGGATGGCGGTCGACGACTTCGCGGCGGGCGGCCATGATCGCGTCGCGCTGATCGGGCATCCACCCGAGCTGGTGGCGCGAGACCTCAACTTCATCCGGCGCTTCCAGCGCGGGGCGCACGACGCGGCCGCCGCGCACGGCCTCGCCTACGACGTCGTCGAGCCACGGGAGCGGGGCCGAGCCGGCGCCGGCGAAGCGGTCGACCGAGCCTTGGCCGGCGGCAGCGAGCGGCTCGGCATCGTGGTGCCCAACACCGAGGCGGTTCAGCTCGTCCTGCACGCCCTGGCCGAGCGGGGCGTGCGGCCCGGCCGGGACGTCTCGGTCACCGCGCTGGTCACCGACGTCCTGGCCGAGACCCTGCAGCCCCCGGTCACGAACGTCTCGCTCGAACCCCGCGATGTCTCCCGGCGGGCGATGCAGGCGCTGTTCCGCCTGCTCGACCGCGATCACCCCCGGGCCGCCGCGCCCGTTGAACTGGTTACCCCCCGCCTGACCCGGCGGAACACCACACTGCCCGACTGACCGAGCCACCGCCGAATACCGTCCGCCAAGCAAGCGCAGTCGATACGTATCGACGACCGCACCCGCCCAACCGCGG
>Ga0307512_10003626_pt1 | contig 17648 bp, 20 predicted proteins | sample 14_EM_MG_FD_200267 | JGI IMG/M metagenome (GOLD analysis project Ga0307512, IMG submission 200267) | Populus trichocarpa ectomycorrhiza microbial communities from riparian zone in the Pacific Northwest, United States - 14_EM | ecosystem: Host-associated > Plants > Roots > Unclassified | place...
CCATCTCGCCGCTTCCTCCGCGTCCACCAACGTCTCCGCTTTTCCGTAACACAATTCCTTCCGCGCCGTAGATACCTTTCTACTATTATTTCCCGTGTATCTCCGTACCTTCCTACGCCGTGACAGTCTAGGTCTTTCTATATATTCAGACACGGTCAACCTGGCCGCAGATGGTACTCCAGCATAATCGGAGGAGCACCTTGTCACTCCCATTCAGAGAAGTTAGAGATGCAGCACTTGGAGGCCGTTGTGGTGAAATGAAAAAAGTGGAAGGCAGAGAGCCCACCATCAACGCTCCGCCGCACCTCTCGCAACATCGAAACTGAATTCATGAGACAGAGCAGTTCGCCAGGCATAGGAATCGGGTGAGAAGACATGATACTACCCAGTGTTGAGGATCCACGCAATTGTGTGGATGCATGAAATCTCGAACAGAGTGAGTGAAACCAAAAGTTGGGAAAGATAGAGTGTGTAATTTCATTGTATGGTAAGATGAGATACAAATGAGATGATGTCTATCTACTGTGAGGTTTGCCGAATATATACTCCCCGTCACTCCGGCCACATCCGTTACACCTCTATCTCCATATATTCCCCGTCGCTCCTCGAAGATGTACTTGGAGGCCGTGATCGAACCTTTTCGCAGACTGAGATCAAGTGACCTCAGACATGCACTTGGAGGCCATCATCGGTCGGGTTTGGAGATGCACTTGGAGGCCGAGATGGAGTGTACTCGGAGAACTGCTTCGATGCCAGAATTGAGCGTGTCAGTGGATACATTTGGAGGCCATGATCGATCAAGAATGGATGAGTACTTGGAGGCGGTTGATCTGGACGTGATTGATCTGAAGGCGGTCATTCAGGAGGCAGTCAATCTTGGAGGCAGTGAATCTGGAGGCAGTGAATCTGGAGGCGGTAGGTCGGGAGGCATGTGCGATGGACGCTGAGCTTCATTCATTGCTTAACTCGTAATTGTGGGAATGTTGACAATTGAGTATAACAAGGTCCGCTGAGAGCTAACAGACTGGCTGGTAGCGGGAGATTGTAGATCTTGCGATGATGTAGTACGTGGTGTATGCTGTACTATGTGTCAACTCTTGATAATGGCATGGACTGATAGAGAGGGAGGACGTAACTTCTTGATCTTAGGTGATGGTAGAGTTGTAGATGAGAAGGAGAGAGAAGGGAAGAGATGGGGCAAATCAACTTTAGAAACTAGAATTTAGAGAATTTTGTGTGAGAGTCGACTTACCATCCCCAATATGGCATGTACGAGTCCCAATCTGGCGTGTAATAACACCGATATGCGGTCTTCCAAATCCAATCAGGCAAGTGGTACCCCTGATTTCTCATATCTGCTCGTATCCTCCACATTGTTCTCATCCTCATTCCCCATCTCTGTTGTTCTCATCCACAACTCTAACATCATCGCAGAACACAAAGTTAAGTCATCCCTGTCTATCTCTCCATGGCATGATCATGAGTTGACACCAAGTACAGCATACACCGAGTACAGAATACACCGGGTATAGCATGCACCGAGTACAGCATACACTGAGTACAGCAGACACCGAATACAGCATCCACCCAAGTTTGTTTGTCTTCCCTCCATTCTCATGATTACGAGTTGAGCCTTGAATGAAGCTTCAGCTTCCCTCATATCTCCCTACACGATCGACCGCCATCAGCCAGCTCACCATCAGAGCTCAAAGATAAAGTCACCTTTTCTCATTCCGACATTTGCAAGTCAACAGACTGATGAATTGAGTCTCAGCAACCAGTGTGCCGTCCATCGAGCGCCTTCCAAGTATTCATCCAAACTCGCTCGATCAAGGCTTTCACATTCGCACAATCATGACCTCCAAGTGCAGCTCCAAACTCACTCAATGATGGCCTCCAAGTGCATCTCTGAGTTCACTCGATCTCAGCCTCCAAGTGCATCTCCAAACCCGCTGGATCACGGCCTCCAAGTGTATCTCCAAACTCGCTCGATTTCAGCCTCCAAGTTTGCACAATCATGGCCTCTAAGTGCATCTCCACACTTGCTCAATCACAGCCTCACAGTGTATCTATGAGTTCACTCAATGGTCATTGTCAGGTGCACCATGAATTGCTCTAAAGCACCGCCTGCAGCCAGTCCAGATATATTGTGTGTAGATGGTTAGCTATATAGACAGATAGATGAGAATACAAACTGAATACATGAGTTTTAAAAATCGTTGAACGATAAGTAGTAGCTATAATTTCAAGCTGCACCAGCAATGGTCCCAAAGAAGATGTCAATTTTCCCAGATGCTTTACAGTGATTCGAGGTGCTCCCAGGTTCGTCGTCGGCGGTCCATGACTTGTCCTCAGCGCTCCCAGACTTGTCGTCAGCGCTGCCAGGCTTGTCGCCGGCCCTCCCAGACTTGTCGCCGGCCCTCCCAGGTGCTCCCACGTGCACCCAAAGTTCTCTCCAGTGCTCTGATGTGTCCTCAAACTTATCACAATCACTCCCATGGTACTCCTGTTCCTGTCATCAGAGAACCCAGTTACTCCAAATGCCGGCCAGAATGCCCTCCTAGAGTCTGATACTCCCCTGAAATTGACCCATCAAAGTTTTCACTCCACATCCTCTCAGACACTCCTGGAGGCTTCCAGTGACTGAAATACATTTTGCTGATGAAGTGCATTTCGAAACTTGCTCAATGGTGGCCTGCAATTGCATCTTTGATTTTACCCAAGCATGGTTTTTACCCAAGCATGGTGCCCAAGTGAATCTCAGAATACGCATATCCATAACCTCTGAGTACATTTGTAAGTTACCTAAATTGCTATCTTGAGGGGAACATCCAATTTGGCTCATGAACTACATGCAGCCAGTCTAGATATTAACTATCTGTTGATGAATAGCTATATAGCGCCATAGATATCAATACATAGATGACAATACAATGTCAATACATCAGATTCAACAACAGTTGAGCAACCTGTAGTACTATAATGTTGAGGAATATCTGCAGTCATCGCCAAGAATATATTGCTTTACTTAGTCTGCTCGACAGCAACTGAAACATCTGCAAAGAACATTTCTGTCCGGGCGGAATAGCTCCGTCAGAATGGAAGCACTCCATCAGAGATGTCCGAGGCACCCCGGTGGCAGACTACTCCGCGCCCGGCGCCAATACACCGCGTCGCGTTGCATGTCGCCCTCCGGTCGTGGTTTGGCCGTTTCTTCAAGCTCTGTCTGTATCCTATTGTGAATGAACACTGTAGCGTTGTGGCCAACTGTGACCATAGGTCGGAATGGGTTCATTGCGTACATCAGCAAAACGTGAATCGGTCCGGAAGCCACACACAAGGTTCCATAAGCACAAAGCATTTCGTCTATCATATTCGTCTTTGTTACAGTCACAAGATCCCCTACCTCATCAAATGGCATGCATTATCTAAGTATCTCTATATATATACATACATTCAATCTGGCCACAGATGGTAGTCGAGCATAATTGGAGGTTCTAGCTCAAGGAGCCCAGGAAGAAAGTGAGAAGATATGATACTACCCGACCGTGAGAATCCATGCAATTACGTGGATCCAGATGAGATGAAAATGAGAGGATGTCTATCTACCCCGTGGTCTCCCAAATATGTACTCTCCGTCGCACGGTCCACCTCTGTTACCCCTGTATCTCTGTACACCCGCCGTCGGTCATTAAAGATGTACGTGAAGGCCATGATCGAGCGAGTTGAGAGATGCATTTGGCGGCCAGGATTGAGTAATCTCAGAGATGCACTCCGAGGCCTTCATCAAGCCAGGTTAGAGATGCATTTGGAAGCCGAGATCGTGTGAACTCAGTGATGCACTTGGAGGCCGTGATAGAGCGAGTTTGGAGATGCAGTTTGAGGCCATGATCGAGCGAGGTTGGAGATGCGATTGGAGACCGAAATTGAGTGAACTCAGAGATGCACTGGGAGGCCGTGATTGAGCGAGTTTGGAGATGCACTTGCAGGCAATGATCGAGCGAGATTGGAGGAGTGCTTGGAAGCGGTCAATTTGGAGCCAGGCGCGACGGCAGCTGAGACTCTATTCATTGGTTAACTTGTAATTGTGGGAATGTAGAGAGTTGAGTACAACAACAGCCGCTGAGAGATGGGAGACTGGCTGGGAGTGGGAAACTGGCTGGGTGCAGGAGACAGTCGATATTGGGATGATGCAGTACGCGGTGTGTGCAGTACTCAGTGTATGCTGTACTCGGTGTATGCTGTATTCAGTGTTAACTCATGTTTATGGCATGCAGAGATAGAGAGGGATGACTTAACTTCGTGTTCTTAGGTGATGGTAGAGTTGAGCTCAAGAAAGAGAGACATCAGAGGAGATGGGGGAAATCATCATGAGAAACTGGGACTTAAGGGAATTTGGTGTGCAAGTCATTTACCATCCCTGATACGGCAGGTGCGAGTCCCGATCCGGCAGGTATTTACACCCATACGAGCTCTTCCCAACCCATTCAGGCAGGTTGTACCCCTGATTTCTCATATCCGCTCATATCCTCCACATCGTTCTCAACTTCATCCCCTTCTCTCTCTTGCTCGTCCACAACTTTACCATCATTGCAGAACACAAACTTAAGTCATCCCTCTCTATCTCTCTATGCCATGATCATGAGTGCACAATGAGTATGGCATACACCGAGTACAGCATACCCTGAGTACTTCATACACTCTGAACTGCATCATCTCAATATCGACTGTCTCCCGCTCCCAGCCAGTCTCTCATCTCTCGGCAGATGATGTTGTACTCGATTCTCTACATTCCCACAATTCCGAGTTAACCAATAAATAGAGTCTCAGCACCCATCGGGCCTCCCTCCCGCACTACAGCCTCCAGATTGACCGCCTCCAAGTACTCCTCCAAACTCTCTTGATCACTGCCTCAAAATGCATTTCCAAACTCTGTCGATCACGGCATCCTGGTGCATCTCTGAGTTCACTCAATCCCGGTCACCAATTGCATCTCCAACCTCGCTCGATCACGGCCTCGAAGTGCATCTCCAAACTCGCTCGATCACGGCCTCCCAGTGCATCTCTGAGTTGACTCAATCTCGGTCTCCAAGTGCATCTCTGAGTTCACTCGAACCTGGCCTCAAAGTGCATCTCTGAGTTCACTCGATCTCGGCCTCGAAGTGCATCTCTCAACTAGCTCGACCACGGCCTCAGATCGTCATCTTCAGGTGCACCGCAAATTGCTGACAATCACTGTGTGCTGCCAGTCCACATATACCGTCTGTAGATAGGTAGCTATATAGATACATAGATACATAGATGAGAATTCAAACTGAATGCGTATGATTTGAATATCATTGAACGATGAGTAGTAGCTATGATTTAACATCGCCAGGCGTTGTGTGAACGGCTTCAGCATGACTGCAGCCCCTGCGCAGAGTGTTACACACCTGTCCTTCTGATGGTGTGTAAACGTCACCACAATGTACAGGAGTACATATGCAATGCAACCCGTCGCCTGGACGACGGATAGCGTGTATTTCTCCGTCAGAGGGTACGAGGTTCCATCAGAGCCATCAGAGCCGTCTGGAACACCCGGGTGTTTCTGACGGAAACTGGTGTTGTTGATGATGAAGTACTCCCAGACTTATTACCTCTATTTCCCAATGCTTCTCTTGTTGTCACCATATCCCCTATATCTTTCCACTTTGTAGTCAGCACTTCAATCTGTACCTGTGGGCTACTGCATTGGTTTGATCAACTCTCAAGTGTGTTGCCAGCGCTCCCAGCTACACCTGAAGACTACTGTATTTGTTCAGTCAATTCAAGGATTTGGCCACCCAGGATTTTGGGTGCAACAACTGTTATGCACTCTCAGAGGCTTGCAGTAACAGAAATTTATATTGCTGATATTCTGTGTATATAAAAATGTGATTCAGTTATAGTTTTCTTGGTTTCTTCGAAATTACATCAAGTATCTGTCCCTGATTGCATTGACAATGAAGTATGCAATCTGAACATTTACCTACATCTGATTACTCATTCTGCGGGACGATTACATCATTATTACTATGTTGTACGGTGCAACATCACAGAAGTATGTCGATAGTATCTTATCAAAATCATGTTTTCAACTACCAAGGATATGTTTTTGCATGCTTTGCAGGTTGCAATAACAATTAATTTCAAATCGGTATTTTACCTTTGATACATTGTATTTTTGCGTATCAGGTTGGTCAATAATTCCGTTATGAACGCGGAAATCAGCGTGATGCCTTGTTTACCAAATATGCAACAAATAAAACTGTTGACGGTCAGTTGACGCTCATTTTCAGGATGCAGCAGGGAGCATGTCGCTGTTGTTTTTGCCAGTAAAGGCTGCCAATATTTGATAAATCGACGTCTGCAACTGATCGGAACATAAATTACCCAAGATTTGAAGCTGTAAATCGTTGACACTGTGTTGACGCTCATTCTCAGGATGTGGCAACGAGTATGTCGCTGTAGTTCTTCACAGTAAAGGCAGCTAATATCTGATAAATGGAGATCAACAACTGATCAGAACATAAATTACCCAAGATGCGAAGTTAAAAATCGTTGATGCTCCATTGACGCTCATTCTCAGGATGCGGCAGGGAGCATGTCGCTGTAGTTTTTCCCAGTAAAGGCTGTCAATATCTGACAAATGGATGTCTACAACCAATCGGAGGATAGATTACCCAAGATGTGAAGCTAAAAATCGCTGACGCTCCGTTGACGCTCATTCTCAAGATGCGGCAGGGATCATGTCACTGTCTCTTTTGCCTATAAAGGCTGCCAAAATATTGATTATGCATCACAGCTACCAAATCGTTATTTAATTACCATACTTACAACACCACAAATCGTTGACACTCCGTTGACGGTCATTTCAATGTATTCTGCGTTCAACATCTGCTGCCATCGATAATAGTTTTCATCATGATTCGAACATATTGGTAGGCTTTTTGCCACATTAACACCTGGCCCTGTGACAAAGCCGTGGGCAGTAACATTCTTGCACTGTTCGCTCTCACATGACTAAAATTTATGTATCTTGCCAAAAGCTTCATTGCGCCTGCTATGCATCTGTTTATCAACCGATATCTACAAGCTACTGCTCACCATTCGCCCATAATATATCACTAACTAAAACTCTAGTTAAAGATACATAAAGAAGCTGGTGAAACATTGATGCATTCTGTCCAACTTTTTTTTCACTCCCATGTTCCTCCTCGTTTCCATTCCATTGACCATCATTAACACCTTTTCAGCCTGTCTTTTTGACTTCTGTGTAGGCCGAATCAATGCGGGAACGTTTCACGCGGCACTCACATCCCGCTGCTCTCGGCTGCCCGGATATTCGATGTTCTTATCTTGCTCTATATCCGATTGAAAGTCCGCCCTGCAATCGTCTTCGCTGTCAGTCGGATTGTCCAAGTCCCCATTCAAGTTAAGCCAATCTTCAGTGTCCGAAATGCTTTCAGGTGCACTATCCTCATCACTTTCGACTGGATGACGGTTGATTTTTCGGATTCGGCGGGCATTCAATATTGGAGTTTGTCCTCCAGAGAGGTCCTTCACAGACAAAGGTGGTGGCAATGGACATCTTTCTGACAATTTAAATGCAGCCGCTCCATCATGTTGAAAGAGTGACCAGGATGCATTGACCATCTCTTCCGTGTCCAAAATATATCCTACGGCGCCATCTGCTTGTATTGAGCGCGAGATTTCTTTTGGGTAGCATGTAGGTTTTGGCTGCCCTGCCACATCACCATAAAGTCGTGAACCTTGGCCATTCTGCCCAATTTCCTTTCCTCCGCCTCTTTCTTCATTTCCGTGTCATTTTCTGTATTCAATGTATCCAATTCTGGGTCAGCGCCTGCCAAAATCCCGTTGTTGGCTTGAGCAAACTGCCTTACAACGACTTTTTGGTGAGGAGTCTCGCCTGTGGTCTTTGACTGCCTCCAGCCGATAACATCTTGGACTATGGAAAAACTGGCCTCCACTCCGACACCATGTGGTATGATAGCGAACATGTCGCACGCCACATTAGAGAGATCGGCATACTTGGAGTGCGTTTCTTCCTGTTGACGCCAACAGTCGGTTATGTCTGGAAACCAAAATGTACTTCTAATCTCCATTGGCTCGGAGTGGTAATCATTGAGATTTGGATCAATTTGCCCCCAGTTCTGTGGCTCTTCACCCGGCGAATCCAAATGGAGCCTGGCAGGGGTCAGTAAGGGTGCTGCGTGATCGCCTCGTCCCGGTGTAGTCTCAGCCACATGGTTAGGCGTTAAGTATTCTTCATCATTGCTGGACAAATCATACGGATCAAAGGATGATTGACCGGATCCTAAAACCATGTCGGAGGGGATAGGATTGCTCATCCGTAAGCTTTCATGTTTATTGACCAGCACACCTCGATGTTTGGCATAGTATTCATTCTCCATGTACTTCAGAAACACCTCTTGGTGTTGGGTACTATACGATGTCTCGTCTTGAGGATCAAAATCGAATCCGTTGTCCCACTTTGTAACCGATCGCAACTTCCAGAACGGATCAAGGATATGTGCAGACATGAGAAGCATGCCCATCGATGGAGTCACTTCAGCATAATATTTGGACAGCTTCAGTCGAGCTAACTTCACAGCAAAGAACAAGTCTTCCTTCCATGGAGTCTTTTTCTTAGCCAAAGCACACATTACGCCATCCATGTGATCAAACATATCATTGTACACTGAGATAACGTGATGCAATGTGACTGTATGACTCTTCAACATCCACAGGGTCCAATATCGGAATGGCCTCAACACTTCCATGACAGACTTCACAATGGTCCATTCATCTTGGGTAGCAAAGAGTGGCCGGTAATCGCTGTATTTTGGGTTCTTAAGCAACTCGGGTGTGAATTCACGTAATCGGCAGGCGCGCTCGAGCATCTCCAGGGTCGAGTTCCAACAGGTCTTGACCTCCATAATCGGAATTACCACGATACCGACTGTGACCTTTTGACTGTGAATGAACTAGTTTCGACGACCAGGTGTTAGCGTAATCAATACAGCAAGCATTCTGTGCTATATGAAGGTCAGTTTCAGCACTTTCAAAATATCTTGAAATATGTACTTTCTCAATTATGTTTGCTAAACCTGGTTTCATGGCCGACACCTTATTGATTCTAGCGTTTCCCTCTTTTCGAATCCTTTGACTCCTCCCAATCTCTACACTTTCATTCTATCCAAATTGCTGATCGCGCTCATTGGCTTCCCAGGACTTGGTGCGGCCTCTGACACCGAGACTGCTCATGAATACACCTACAGCCAGCTGTAGGACGTGCGCCATGCAAGGTATGTGGTTTCTTAAAGCAGGCCACTTGATTCCAGAGGCCTCAAGTGTGGATTGCAGCTCGCGTGTCATCAAGTAATTCGAGGAGGCATTATCATTCGTAATTCCAAGCAAACGGCCGTCAGTAAGCTCAAAACGATCAAGAACGTCCTTCCAATGTACGGCTGGCCTTGCTCCAATATGTTGGCCCTTGACCTATCATCCTCAATTAGCTTTCGAAACGTGAAAAGAACAGGCGATCAACCTCATTGAATGTGTGTTAAACTTCATCAAATGCCCAATTTCGATCCATATAGTACCCAATGACCGACATTATGGCTAGTTTGTTTGTTGATGTCCATCCGTCCAAAGCTAAACTAACTTGATCTTGTGATTGCAATCGCTTCTTAATTGCATCCATGGACTGTGCATATTCCCTCCGGCGAATGTTGCTGTGGGTCGAAGCAGATGGCAGCACTAATTCATCGCGTAATGCCATATATGACCATCGTAGCTCTAGATTTGATAGAGCGTTCCATGGAATGTGAGCTGAAACAAATCCTTACATGGGGTATCAATTCCAGGTGTCTTGGTGAAATTCGGAAGTTTCCAAGTCCTTAGCTGCCAATGTAGAACATTTTGTCTGTCATTTCGGTCAATATGGATCAACGTGGATGTCAAATCTGATTTTCCTCTGTCAACTTACTATTGTGATTCCTCGACATCCTTGCCTTTTCAGGATTGCCGAAGCTGTTTCATCGACCATCGAACTAGTCAATTCAGTGACCTCTGACTCTGTTAATTCGTTTAACTTTGCGATGTGAGCTTTAGCCAGCAAGTGTTTCCCCATTGAGCTAGTCCCATGGTCGGATGGATGGCGAAGAACTTGATGACAAACGATACATATGATGCCAAGGCTGCCAGTCTCCTCAATTCGGCAGTGTCAATAGAATCGCCACTAAGGCGCACATCAGCAAAAAACATTTCCGTCTGGGCAGAATGGCTCAGTCAGAGTGGACGCGCTCCGTCAGAGCCGTCAGAGAGACCCCGGTGGCGGATTACTCAGTGCCCAGCATCAATACCCGACGTCGCGTTGCATATCGCCCTCCGATCGCCATTTTGCCGGTTCTTCTCGCTCTATCAGTCTCCTATTTTAAACAAACACTCCGGCGTTGTGGCCAACTGTGACCATACGTCAGATTGGGTTCAATCAGTTCACGCGTGCATCGAGATTGCAATGCAGACCCCGCAGTAGAAAGACATCATCGCATTATACGACATACACACTCTATCTTTCCCATCTCTTAATCTCACTCGCTGTTGCCACCATTTCATGGATCCACGCAATTGCGTGAATCATCACGGCCGGGTAGTATCATAACTTCTCACCCTCATCCTTTGCTCCTCGAGCCAGGTTGACTCTTGATCATTGCATGGAGAGATAGAAATGGATGACTTAACTTCGTGTTCTTAGGTGATGGTAAACGAGATGGGACAAATCATCATGAGAAACTGACACTTGGGAGAGTTTCGTGTGCGAGTCAATTTTCCGTCCTCAATACGGCAGGTACGAGTCCCGATCTGGCGTGTAATAACACCGATACAATGTCTTCCCAACCCAATCAGGCAAGTTGTACCCGTGATTTCTCATATCCGCTCGTATCCTCCACATCTCACCCATCTTGATCCCCCATCTCTCTCTTTCTCGTGCACATCTCAACCATCATCGCAGAACACAAAGTTAAGTCATCCCTCACTATCTCTCCATGGCATGATCATGGGTTGACACCGAGTACAGCATACACCGAGTACAGCATACACCGAGTACAGCATACACCGAGTACAGCATACACCGAGTACAGCATACACCGAGTACAGCATACACCGAGTACAGCATCCACCCAAGATTGTTTATCTTCCCTTCATTCTCATAATTACGAGTTGACCGCTGAGTGTCGCGTCAACTTCTGGCATGCCTCCTTACACCATCGACCGCCATCAGCCCGCTCTCTATGAGAGTGGAAAAGTAAAGTCACCTTGTAACATTCCCACGGTTGCGGGTTAACTAACTGATGAATAGAGTCTCAGCACCAGGCGCGCCGTCCATCGACCGCCTCCAAGTACTCGTCCAATCACACTTGATTACGGCCTCCAAGTGAATATCCAAACTCACTCGCATACGGCCTCCAATTTCGCACGATCACGGCCTCTAAGTGTGTCTCTGAGTTCACTCGATCTCGGCCTCCAAGTGCAATTCTCAACTCGCTCAATCTCAGCCTCTAAGTACATCAATAATGAGCGATGGCGGGTGTACAGAGATACAGGGGTAACGGAGGACAATCACTGCGTGCTGCCAGTCCAGATACATCGTGTGTAGATAGGTAGCTATATAGATACAGAGATACATAGATGAGAATACAAACGGAATGCATAAGTTTGAAAATCGTTGAACGATAAGTAGTAGCTATGATGTCCAGGTGCACCAGCAGCATTTCCAACAAAGCGGTGGCCGGAGAACAAACGGCTTCAGCATAACTGCAGCCACTGTGAAGAGTGTAACACACGTGTCGTTCAGATGCTGCGTATATGTCACCAAAAAGTAAAGGATGTACGTAGGCAATGCGAGCTGTCGCCTGGGCGACGGGTAGCGTGTAATTCTCCATCACAGGGTACGAGGTTCCGTCAGAGCCGTCAGAGCCGTCCGGAACACCCGGGTGTTTCTGACGGAAACTAGGGTCGTTACTGATTCGTGTCTAGCATTGTTCCAAGCAATTGGCTGCTTCGAGTCTACATTCATTGATGCCGACCAAGCATCAAAGATGAGTTGTAACGTAAGGTCACTCAAATCACGAATAATGACACGTTCATTTTTGGAAGACATCATAACCTCGAGCAGTGAGGTGTTCAAAGATTTTGAATCGAACATGGCAGTAGGAATTAGACAGCTGGGTAATTTGACTCGGAAGACTGCCCAAAGTAACGATACAGCAAAGCACGCTGCGTGGTCTTAAATATTGACTCTACTGCTGCAAGTACCAAAAACAGATCTGTAAGACATTGTATGCATATTTGTGAAGTTGTATACAAGGTTAGATTGCAAAGACTGACCGCGTAGAACACAATTTAGGAACAGCACAATTCAGTTCATTGCTGTGTAGCATTCTGAGCCTCCACAAACACTGTTGACGTGCTGCAGGCACTCAATTGTTGGAGGCAGAGGCGATATCGTCACTAGCATTTTTTCGAATAGGGGCTGCCGATGGGTTCAGTGTGGGTTTCTTATGTTCCATTGCCGTTACATGATACAAGATGCCAGATCAAAAATCATTGACACTCCGTTGATGCTCATTTTGGGACATGGTAACGATCTTGTCGTAGGCATTTTTGCCTTGAAAGGCGGTCGATAGTTCGAATATGGATCAAGATAATCTCACAGCCTCTTGGTATTTCAAGACGCAAGGCATAAAATTGTTAATGCTCCATTGACGCTCATTTTTAGGGCATAGTAAAGAAATCATCTAAAGCATTTTTGCCTAGAAAGGCGGCCGATAGTTCGATTATGGATCAAAGTAGTCTCATAGCCCTGTGATATTGCAAGATGCAAGGCATAAAATTGTTGACACTCCATTGGCGCTCAGTTTTAGGGCATAGTGATGAAGACCTCGAAAGCATTTTTCCCTAGACAGGCGGCCGATAGTTCGATTATGGATCAAGGTAGTCTCATAGCCCCTTGATATTCCAAGATGCATGGCAGAAAATCGTTGACGCTCCGTTGACGCGCATTTTTAGGGCACGGTGACGAAGTCGTCGTAAGCATTTTTGCCCAGAAAGGCGGCCGATGGTTCGATTATAGATCAAAATGGTCTTACAGCTCTTTGATATTCCAAGATGCAAGGCCTGAAATCATTGACCCTCCGTTGACGCTCATTTTTTGGGCACAGTGACAACGGCATGGAAAGCATTTTTGCCAAGAAAGGCAGCCGATATGTCGATTATGGTTTAATGTCGCCCCACAGCCCTTGCATTTTCCAAGATGCAAGGCCAGATGTCATTGACGCTCCATTGACGCTCATTTTTAGAACATAGTAGCGATGTTGTCGCTACCATTTTTGAATAGAAAGGCGGGCTAAAGTTCGATTATGAATGAACGTTGCAGCGAAACCATCTGGATATTCCATGATGCAATGCCAATAATCGTTGACGCTCCATTGACGCTCACCTTTGAGCTCACCTTAGAGACATACTAACAGTCATTGGGTGCTCAACAATGGTACATTAACTCCATTCAGTCATTTTTGGCAGCCAGTATGCCGTTGCTATGTATCATCATTCGAATCCAAAATCTTCCAGACATCTCAGTTTCTGAGCCACCACTACACACGTCATTTGCATGATGAATGACGTCAGTCCATCACATTTCAGCGCATTCGGCTGGCAATTCACTGCAGAGACATGCAGGTACTAGTTTCAAATATTTATAGAGCGACTTCCTCACCATTCCTTATCCAGCCCATTCTCCTCGGGTTCCATGAGGTACCATAAGCAATCTTCGATTCTTCGACCAAGTGCTGGAGGTCTGAGTGGAGAGTTATGTAGTTGGCAGCATGCATTAATCCAGACTGACGGCTGTCATTCATCCGGGTTTCGGATGTGCTTTGACCGCTCCTTCTATGAGTCGTACGACATCACTGAGTTAAACTTTGTTCGTAAATTTCGTCTCAAATTTAGGTTATGTTTTATCATTTAACCATAACAGGAAACACTCTATTCAGTTTACTGTTCATCAATCTACTCGATTTTGTGTCTAAAACATTTGCATGGCCATTACGACCCTTGCACACACACTGACGATTTAATCTCGTCTCACAATTTGGTCACTGAAATCCAGAAGAAGCTGACACGTAACAAAGTAGGTACAAATTGCTTTGACTCGAGATACGGCATTATAAATACCTATTTGGCAATCTATTCCTCTGGTGACGCTGGAGCCGTCACCATGTCTTCATCCAAATCTGATGTCTATATGGTAATCAGCTAACAACGCTATATGCTGGGGTAAATGCTCACAGGTCGAACTGACTTTCCAATCTCCCTCTGTGACGAATCGGGCACCGCATCGGGCGTGAGAGATTCTATGTGATTATCTGCCTGAGGTTTCTCAGAACCCAGCCTCAATTGACTACTTCCCTGGCGAGATGTCACTTGCGGCCTTTGGGATTGTTCAGGGACAACATCAAGAACCTGCATAAGCTCTCCAAATGTTATCGGTGATGGTGTGGCTGCTGTCATGTCTGTTTGGGGCTTCAGAACGGCCAGAATCTTCAATTCAGTCGTCCCGTGCTTCATATCTCTCTCACGTAATTTGTCGCCTACTTCCCCCCATCCCGGTTGCATCAGTTCGTCAAGCCTCATCTGCTTCTGCCGAACGCTCTCCATGTGGTGCTGTACCGTTTTGGAGATTGTGCCCATCACCCAGCCAGGTTTATCATCATCGCTCAGCTTGCCAAGCTCGGTATCTTCGTCATCATGATCATCCTCGGCGTCCCCATCCTCCTCATCTTCGGAACTTGCAAGATTGCTCATAGTGTGTCCGATAGCATTCAACATCTCCTCGAATGTTGTTTCAGACTTTGTGGTTGTTGATCATGCCTTTTCAACATTCATCATATGTTCCTGCTCTTGCATAATCGCTGTATCTGCATCTTGAACTCGCTTCCTTGCCACTGCAGTCTCACTATCCACATAATCCTTGATCCATTTCTCTTTTTCTTCGTTGCATGAAAAGTGCGTTTCCCGTCGTCTCCCCACAGACAGCTTCTTGGTAGATCGTAAGCCGTGCAATGCTCCCAACGCTCGGACTCTGTCTGCCTCCAAGCCACTCTTACCTGTACTTGCTTGATGATGTCGTCCTGTGGATTTCGTTGTTGATTTGCCGTATTTGCCCGCCGGAAGTGGCAAAATGTTCTTTTTCGTAGCATTGACCATTGTATCTTGTGTTGACCTTGTTGTTGGGTGAGATGTTGCATGTTGAAAGATATGGACCACATGGAGGCAAGCTGAGTCTTTTATGTCAAGGTTGGTAGGTTTCATCAATTTGAACAAAGCAAAATCAGTGTTTTGACCGTCACTTCATTGGGAATAGTCAGGCTAACCATACATTAAGACTTGATGGTTAGCATGTGATTCATGTAACATCCCGGCGAGGTCTTGAGACAAACATCACCAGACGTCCTTTACGTCGAAGAATTTCCTTCTTATATCTATCAAGCATGAGATATCAGCTGTCGTTCATCACGATATATCCGTGCAAACAAACAAACACATCGCACCAACTTACTGCAAATCGTGGGACCATTGGAATCCCCTGCAGCTATATGCAGTGCAGTTATACGCAGCTGGATTCAGCTTGAATTGAAGGTGCAAGTTGGCTGTCACTCGTTCCATTTTGACTTGTAGCTAACTATATAATCTTCAGGAGTTCCCACTTCTTTTCGTTATCATCTTCCTCACCATTCCACAACAGCAAGTCATGGCTCCAGAAATAGTTCAACCAGGCGGGATTGAAGCCGAATCAAGCCGAACGACAGACGTGTCACACAATGCACCACCCAGTGAGACACAGCACCAATGCAGACACGAGTTAGTCCACCGCGATGCTGCAATTGTAGCCGCCAAAAATATGATCCAGGACGCCCATTTCAAAATAGCATGTCAAAGCGGAAGTAATGAGCATAGGAAGCAGCATGCGATCGGATGTGAGTCAATCCATATCGAGGTAGACGACGGTCAACTAACAGTATAACGCGCAGCTGGGGTACATAGAGAGCTATGTGACCAATTCATCGCTGCCCGTAACGGGAAACCTCCATGGTCGACTAAGGCATTTGTCCGCACAGTCCACCAAATTGAACCTCACAATGTTGTCAGTTCTGGGATCTTCGCATACAAATTTGGTGATACACGTCCCTGGGAATGGACGAAACAGGCTTTAAAGAACTTAGAGAAGGCTACAGAGTCGTATATGGTTGAGGTAACAGCCGTTTCTCACTCTAGAAGCAGCAACTAATTTCTTGTAGGTTTTCAACATGTCAGCTACATGGCAAGACAAGGAGGTCGGGTACAGCTTGAAAAGTCCGACATGCGTCTTGCCTTAAATATGGCCAAAATGGCTAAAGAAAGGTTTTCGCATGCCACAAATGAAGAAACGCAACAACTAATCACGAAACCACCCGCCAAAGTTCGAAAAGAGAAGAAGCAGGGTGTTATGTTCACCGGGCATCACAAGGTGAAGGCTGCGATAGAAAGACACCCGGCAATGGTTCGGGAAAATCAAACGGACAGCTGCCTTCCTCACCAAGATGGCACAGCAATGAATCCACAGACTCGCAGGAGGCACAAAGAAACGGGTGCACCTCCACCATGACCGGCACCACTGAGGCCCGGAACGCCACCTGTGCCACCTGATGACAGTGAGATGACTCAAAGCACCGAAACGGAAGGTGTGCCACCCGGATATTTGTATATACATTCCCCGCTTCCCTGCGCTCGATTGTTCAATCTTGATCTATATGCCAAGGATCTCATGCGCGATAAAGATTTGATTCCAGATTTGCCGACTGATGAAGGTCCATTCACAGATTAGTACACTATCAGCTGGGTGGTAATGCAGCTAACAGCCATTCTGTAGACGACAGCAGCCTTTTGAGTGAACATGACAGCAAAGTCGAGAGTTGACTGACGGAAACAGGATGTTTGGGTATTATCATTATCTACAATTAGCGGACACTTTAAAGTATATTTTAAAGGGTATATTTATATGCATCATTAAAGAACAATGTAGTTAGAAAAGAGAATGTACATGAAAAGCGCAGAATGGCTGCCACAAAACCATTATTGATATAGTATGCCAAAGTGAATTGTTCCATATTGCGGTTACGCCTGTGGCAAAATGAGCGTCCACGGAGCCTCAACAATTTTAAGTTCTGTAAGTCGGGCAATAAAAACGTGATTCACTAGTGAATACACATAATGGAGGTATTGCCACACTTCATAGGCACAAGAGAAAGCAACACACTCCCTGCCCCATCTGGAAAATGAGCATCAACAGAGTGTCAACGATTTTTGGTCTTGTTAGTCTGGTAATTATCAAGTAATTTTGTAGTAGTTATACATAACAACAGTATTGACAACCTTTATACTCAAAAAAGAAAGCAAGAGGCTCCGTGTGTCACGGCGTAGGAAGGTACGGAGATACTCGGGAAATAATAGTAGAAAGGTATCTACGGCGCGGAAGGAATTGTGTTACGGAAAAGCGGAGACGTTGG
>Ga0307512_10003627_pt1 | contig 17644 bp, 16 predicted proteins | sample 14_EM_MG_FD_200267 | JGI IMG/M metagenome (GOLD analysis project Ga0307512, IMG submission 200267) | Populus trichocarpa ectomycorrhiza microbial communities from riparian zone in the Pacific Northwest, United States - 14_EM | ecosystem: Host-associated > Plants > Roots > Unclassified | place...
AAAACATTTGCCTTGTATTCTGTCAAGGCTTCTCCATCAAAAAGGGCAAACATTCTTCACAAATATTTGTTCTCAATCGATCGTAAGTAGAACTTGTGTCGGTTTTAAACGCATTGGATGCTAACCAGTGTTCCGGCAGAGGTTCTTCACTAGAGCAAATCCTTTAGTTACTCCTTTCCAGTAAAGTTTCTTTCCTGTTTTCCATAAATTCAATCCCTAAAAAGCAAATGCTGATTCACCTCTTTAACTGTTTCAACTACATATATTAATCAAATTATAATTGCAAATAAGCACAGAAGTGGTCATATAGACCTAGTGGATAAATTTTGTGTTTCATTCAAAATTGAGTTGCTTTTTCAACCATGAAAATTTGAACACCTTATATTGATACTCTACTATTAGCTTACTTGAACTCTGCAATCTCAAACACTCTTGCTGTTCCATCGCTTGAACCCGAGACAAGGTAATCTTGATTAGCAGATAGAGATAGAGATTGAATGGCGTCAGCATGGCCACTGAATGTTCTTATGCAATCACCAGAGAGACTATCCCATAGTCTCACTTTCCCGTCCACACACCCTGTAGCAACGTATCTAGATGCACCAAGCCATGCCACGCATGTAACTCCATCCTGCCCATCAGTTCAATTTGTGAGACATGGGATTTTGATGCCCTTGTAACAAGCCAAAACATTATTGGATGATAGTTAATTAATACAAGTGCTGTATATATGAAGTGCTAACTTCAATAAATATGGCTTTAGTTAATTCATCTTATTGTTTCAGCTTTATGATTCTTGGGCTAGTTGCAATTCTGATTAGGAAATTCTGATTGTTCAGAGGGCTTCTGCATTAAACTGGTCATCATTTGAGATGTGCAAAGTACTAAAATGAAACAAAAACAAAATTCCAACGGACCTGGTGTTCACATGTAGCACGGGGCAATGAATGCTGCAGATCCCAGATGATAAGTTTTTGATCCAAGCCTCCCGTAGCAGCCCAAGGGGAGCTGCCATGCACATGGTAGGAAGCAAGAGTGTTAAACTAGGTCACATGCATCCAAAGTTAAATTGATTACACAAAATTTGCTTGTCTTCTTTGTTCACCCCACCCGCTCTTTTCCTTGGAGAAGGGAATAGGACATTGTCTTATTGATCTATTGAGATTTTACAGCTTTTCCTTTTTACACTTATCCCAAATGACTATATTTAGGGAAACCGAACCATTTATGTGTTACAACAAAGCAAACAAAAATGATTCATGGGAATGAATTTATTAAATTGAGTGAGAGTAAAGGAGACTATTTGATGGGGGAGTCAAGTTCAACAGACAGGGTTTACTTGCTTTCATGCAGCCTCAAACCAACAGTAAATGGTATGGTTGAGATTTATCAGTATGGGAATAGTTTAAGGCTACTTGGCACAAATGTTTTTATGTTGCACTCCTCTTTGCCAAGCGCTCCTCTAAAATGGAGCCAATATTTCATGAAATGGAATCTGATCTTGCACAAATTAATTACATCATCACATGTCTGTAGATCTTCACTCACAATTCTGTATAATTCATATCAATGTCAAAATAAAGAAATACATAGAATCTTCATTTGTTTACCAATATGGCAATCCGACTACATGATGAAGTCAGATACTCTTATATATGCAGAACACAATTTCTAAACAATGGCTATATCCATTCCAAATCTAGAAACCTTTTTTTTAAGTAGACACATCTCAATTGAAGATAATGTTCCAGATAAAAGCAGAGAGTCTTATAAGTTTTGCAACAGAGTAAAGGTTATTGGCTTGTTGAAAACCTGCAACATTCAATCAACTTTTTTTCTCAACCACACCAAAGCTTAGCTAATGCCCACATTTGTGTTCCTAGTTTCACTAAATAATTGTTTCTGTTAACTGCCAACCTTTTAAAATTTATTAATCATTAGAGCGCGTCCAATTTCTCCCAGTTACTACCATGTAACCTGTTGTCTCACAGCCATGCATGCGCACACACAGAGAGAGAGATTGTAAATTCTACCTTGGTGCAAGCTCAACACATTCAACAGAATCAGAGTGAGAAGCAAGAGAACTAACCACCTGTTGCAGGGAAATGTGTTTGTTAAACAGGCTACCAATCTGATCAAATCGTACAAGCAAACATTTGAAAAGCAATTGCATTGACAAGTATACCCATAATGATAACAGCATATCCAAACATTCCAAGAAAAAAAAAATGTAGCAGAAAATTTCCAAGAATATGACAAGTAACATAAAAGAAGGCTAGAAATTTAAAATCCACTCAAATGCTGATAGAAACATGAGAACCAACATATCCCTCATTATAAAATTTCAGAGCTACAAGTTAGCGAAAGGTATGCCAGGCAGGCCACATGAAAGAGTAAGCATAGCCCACAATTAAATAGTGCCTTAGCAGGATGAAGATTTAAACCAAAAACTATCTCAATTCAACCACACACCTTAGCTGAATTCCAGACCAATCAAATACTCTTAAAGAAGAACAGAACTTGAGCACATGTTAACCATAAAACTAACTTAATTGTTTCAGAATCGAAAGAATCTCAATAAAAGGACCCAAGGGAAGATCTTAAAACAGATGAATTTCCAGGAATTTGCACTGGCATTCAACTTCCAGGCATTAATCTCTCCAGTGACATAGACCACATTCAAGAATGTCAGCCCTATTGTCAAAGATTGGGTAACGATTGCTTGTTCATTCATTCAGAAACTACACTTCAATCCAACTTGCTGAATTTCATATGACAATATGATGCAGGAGCTTTTGGATTATTAAATCTTTTTCTTAAGTTATTTTTCTTTTCTTATTTAGTTGAGGAATCCTAATGCTAGTTGGATTCCATACTAGCTATATAACTTTCAATAAGGAGGAACTAGTATAAATAGGACTGTCTAGCTTATTTTTCAGACATCTTTTATGTTATTATCAAGCATTATATGCTTTGGATGTTCTCTACAGAGTACAGACCCTAAACCTATTTTCCAAGTTCCAACTTCAATTTTCTTCTAGTTTTAGCCAACAATTTTCTGTTTTTTGCTGTATTGAGTTGATTTTTCTTCCCACCCTGAGTCAAAATGCAAAGAATCCTTAAATGCTAAAACATAAAACCCAGCATGCTAAAGCTTGCTGGAATTTCAGAAGTTGTTGAAGTAACGTTTGAATACTAATCCATCTTTACTAACTATCATGTTTTCTATCATGACTTTCACTATAATGAATATGGCAGTCCAGATACCTCAATAACCAGAAAGGCCTAAAAAGGAGCATGCCAATGCACATCATGTCAAAGAAACCAAAGGCACTGATGCCAAAGGTGCGACAGTTAAATAGGCACAACTCAATAATATATCCAAAATTGCAAACATAATTATAAGAATGCAAGAAGAAACAAACCCTGCCCGAAGTTATGTTCACAATGTGGACAGAATTATCCTTTGAACCAGTAATAGCTAGAGTTGAATCTGAGCTCAATGCCAAGCATGTCAGTCCATCAGTGTGGTATGGATGACCTGAAGAGCAGAGTTGTCAGAGATGCCAAACAAAGCAAGCTCCTTTGATTTTTATGGTAGCTATTTTCAAGGTAAGATAATTTGAATATGTAGCCTGGGAGAAATTGAATATGGCCTTTATTGATGGCTTCAATACCACGTATATTTAAAATTCACTTTGTCATTATCTGAAGGTAAGCTAGAATTTGAATATGTAGCCTGGGAGAATTTAAATATGGCCTTTATTGATGGCTTCAATACCAAGTATATTTATCGAATATCCAAATAAATAGCCTTTTCACAGGATGAAATGGACCAGGATATAACTTCAGATAATGACAAACTGAATTTTAAATGAATACCTCTCACAACATGTATGTTTTCGCCACTTTTTGGATTCCATATCCTCAGGGATGCATCATCAGAACCAGTACAGATTGTTTTACCTGAAGCAAGCAGCAGATAGATTTGAAAAAAGAAAAATGAAAAAGAAAGAGATAGATCAAAAGCAAGCTAAAAGAAAGTTCTTCAAAAAAAAAAGTTCCAAGACAGAGAGTAGTTTGATACCATCAGGGGTAAAATCACCACAGGTAACACTTGCTTCATGTCCTGTAAATGAATTAAGATAGGCACCTCTGTCAGCATTCCACATCCAGACACTTTTGTCCTCAGAACCTGCCAACACCAAATGCCCTTTTGGATGCCATCTGACCCACTGAGAAACCACATGGTTGATAATCAGATTTTAAAACATAAAACAAAATAAATTAATTCCACTAAATTCAGTCAGAAAGTTCACCTCAATGCCCTCATCAGGACCTTCAAGTACACATTTATGGTTTCCCGATGAAGCATCCCAAATTTGAACAAGACCATCAAACCCTCCAGATGCAAGCAACTGTCCATCACTACTAAAGGCTAAACAAGACACGGAGTCCTTATGACCTGTAAATATTTCCAGAAGGTTAAGTAGTAAGGACCCAAGATCAAAATTATGCACATATACAAGCACAGATATAGGTGCAGAAAAAGACCTCAGCTTCATTGACAGGCATTATAGCAAGTATCAGGACACGCAGAAAGTTTCAATGAATGAGGGATTATATCACTAATCAAAAGAAGAAACATAGCAGGTTGCTCAATCATGCTACAAAGCAAACTATGAACAATTTCTAACAACAAAGATTCCGACGACTAACAGAGATCCCCATGATATCTGGGATCATTTTAGCTCTCATAACTCAACTATACCTTTGAGCTCAGATGCCCAATCTCCAAGACCAATCTTCCAAAGAAACCCTTTGTCGTCTCCTCCACCGGTCGCCACTAATAAAGGATCTGTTGGACTGCAGGATACTGTATAGAGCTCACCTATATGCAAATAATAATAATAATAAATACTCCATTACTTCTCTTCCTGAGCAAATGCAAATGCTCCATTTCATTAGTCCAACAAATTAAAACAAAATAAAGTTTTATAAATACGTTTTTTAGCCATTAATTCACAACTATTGATTTAATTATAAAATTAATTAATTAACTAATTGCATAATCAAAAGATGGAGAATTCCAAAAAGAAAAAATTTACCGGTATGGCCGGTAAATATGTGCATAGAATCATCCGTGTCGTCGTCGTCGTCATCCTCGTCCGCATCAGGAAGATCTACGAATTAGTGAATTGTATATCAATTTAATATCAAATCACAGCTTGATTAATAAATAAATTAATAGAGCATGCATGTTTTTAGTTATACCTTCTTCATCAACGGCGACTTCGTCGATGATATCGGAATCGTCAAGGAAAACTTCGCCTTGATCGTCTTCTTCTTCGTCGTGTAATGATCGATTTGGACCATTCATTTTTGTGTTTTTTATTTGTATTTCTGTGTTTGCCGATTCCTTGGCGTCGTCTGCTGGAGAAGAATGAGAGGTTTTAGCTAGGGTTTTATTCCTATTATCGTTATTGCAGTTGCTGATTGGAGTGGCGCGTGAAAGTACTGCTAGTATTTTTTTTTTCCAGTTGATTGTTACACGTGGTTCTTTTGAGCGTAGTCGATAAAGCTGGTCTGGTTGTAGCCCGGTGGAACATTATGTTTAGTTAAATATAATAAAATATTAATTTGATAAAATTATTTGAACAAATAAACTCGATTTAAACTTAACTAGGTAAGTGGCGGGTTTTTACGACGATTCAGTAATTTAAATTCTTTTTAAGTTGATTTTCAAATCAAATTTAATAACTATACTTTTAAGTTATTGATAATTTTTTTTATTTTCAAATTACATGATTTTTCTAGGATTATATATATTCCAAAGTGTATTAATTTTTATTTTTTAATATTTTTATATGTATTATAATTCGATTTTAAAAACTATAGCTGTATTTTGAGTATATGTGAAGATTTAATTTCAAGATTTGTATAAAATAAATATTTAATTAAATTAAATAGTTAAATTTAAGTGTGGTTTAGATCATACAAGAAAAACTTATTCAATACAAGTTTCAAATCTTACAAGTTTTTTTGATGAGATATAATAAACTTCATTCACACAATTTTAAGTAGGGTGATGAATTTTGATTCGGTTTTTATATATAAAAAATGTAACCAAATTGAAATTTTATTTTGAAAAAAAAATTGAAATCGGTTCAAACCGACTGGTTTTGGTTTGTTTTTTTGGACAAAAACTGGTTTGGCTCGGTTTTTTCCGGTTTTTTATGTTTGAGTTCGGTTCGGTTTGATTTTTTCGGTTTCAAACTTATAAAACCGAACCGAACAAGTCGGTTTTTTTTAAAATTTTAATCGGTTTAATTGGTTTTTTTTCACGGTTTGATTTTTTTGGTTATTTTTTTCCTAGTTTTCTCAGTTTAATCGGTTTTTTGGTATTTTTACTCACCTCTAATCTTAAATTAAAAAAAAACAAATATATATCTCGATATGCAAATATAGTGATTTAATTTTTTTATTGTGCGTGCTCACCAACATAAATACACCCACTTTTTTTAAAAAATCGAAAACTAGTTCCTGATACCCTATAATAAAAATAACAATAAAATTCTTAGGTTAATAAAAAAAATATTTTCCATAATCCATAATAAAAATAAAGTAAAATAATACACATTATTATTATTATTATTAGAGTCACACTACCACAGATAGCTCAATCTCTATTAGCCCATCAACGTCCTCCACTTGTCAACTCCATTATCCTCAATACACACAGATAAGTGGCTCTCATCTTATTTTCTACCAAACAAGATAACCCCCGCTTCCACCACCCTACATTCTCTCCTTCCCACCAATCCCCACCGTCCATTCCTCTCAAAAACCCCCTCTCCACCACTCCCGTCTCTCAAAAACACTTCACCAATCAACAGAAGAAAAAAACTCTCCACCGCCCCATCTCTCTCCACTATTGCTGGCAACATGGCATCAGCACTCCAAAACGCCACCGCTTCACTCCAATCCAAAACCCCACCATCAGCTAGACTCCCAACCAACTTCACCTCCCCAAAGCCCCTCAACCTCTCCTTCTCCGCCACTTTCCCATCCCTCAACCTCTCCACCACCGCAACCACTACAAACCGCCGCCGGGGTGGCTCGGCCCTGGGGACCAAAATGTCAGCAACAGCAGCAGGAAGTTACGCATCAGCACTAGCTGACGTGGCAATATCCAACAACACATTAGACGCAACGGCGTCCGACATCGACAAAATAGAAAGGCTGTTTTCAAACCCAGCAGCGAATGACTTCTTTACTAACCCAACAATAGACTTAGAAAAGAAACGGCAAGTCGTTGATGAGTTCGCCAAGTCGTCTGCTCTCCAACCCCTCACGGCAAACTTCATTAACATCCTTATAGATTCCAAAAGGGTTGATCTGGTTAAAGATATAGTGGTGGAATTCGAGAAGGTTTACAATAAGCTGACAGACACACAGCTTGCTGTGGTGAGTTCAGTTGTGGCTTTGGAGTCACAGCATTTGGCCCAGATAGCAAAACAAGTGCAGAAATTGACTGGAGCTAAGAATGTAAGGATTAAGACTGTGATTGACCCAAGTTTGGTTGCTGGGTTTACTGTAAGGTATGGGAGCTCAGGGTCTAAGATGATTGATATGAGTGTGAAGAAACAGTTGGAGGAGATTACTGCTCAGCTTGACTTGAGTGATATTGAACTGGCTGCTTGATGTTAGACACTTTTTTTTTAATTTCTTTTCTGGTAAATTATGTGGGTTCTTTTTTTTTTTTTGGGATTTAATTGTTGTTGTAGTATGGATTTTGTAATAGAGTTATTATTAGAATGGAATGTATTTCAATGTCTTCCTGTCTTTTGGCAACAATTTTGAGGCTTGGCTTTTTTTTTTTTTGGCAATGATGCTTTGATTAGAGAATCCGAATTTGAGGGTTGTCTCTGCTTTGAAGAGAGGATTTTTTTTCATGGAATTGTTAAATAGGGCTGAGCATGAACAAAGGACTTAATTTTTGTTTGGATGGAGCCTCATTAAGGAAGGTGGAACAGGCTCCACCAAGATGAATTTGTTGGCCTGGTAGCAAGAAAAAGAAGATGTTGAAGTGAAATTCTTAAGAGTCATATGATATGATTTATTATTCTGTTTCTAACACAGTTTGATCATGGTACCTTAGTAGCTGCAACCTTCTGCTTAAGAAGGATGGGGTTCTCTCATCCCTGGTCACCGAAGGTGAGTAGGTTCACACAACAATATTTCAATTTGCAGATCTTGTCTGCAGAACGAGCATGGCAATCTTTATGGAGAAGAGAGATCAGTGCTTCCATGTTATCCTAACATGAATGCTTACGCACATGTCAGAAACATTGGCTCCTGCCAAATTAATATCTTGGACCCCAACATGCCATGACTAAACTTCGACCATTGCTGAGAAGAAAAATTAGAATCTTGCGAGCCCATTAACCAGAGCCCTAATAGATTGGTTCAAATGATGAACAAAAAACTCCATTAACTTGAAATCTCTAATTTGAGTTCCACCATTAACTTCTCAGAGAGAGAATGTATTTATATGTAATTAACTTCATTAGAGTTCTTCTAAGTTTTGGTTGTGACACGATGCTGTGGATACATTGCAGGAGTAGCAAGCTAGCTCAATTGTAATTAGGATTAATGCTTATGAGGTCTGGTCTCTACCTTCTATTTTGTGTTTAATATATCTTATCAACTTTTTACTTTATATTTTCACATTAAATAATAAGAATCATAGAAATCTTACATCTTAAGAAAACACGAAAACGACCAAACTCATTTACACATATTTATTTATAATACTTCAACTACTTGTCTTCTCTCATTAGTGGACCGAGCAGCTCTTGTGTTTCAGATTTTATCTTCTTTATATCCATATGTAGTGTTTAGTTTTTTATCTGGTCTCTGATATTATTATCGAAAATAAGCAATCATGTCGATCCTGGATTCCTTCTTCGACAAAGGCTTTAAAGCTGCCAAATGGTAATTCATTCTATCCTTCTCTATTTTGTTTTTGGGTTTTTGTTTTCTTGCTTTAATCATGGTTCAATTTGGATTTGGAATTCTGGGTTTTGTTTGGTTTCTGAGAAAATGTTAACTTCAGTAAGGAAATTCAGAACTTAACGTTTCATTAAAATCAAGTGACTTAACTCAATGTGCAATCTTTTCTTTTTTTAATTTGTTCTTCTTTGCATAAATTAAAGAAATAAGAGACTATAAAAAGTTGAGAATTAAGAATCTGGGTACTTATCTCGTGTGTTGTAGATATTTGGTTAATGTAAAAAGTAAATAGAATTCATTGAGGATTTGAAGGGTTCATACTTGTTTTTGAGTGCTTATGTTTTGATTAAATGCTATCATTGACTATTTTTTTGGGGTTTAAAGATTTGATGAGGACTATTGTTGATTTAATTTGTTCTTCTTGTATACAGTAAAACCTTACTGAAGTTGACAATACCCCGGATAAAGTTGTTGAGGAACAGGAGAGAGATTCAGATAAAGCAAATGCGCCGCGACATTGCTAAGCTTCTTGAGACTGGTCAAGAAGCTACTTCTCGCATTCGGGTATTGCTACTTTTCTTATTGAAATCATTTTTAATAGTATGAACAGGTTTTTTGTTTTTAGTCTCTTAAGATACCTGAAAAGGGAATGGTCTTGTGGTGTTGTTGATAATTACATATCAGGTGGAGAATATTATAAGAGAGGAGAATATGATGGCTGCTCAAGAGATCATTGAATTGTTCTGTGAGCTTATTACTGTGCGCCTTCCAATTATTGAAACACAAAGGTTATTCCTGACATTACATTATCTGGCTTTCACTATGTTTGTTTCCTGTTTGTTAATGCACTCTCCTGTTGGATACTTGTCTTAACTATGATGATGCCTTCATCAAGGCATAAACTTGGATTTATTAGTTTGTTTTTGTTCATATTGTTATTTGCTTAACTATAGATATTTCCGTCTGCACATGAGTTTTTATAGGTTCATTAACTGTATATCATATCTAATGAAAGGTTTACTGGTAATATAGCTTGTTTTCCCTTAAAGTAGCAGGTTTAAGGAAGAAAAAAAAGCCCTTTCCTGAATACCAGAGAAACAGAAGGTTGAGGAAATCGAAGGAGAAAGAAGTAATCATTGATCAAAGTACTGATATTCAGTTATATATGTGGAAAAGGATCAGAGTAGCATAGCATAGGATGGTTTTATATGTTTTCACTTTTCCAAGTTTTCTACTCAATTCATGTTTCACCACATTACTACAGACATGCTATATCATAATGTAGGATATATTTGCACTGCCCTGGGCTGTCCAGCTTTAACTCTGGAGATTCACCGTTTCACGGTCTAGGATGAAATCCTGATCACTTTCCAGACTTGTTTTGGAGGGAGCAGTGCAAGTCACAGTCTTTGATATTTCTGCTTTACCTTAGAAACTCTAGGCTGTTGTCTAAATGCTGAATTTGCAATAATTGTTTAAGCTCAAGTATAATATGAACTGTTAAAGTTGAGAATTGGGTCAAAGTTGCCAGACAAACAATTAGGAGGTTCAATGGTGATTGTTATCCTAGAGTTGCTATGACATGTTAATTGAGTAGTGAACCTGCAGATAATTCAGGTGAAGCTTCAACTCTGCCTTACCTTCTCGAGCCATTATGGTTGTGGGTTGTCTTAAAATCAGTCAAGACTGATGAGTTTGCAGATAGTATCCTCATTAAGAGCCTTGTTATAGACCCCCAAGTTAAGTCTTACAAAAATCTAACCTGTTATCTTCTTCGTATTGGATTTCCAATGTGGTTGGGAAGTCGATTTGTTTATGTTCCATATCCTGTCAATTTTTCTTTATGGTTATACAATTTCATGAATGTCATCATCTGTGTGTAGCTCTGATAATTTATTTGTTTAACCCAGCTTGTACTAAATTTATACCTCTATGCAAAGTGAGTTGAAGAATCTTCATAGCTACTTGGAGTTAAGAACACCGCTCATTTTTCATAGATTGTATGTTTCAAATGTCATTTTATTTTTATTTTTCAGGGAATGTCCTTTAGACTTGAAAGAAGCAATATCCAGTGTCTGTTTTGCTGCACCAAGATGTGGAGATCTACCCGAGCTGCTGCAGGTTCAAACCCTATTTGCTTCCAAATATGGAAAGGAATTTGCAGCTGCTGCAACAGAGCTTAGGCCAGCTTGTGGTGTTAATCGCCAGGTTTTTTGAATCTCTATCTTATGCCTTGATTTATTTCTCGCAACAAGTTCCTTTGTTTATGTTTATGCTTATGTTTCCTTTTCTTTTGACATTTTTCAAATTGAAATCCTGCAGTTAATACAACTCCTTTCAGTTTGTGCGCCTTCACCTGAAGCAAAGCTGAAGCTTTTGAAGGAAATTGCTGAAGAGCATGCGTTAGACTGGGACCCAGCTGCATCTGAAACCGAGCTTTTAAAAAAGAATGAAGATTTATTGGTGAGTAGTATGGTGCAACTGCCTCAATTCTTGTTATCTTTCCTTGTCTTACACGTGTTCTCATTGTCAGAATGGTCCAACACATATCAGTGGTCCAACACATATCACTATATTGCCTCTTCCAAAAGAGAAGCAAGATGAAGTACTTGTCGCTCCTGATCTTGCCAAGCATGAACAGTCTGATTCTGATACAGGCTTTGACCCATTAGATTTTTCTGAAGTTCCTGAGGTGTCGCTGCTGCCAAGTGCAAACTCTGCCTCGGCACCAGGGATAGCACCACCTGCACAAGCTGCTCTACACCCTGACATTGATCATGAATCATCAAATCACTATGTGACTAACAAAGATCTATCACAAGAACCTCATATTGTTGTACATAAGGATGTGATTGAAGAAAAGTCAGCAGCTACCAGGGATGAAATTTCAAGCACCACGGCAAGTGCCAGGGAAGAAAAACAGTTTCTGTCATCCATAACTCCCCCTTCACTATCCTCTCCATCATTTTCATCGCCACCCTCTGCACTGACGACCAAAAGTGAGGTCAATGTGGATCTGCAGAATGTTTCAGCTACTGTGGGGGGCACTGTGGAGACTGCTAAGCATGCAACAATACCAAGCACTTCACCACCCCATGTAACGAGGACCGGAACCGAGGCTAATGTGGATCTTCAAGATGTTTTAGCTGCAGCGCATGCTGCTGCTGAGACTGCTGAACATGCAGCAGCAGCAGCTCGCTCAGCAGCAACTCTTGCACAGGCAAGGATTGGTGAGCTAACCAAGAAAAACAGTGAGAGGTTACATGAGAGTGGCTATGATAACCCCTTTTTTGTGGATACTCCTGATCTATCAGCTTCTGCTGATAAGCCACCTTTTGTTCACCAACAATCTTTTGGTGACGGGGATAATGTTCCAAGTTATAAAGACTTCCATCGACTTCATGAGGGCCACCAGGCATCAGAGTTGTTGGATATTCCTTCCTTTGAGAAACTCGAAGTGGATTATGATTCTCCTCGTAGTGATCATGTTGTTGAGCAAGGGTCTGTTAGTCACCAGCCACAGAGATTGCCTTCAATGGATGATGAGCCATACTTCTCATACCCAAATTTGTTCACATCACAGAACTCAAATCTTGGATCAAGTGCTCTATCAGCTACAGATCATTCCAATTCAATCCATGACCTTTGATTTTTGGGTCCTGTGCATTGGTTTGTGGAGAGTTGACTTAGTGCCGTGCAGTCATCGATGCAATTTGGGGTGAGCCATTTTCGTTGTTATTTGTAGAGTACAAGGTTACTAGTTGTTACATGTTCAATGAGGCTTTATCATTAGGAAATTTCAACTGCTTGTTGTAGTTGAGAGAAGCCATCTCAGATGAGTTTATGTATTTTGTGTTGATCAATTATAGGATTCATGTAAAGAAACCTTATTCTGTCGCAGGTAATGAAGTTCATCTTTCCTTGAATTTTGACATTCAATTGTCCAGCCTTTGTAATTTTGTTAAACAGATTTAACAAAACCTTGTGCCTGTTTATTTTTCCATACGAGTTCATTTTATGAATGTGATGGATATTGAGCAACCGCTCATGACAACAACAGGATTTAGCTACGTTCAAACCATAGTTGATAAGCTAGTAACGCAAAAACTACAAGATATTTCATCAATCCAGTTCTTGGTTGTTAGTCCAACAACACAAGACAATAAGAGGTTTTTCCTAGTAGAGGGATTCAGGTCCGCAAGTTTTATTCTCTAGTAACAATCTCCAGGTCACAACCACTGTGACTTCTGCCTCTTCCTTGTTTCCAAGCACTTGAAGTCTTGAATCCATCCATGTTCATAGCCATTGTTCGTTCTCTATTGGTAGAGGCTGTAGGTTTTAAACTAGAGATTCAACCTACAACCAGCTTTAAAAAGGGTTTGAAAAGTTTCCTCCATGGAAATGTTTTTCCAACTTGTCATTTGATACTGGCTTTGATTCCCAAAGTATCAATCAAGTTTCTGCTTCGTTGAGTTTTGCGTAAATATGGTGCTAGAACAGTATTGACTTAAAGAAGCTGTTCCAAGAAAGTGATGACCTGTGTGGCGTTTAACTAACAATCCCACATCGAAGAAACACAAGAAGTCACATGAGGCGTGTGGGTATAAATTAGAAGGCCTCAGCAACGTTATACATACTTACCTGGACGGGATCAATGGGTGATCATGAAGGCCCATGGTCTAGGTCAGTGACCTCCATTGCACTGAGGAGGGGTGCTGGTCTAAGGTCTCCCCAAGAGGGAGAGCCTACGTCAAAATTTGTGGCAGAGGGGGCTGCGCGAGTCGCGGCCCCTACCCAATACCAGTCTAAATCTTTAGTCGAGTACGGCCTGGATATTCAATTTTCTGACAGGAAATTTAACTCTAGAACTTGAGATTTTTCTAAGCTTATATCCGCTCTTCTGAGTACTTCTAAAGTTAAACATAAAGAACACTCGATCCTGGGTCTTCCGCATCATGCAAAATTATTTAACACAGACTAATGGTTAAAATCATCGTCAAGGACTCCGTACCAAAATTTAATAAGTTTTTTTTCTCTGAATAAAATTTGATGTTAAAATTGAATTTTAAAAAAAATTAAAGGAATCAATTACCTGTTAGTAAAAAAGAACTAAAATGAATTTCTCAAAGTTATAACTTATGTGTTTTTAATTTATATGTTTTTACTTCAGTCTTTTAATTCGACTATCCTTTAAAAAACAAATATGTAATTAGATGCTAAAATTAAACTTAAAAGAGTTTTAACTGTATAAAATAAAAGTTAAACCGAAATGAGATTTTTTAAAAAAATCACTGCTAAAATCAACAGTGAAATGAATCAATTACACTAAATCGTTTTAGTTTTTACTATAATTTTCTGAAAAATAGTTTAATTGAAGACGTGAGCTGAGCACTTGGAATTAGAACAGTCGGTGTGGAAACCAAAGAAGGCACAAGTTCAGTAACAAATAATACATCCAAACTTTCTCAATAAAAAATGTTTAAATTAGTAACCAGCGTTCCTCTATGTACTTAAATTTGAAAAATTCACTACTCAGGCCTACTCTTCCATAAAATTGCAGTAGGCAAGATTGAACTGCACGGGCCGCATCCAAATATCAGACTCCATTGGCAGCAGATGACACAAATTGCAGCTCAACAACGACTCGTATGCACAAAGGTAATGAATACAATGCAGAATGGACTTACATGAGACTTAAAATCAGGATACATTCATCAAATCAAAAGACAAAAAAAAGGGTAGCAAAATTATGATAAAAATAAAAAATAGGTAGTATTTCCTCTCTTGTAACTGTGCCATGGTCACCTTGGACCAGATAACTCAACCGCGTGTAGATTTTCTGTCGAGTCAACAATCCAATCAGAATTTGGATGAGGGGAGAATTCCACCTCCTGACGAAGAACTTCTACCTTTTGCCACTCATCCCATCTCTCTGCTAAACCATCACCTTCAAGCATTCTCACCACTTCTGACATCTTAGGCCGCTCCATCGGGGTGCCTTGCGTACAAAGCAGCGCAACCTGGATTAGTTGCTCCACCTCTGCTTCCACATATTTGTTTTGGAGATCAGGATCTACTAGCATTTCTAACTTCTTCTCCTTAAGAAGTCCTTTTACCTGAGACAACATCAATTCCATTACATATACGAACTAGTCATTGTTCCGAAGCCTTATGAAACAGGCAAAAAGACAAGACTTCAACAAAAAAATAAAATACAATAAGAACATAGTAAAGTGTGCACACCCAATCAAGCAACATGACATCATCATCATTTGCCAACCTAGCAAGGTCAAAGGCCCTCTGTCCAGTAATTAGCTCCAGAAGCATGATTCCATAACCAAAAACATCAGTTTTCTCGGACGATTTACCAGTAGATAGGTACTCTGGAGCTATGTGCCCTATTGTACCACGGACAGCAGTGGTGACGTGAGTATCCTTGTAGTCCATCAATTTTGCTAACCCAAAATCCCCAACAACAGCCTCAAATTCCTCATCCAACAAAATATTTGCAGCTTTAACATCCCGATGAATAATCTTTGGATCACAATGATCATGCAAATAAGATAAACCCCTTGCAGATCCCAATGCAATTCGCTTCCGTGTTGGCCAATCTAGAGGAGGTTGTGACGGTGGGCGTTCTAAAACATGCATCAATAAAACAATTAAGACAATGATATAACTGGCACAAAGCTAGTATTAGAAGGCACAAAGAATGATCGAGCTATTTGATAATCAAAACAAATTGTGTCAAGGAAGTTGAAATATCAATGACAAATGCCAACGATAACAAGGTTTACCCCTCAAACATGATGCAACACTTCCATTAGCCATGTAGGGATAAACAAGCAGTCTTTCAGTTGGTGTCATGCAAAAGCCACGTAAGCGGAGGAGATTCCGATGCACAGCCATGCTTATCATCTCAACTTCCGTTTGAAACTGCAACTCTCCTCCAGGTGTACGCTCTTCTTTAAGTCTTTTTACAGCCACCAATGAGCCATCTGCTAGACGTCCTTTGTAAACCTTCCCAAATCCTCCTCTACCCAGAATATTTTTGTTGCTAAAGCTATCTGTTGCAACTTGTAATTCTCGCAGTGAAAACCTCTTAAGCTGTCCTAGATGAACCTCGGGATCTTCTTCAGCTGCAAAGAGACAAACATATTTCATCAAAACGTCCTACAAAGTCTAAATCTGGTTTTTTTTTTTCTTCAGTTAAAACCCTAACCAGGAACATCAAAGAAGAATTCCTGAGGCTTCCTCCGACGCCACCAAGCAAATGCTAATGCAGGGGCAGCAAACAGTAAGGCTGCACCAGCCGCAACTCCTCCAGCAATTGCTCCAGTGGCACTATTACCTCCTGAAGTTAGATGCAAAGAAAAAAAAAACCAAGATTAGCAGAACAGGATATCAAATTCTTGACAAAATATTCACTAATAAACCAAATAGTGATCAAAATTAATGAAGCCTGACATGGGAATTCAGCCTATGCCAGGGAAACAAAATTGAATCAATTAAATCAATTTTAATTAATTTAAGTTCTACAAGTTAAAATGTGTTGCAATATATTCTTGTACAAGTATCACTACATCACATATTAAATATTCCAGCCAGTGTGAACAACACAATAATGACAATAAAACATGCCTTCATATTAATAGACCAGCAGAAGCAAATTCATGTGTACATTTGTAAGTCGTATAACTTGGACCACATAACAGTTCATATTGACCAAGCAATAATAGAAGGAAGAACTTCGCTCATAAAAACCCAGGTCAGCTCACATGCCAAAAACATTGACCGACCGTGCTGAAGGCTTAAGAAATACTATAATGTGAGAGCATGATCTACACTTCTTAATTTCAAACAGAGAATGAGTGACAGATTACCTGGTGTAGAAACTGGAGGCGGTGGGACAAATGGAGGAGGAGGAGAAAAAGGAGGAGAACCTGGGCAGGGATGACCAGTAACCGGTCCACAGAGATCCAAGTTGTTAGCAAAACTGAAAGGGAAAAGGAAGAATTTCAGAAGCGCTTTCAAAAGCATTCCATTAAGGGCAGGTAATGCTCTGATGATTATCAAACCTGATGGGAGTGAACAGTGAGAAGGAACCATTATCTGGAACCACTCCAGAGAGGCGGTTGTTTGAAAGATCCCTGTGTTCCAAAATGCAAAATGCAAAAATTTACTTTTGTATCACACGATTTCTTAAAGAGAGATTTCTTCATGAGACATAGTAAGTAACTGAGCACTCACAGTACTTGAAGTGCTGAGATATTAGTCAATGACATTGGAATGGGCCCCGCCAAACTATTGTTATTAAGCCGACTGTCCTTGCACCAAACATGGCAAGAACAAAAAAAAATAGTTAAGCTCCAAAATCAATCAAGAGACGCAGCTTAAATTACCATCATAAGCAGATGCCATAACAGTATATTATGGCTAAGGATATAAAAGCCATGTTAAATAAAGAAATTGCATCATTGATTTGGCATGTGCGTGCAGATGCAGGTTAGCAACACTCATGTGCATGTCTAACAGGCAGCAATTGCAATTTATCATTAGATGGATCATTAGGGGTCGCTGAAGATTAGAGATTCTGGCAATTCAGTAGAACCAACAGCCAACTAATAAC